>Ga0209208_10000725_pt1 | contig 44331 bp, 32 predicted proteins | sample S1TSphfallax_3_FD_187694 | JGI IMG/M metagenome (GOLD analysis project Ga0209208, IMG submission 187694) | Host-associated microbial communities from peat moss isolated from Minnesota, USA - S1T2_Fd - Sphagnum fallax MG (SPAdes) (version 2) | ecosystem: Host-associated > Plants > Peat moss >...
TAATGAATGCATAATAATATCATTTTTTAGGAAAAAACCACTACCATATCAAAGAGAAGGAGATTTTATAGATGGGCATTGCATTATTTTTCCAATTTCCTTTTGTTTGGTAATGTTTCATAAATCACAAACATGAGACCTTGTGGCCATTGAAAAAATGTTAGTTATATATTGTGTGTACATTGATTTTATTCAATCCTCCTCATCTAAACATTGGATCAAAATTAATTTTGACTCAAAGTGAATTTTAAGTTCCAAATGTTGTTGGGCAAATTCTAAAGATTTTTGCTTGTGTTTAAATCAACCAAACGATGTCATCAAGATTTTTGCTTACTGCATATTATAATATTTGTTATACATCACCTTTTTTAAACAAAAGTGGTTCACCCTTATTGTTTTTTCACCCTATTGCAAAACTTTAATAGACCTAAACTTGTATCCACCTATAGAACATAATGAGTTAATGAGGGTAGATGCAAAGTTAAAAATAAATATTGGATGTTAAGCTTCAAAAAATGGGTTGTAGGATTGTGTGACGGGTATTTATGCAATAATAATTTGAATGTTTCTTCTCAAATTTTTAAACTTCCAACAAGCTCTTGAAAATAATCCATGACCAATGCAATCGACCAAGTGAAATTACAAAACATGTTTCCAAAAACAATTGGACTATTTTTTGGAGATTGAAAACTCAAAAGAGAAGTTATTGACCACACAACCCACAAAAAGCGGTCAAAAAATGATTCAGACCCAAAAGATGATGCATATGAAATGCATGTACTTGTGTATAGTAGATAGCAAAACACATTATGCTAAACATGAAAGGAAACAATGAGGTGGAAAGTAAACCAATTTTGCCATATTTGGAAGGGCCTTCAAAAAAGTTCATGGACAAAAAACAAAGCACATCATATGACACCCACACTTCTTGTAACAATTTTGACAGTGAAACATTGCTAGTGGGAGAAGCAAGCTCACCTAAGTATGTTCACAAAAGAGACCATAGCAACAACAATGACCAAAACAATGCACATTTCATCACACAACTATACGAAATTGAAATTTAAGGAAGTAGGGAAATGATAGAAAGTGCATTGTCTTAGTTTTGATTTAAAAGGAAATGTTAATCTAGAAGTGAAACTTAGTATTTTTAAGAACAAAATGAAGGTAACCACATTTTTTACATTGTTCTATGTGACAACATATCAATGTTTTGGTTGGGATAGCGGAAAAATGCATCGTGTCATCTATTGATAGGGAATACGAAATCATAAACTCTAATAATTTCACAATACAAAGATGCAAATATCGATTATGAAGCCAACCATGCAAAAATAAAGTTTGATGAATTCTTCACTCCATTGCAAAGCCCAAAATAGCTAGTTGTGAATGAAAGTGAAACAAGCCACACTAGAGGTTTGGGGGATATGGAAGATGGGTCCAAATGACATTTAATGAGCCAATGTGTTTACTTTGCATTTAAGACTATTGTCTTTTTTGGGATCCTTTTGCCCAAAAAACAAGTTTTCATAAAGAGGAATTTTCAAATAATTTTTTTTGAAATTTTTTATGTATTATATTTGCAATTGCCCCAATATGTCATACATTTTTTTATAGTCAATTTTGAATATATTCGAATTTTTGAAAGAATACATATTTGGCTAGATTTATGTTTTCTCTTGAAAAAATTTCACAATTTCAAATCATACCAAAACATTTTAACATTTTCAAGCTTAGTTTTTTATATTATAAGTTTCAATTTTTCTTTAAAAAACATATATATTACATCACATTATATGTTGTAAAGGATTCATGAATTTTCTTAAAACCTTAATTTTGATAAACACAAAATTGAAAAAATATTAAAAATTGAGTATTTTTTAGATTTGTCTAATAGTATCCTATCACTACAAAGAATTTAAATTAAAAAAATTTTACTATGAAACCTAAAGGGTTGTTTGTGAAAGTGGTGTTATTGAATGAAGTTGTGAAACATCCTTTGTTCAAACCAAACTTTGATATTGAAATAATTTTTTTATTTATTTTTTATTTTTCAATATCCAATATTATTCAATAAGCACAACATTCCATGATTCACATGCCATTAAAGTGGCACCACATAGACAAATGTAACAAGAATGGTAGAAAAGTTGATGTTTTGACGTCAATTTGGCTCCTTTGAGCTCATCCACACCCCCATGCACATAGCAAACATGTGATCATGATGACACAATTACCATCTAACCTTTGAAATAAGCTAACCTTGTTGACAACAACATCAAAGGGAACACAAACAAGGAAACATGAAATGAAAAAAATCCAAAAACAAAAGCACATAAACATAGTTTATGCCTCGTGTGTAGAAAGCTACGAGCTTTAAAAGAGCTCATGCAATGGACATGTATGTCTTGTTTGAAGAGGATTTCATTGAATATGCAAAAAGACCCAAGATGTATTGAAAGCATGTCAAAATATCCTTTAAAGTAACTAGAATGCATTGTTTTGTGTGGGACCCCTTGTTGTGAAATGTGAAAAATGAATATGTAAACTATGTATGGTAAATTGGATCCTTCATTGAGAGGAAAGGTTGATGGAGAGGTTTGGTGAATAGAAGTTGTAAAAGTAGAATTCTTAGTCTAACACTCAAGATTGAATGTAAGAATAGAAAAAATATTGCATTGTGAATATTCAAATTAGCAAATTGTGTTTGAACAAAATGAAGATGTTTAGATTAAATGATGTGTAGAATCCTTGAATGAAATTGCAACAAAAACTAACATGGCATTTTGTCTTTCAAGAAAATGTATTGAATAATTATACAACAATGACATGTAGAATTGCTAGAATATAGAATCTAGAATTTGACAAATATAGAATGTAGAATGTGTCATTTGACAAATGTAAGATGATGACTATACAATTTGAGGGGAAACCACTTTAATATCCTTATAGTTTAGTGTTACCACCTCATCCATTTTCCTATAGATGAATATCATTTTTTTCTCAATATTCCAAAGAATTACCAACACTTTAGCTAAAGACAAAAACCACAAAAAAATTCATGCCTTTGGAGCCTTTAACTAATGTGAGATTTTAACAATTGGGTTAACTATGGGTGTGGATGATTGAATATTTAAAATGGATTGTTTAGGATGTCTTCTAAACCTTTGGATAAAATCTTGAAAGTTTTGTGATGTTATCATCATGGGTTATATGTACAAAAATTGTTAAATGTTGATAGCCACAAATACATTCTCTATGATAATGAACTTGGAAAATATATTCATAGCATTATGTTTATGATATATTTTAGGACAATTTATTGGGAATTGAGGTTTATTGGCATTGCATTTATAATATAGTGGGGGTTAGAAATAGGCAAAGATAAAAAAAATTTGCAACATTTAAACATATGGTTATGAGTATAGGTCAAATGTATGAATCTAAGGTTCATTAGCACTTGAGTTATTGGGATATTGGAAACTTGTTTGAACATTGTTTTGATGTTAAATTGGGCAAGTGAATCCACTTGGGGTTTCAATTCCAAAAACTTGTGGTGGGCCCTGGATGAAAGTGCAACAACATAAAAAATGGACAACTATTTTCATTTAAATTTTTTGTTTATACCAATTTTAAAACAAATTATGAAATGGGTTTGAAAATGATACGAATTATGTGTGTGTTAAAATTTAGTAAATTTCATGTTTTTCAACCATCTCCTTTGAAATATCAAAAGGTTATATATATAGATATGATTATCAAATGCATTTGAGGTGTGGGTATACATGTATTGCATTCAACACAACCTTAATGCGGTACTACTTACCATGCGTTACATCAAGAGCCTATATTCAAGAATCATATTCAAAACCCCAAATTTGAAGCCCTATATCAAAACCAATATTCAAAGACCCACATTGAAGGCCAATTTCAAGACTCAAATATAGAAACCCATTTTCAAGGCTCCCATACAAGCCTAATCAACCATCCAAACATTAAAACTAATAATGTAAAAAACATAATAATAATTGTCTGACAAGTTTGACAAAGCTTTCATCCCAACCATAGGATCATGAAGACGTTAAAAAAGTTCATGATTCAACCTTGAGGTCATGAAAATTATTAACAATGCAATTCATTCTACAACCTCATCATCAATATATCCTAAAATGGTGATATCATATCTATGAGGAGGTGAAGCAAAAGGAGAAGAAGGCAAAAATGCCAAATATTTAGCGGTGGCCGTGGAATAAGAGGGCAATGAAGGTCTTGTAAGTGAATTGGGAAAGAATTCTTTTTGACAAAAGAAAGGAATCATCTTGGACCTTGTAGGCCACAAAATTATGTAAACAAAACATTATGACTTCATAAAGGAAAGTGAAATTGAAGGAAAAAACATCAAGAACCAAAAGCACCAAAGGGAAAACTTGTTCATAATCAAGATTAATCTTTGACTTCCTCTGCATCAAGGCATTTAAATCATTGTTTCCCTTTTTTTTCCAAACCCATAATAATGTCCTCAATGTCATTTCATTACAAGAAATCATGGCCTTTTTTATTGGGACTTTTAGTAAAAAAAACCATCCATATAATTTTTTTGCCCACATGTCCAACTTGACCAAAGTGCCATTTTGGACAAGTTGTTTTGGACCCAACCATTTTGTTTGGGTTTTTTTGGTTGGTTTTTTTACTTGATTTTTTGAGCAATTTTTTTTATTGAACCATCATGACAATAATATATTTGGGCAGTGACCAAATATGTATATTATTTTTTTAATTATTTAAAAGTTATATGAAAACATTAATTAATCAATTAATTACTTGCCTTACCCACCTACCTAATTAATAAATCTAATAATTAATTATGCCAAAAAATATTTATTCATTTACCTAGCAACCTTATGTTTTAAACCTAAGCTAGGCCAAGCCCCTTAGCAAGGCCAAGTAATCAAGGCTAAGTTGTCTAATAGGATTTGCAACCTAGTATATTTAATTAGGTCACCTAAATAACCAAGGTAGCTTAGTTTGCAAGTGTGGGGAGTTGAACTCTTCACCTCCACATTGAGGAGTCAAGTCCTTAACCATTGCACCATCACCCCATAAGGTGATTTTGTTTTGGACAACATATTGTAATGAACATGATTTTGGACCAACATATAATCAACTTCCATGATTTTTTTTTCAACATATTGCACTAAATGTTTTTACACTACTTACATAAATAGATAGGTTATAAGTAGGTTAGATTAAGTAGATAGGAAATACATATTGATAAATGCATATACTTAAGTAACATGTAGGTTATAATCTACTAGGCTTTATAGGTACCTACTAAATCTATGTTTATACCTACTTAATAAGTTACCTATGCTTATGTAATTTTTAATAGGTTACATAAGCATTTACTAACCTATTAATAGATATAACTTAGGCATACTAGGTAGGTAGCTAAGCCTATTAAGTAGGTATAGGCTTAAACTACCTACTTAATACTACATTAAACTACCTACTTATAACCTAGGTGGAAAAACCTATGTTAACTACATACCTATCTAATAGGCCTAGGTTAAGTTAACTTAGGCTACCTATCTAATAAGCCTAAGTTAGGTTGTGTACCTACCTAGGTAGCCTAGGTTAGGTTATGTACCTACTTAGGTAACCTAGGTTAGGCTATGTACTTGCCTAGTAAACCTAGGTAGCTTAGGTTAGACTATGTACCTACTATCATGGGCATAAAAAACTACAAGAATATGAACTAAATTAAGGACACAACAAGGAAAATAAATCACAAGAAATGTAAGCCTAAGTTTAATCCAAGACTGGAAACACAAAGATGTAAGGCAAGAACATGGTATATGTTAGAAGATGATTCAAACAAAACTTTATTTCAATAACGTATGAAAATAAAAGTTATAACGAAAAAAAAGTACCCAAAACTGGTGTTGAACAAATTGAAAATAATGGGAGGTCTTACCTTTTTTTATACCCCATTAGGGACCTAGTTCAAAGAAGTTTATATAGAGGTTTCTATGTGTGCATAAACCAAGGAAGCTTCTTGAAAAGCTTCTCAACTATTAATGAATTAATAAATAATTAAAAGTTAACAATGATGCAAACGATTATGTTGATGCAAACGATGAGGCAAGTGATGGGTGATGGTGGTGTCCATGACACCTACCTAGGTAACCTAGGTTAGGTTATAAGGTTACCTAATAGGCTTAGGTAGCCTATGTTAAGCTATGTACCTACCTAGTAGGCCTAGGTGGCCTAAGCTAGGCTACATATATCTAGTAGGCCTAAGTGGCTTAAGTTAAGTTGCCTACCTTGTAGGCCTAGGTGGTTTACAGTATGTATGTAGCTATCAAATAGACCTTGATAACCTAGGTTAGGTTACCTACTTAGTAGGCCTAGGTGGCCTAGGCTATTCACCTAACTAATAGGATAGGCTACCTACCTACTAAGCCTAGGTGGGCTATGTTAATTACCTAGTAGGCCTAGGTTACGCACCTATAATAAACCTAGGCTAGTAGGCTACCTACATGGCTAATACGTCTACTTAATAAGTCTAGGTCACTTAGGATACCTATTAATTATGTTAGGTTAAATAGGTAGTTTAGGGTTCAATCACAAGAACATGTCTCCCCAAGGATTCACATGCCTTCAAATAATTTCCTTTTTAAATTTCAAGTGATATAAAATGAACATGTGGAAAACAAACCTAGGAAGGATTGATATAACAAGATTAATTATGTGGACATGTGGAAACATTTATGTCCATAACCAACATCCCACAATTTGACAACACTTGAATGAAAACATGGAATGTACACTATTACAAAATGTGAGTGCACTTCACTAATCCCCCTTTAGTGGACTAGTGAATTCACTACATCCCCATTATGTCTTGTTCAATAAGTCCAGTGAATTCACTCAAAATCTAGTGAAATCATTTGGCATACATGGACACATTTTGTTGCAGCAGTAGAAAGATGGATCTCATGGCTTGCTTTGAATGGAATCCCAATCCTTGACTTTTGCATGGTATCCAAGCTTGTCCAATTGTATAAGATGTCATCCTCTTAGATATTTGTTTCACAAAGTTCGATATTTTTGGGAACAATCAAGAATCAGAATGCCTCGACTTCATGAACAAGTAAAGTGGTATTGTTTAATAAAATCCGCAATAACAAAAACAGAATACAATTAAAAAAATAGAGTTTAGAAGCTAAGAAGGGCTTTCACTAGAATGTAACCTTTTTGGACTTTGATTTAAAGTTGGTCCAATGGATACTATTCACAATTGCCCACTTGGAATGAATATTGAATTAACAATCCTCCAAGTAGGCCTTTACATCCCTCAAAACCCGGAAGTTGTCGTCATGAAACAAGAACATGTAACCATTGGGATATAGGTATTTGCCAACAAACCCAAAAATGGAGACCACATAATTGTTTGTTCTTGTGTTTCAATGTGGGACAAGAAAATGATCTAAAACATATGACATAGGTAAATTTCCAAGGACTTTTACAATTAGGAGGTCAACTTTACCCTTGGGAGATCCCTAGTAAAAGAGAGGATTCAAGTTAACATTGTTTGCACACAACAAAAAAGGGTCTAAACTAGAACATAAATAATGAAAGCAACGTACCTTATTCTATAATAAGTCAATCTCCTCAAATCTAGAAGTCAAACTTTTGTAACAACCTTTGATTCCACAATGGAGGGCCACAAAGGTTCAATGCCTTTTTAATCAACTTGAAGGTCATGTGGGAGGCTAGGGAAATTATGATAAGATGTGGGGGGAGAAAATGCAACTCTTCTTCCTCTTATGGACTAGAATGGACAAGTTGTTTATGCCTATGAATATGTATGGAAGGGTCAAGGAGATTGGTCTTCTTTGTCTTAAAAACATTGGGTGTGCCTTGCTTTTAAATATAAGCCAAAGGAAAATCTTGCTGCATTGCCACATGAGATGGCTCATCATCTTTGTGAAGTATACTTTGGTCCAATTATGATGGACCAACTCTAGCACCAAATGTGTTTGTCCCTAGGACATTTTTTTTTTCTTCCTCCTCTTCTCAATGCCCCCTCTTTTGTTTCCTTTAAATGATGTGAACTATACCATGAAACCCATGTCATAATTCTCCCTTAGTGTGTTCTTTGACACAAAAGTATAATCAAGTGGGCAATCAAAATATTAGCCGTAATTTTCAAAATGAGCAAAAGTCCAATCCCTTACCATATTTTTCTTTACATTGTGTTGTTAGATTTGGAATTGCACCAAATCTTGAATAATTGGGGAAGCTCAAAGATAACATTCCTTGATAGCAATACATGGAAAAAGAAACCTAGAAAAAAGGACAAAAAAACATATTAGTTTCAAAATTGTTGGAAATTTGAAGAAAGAATTGGGAGGAGTATCATATTCTTCAATATAGATAGATTCCTTCAATCCCAAAGCAAATAATTCATTATAAATAAATAAATGGAAATTTAAGGGGGAAACCTCCTACATTGAAAAAGCAAATATGTCAAATTTCACCTAGGGGCCCATGAACAACCTTTATCAATCAGCACCAACTTAAGGACCAAGTACCCCCAATGATGATATCGACCGAAGGGTGGGGAACACCCAACAATCAATATTGACCAAGAGGTTGACGCTTATCATCCGATTTTAGCCTAAAGAAAATTCCCCCCCTCAATCGACACATACCAAAGGGGTCCTCAACATGATTGAAAAAGAAGAAGATGTGGTTAAAGAAAGCACATTATCTATACATAATGCACTTCATCACCTCTATTGCACCATTTTGTGACTTCCATAGTTTTCCTTGCATGATAGTTCCCTTTTGCCTAAACTCTTGAAAAAATCTAACCTCTAACACCTCCAACCTCCATTTTTTAATTTAGTTAGTTAGTAAAATAACATGGACTAACTAGTCAATAGAGATAAGGTTTTGAACAATGGAATCCATGGGCTTCTTGGCCTCAATCTCCATCTACAAAAATGAAACACCAAACCCAATCAATATCATGGGATCATCCAGTAAAATTAATTTCAAGGTATTTTTAGAAGATTGAATATTGAAAAATTTTAATTTAATGTTTGAAATTGGGTTCCAAAAATTGGTCTTATGAAACCACTTATCATTTAAATCAAGTCCAAAAAACCAAGTACTTGGGAAATTTGTTGCAAGCCTCATGAAGAACGTTAGATTAATTCCACTACTTGAACTGGTGAACTTTCTGTTTATTACTCACACAAGTAAACACCAACATCTAGAGCTTTTTTATGAACATCACAAACTAAGGGTTCATATATTAATGAACTTGAGCTTGTTACACACGAACTTTGGGCCCAAAGCTAGGTCACACACAAGTAATTATTTATGGAACCTTGTCATATGTTCCTTTCAAACAACTTCCATTACCTTCATGTTGAAGGACTCTAAGTGGTTGGTGTTTTTCTCACTTGGATAAATCATGTCAGCAAAATAATGTTAATGGGCAATTATCAACTACAACAACAAGCTCCCACTACACATTGGAATCCCCACACTTGTGAATTGGACAAAAATCTTTTCGTGTCAAAATTGAAAAAAATTGATAGAAATTTTTTGCCTTGTACATATAATTGAAGAAAACCTCCTACTTGAGGTTGTATCATGTCTTTTGGGTTTTCATTTTTCATTTCTTATTTAGTATTCAAGGATGACATCTTTCAATTACCTGAAAGGTATCATGCTTAAAAGGTGGCTTCACATCATCCAACTCTACTAATTTGCATGGCAAGGAGTCATTACCACAATTCTTGTGAGGCTAATTTTAGAAAAATTATTGCAATGTTATGGATTGATGTTGGGATTAAAGATACCCCATTGTTGAGATTCATCATTGTTGTGAACATTTCCACCAACCCACTATTGGTGTCCAAAATGAAGTTATTGATGCAAATGTGCCACTCCTCTTGGTTTGAGTGTATCCTATTTATGTGTGGCAACCACACTTGAAGTTTGTGGTTGCCATCCTAGAGGTGAAACCACTTGCAAAACAATCTTGAAAAATCTAGGTCCCCCCTCAAAAAATCTTTGAACTTGTCATTCTTCTCCCTCCATAAAGTAACTCCAAGAGTCCTCAAAGCTAGATACAAACTTCTTGTCACCTTGCCAATTCATTGGTGAAACCAAGAAAAATTTCTTGCCCTATCGATACCCATTTCTCAATTCTTTTCCATTTTTCAAAATGTCAATCTTGAGAGTGAGGCACATTATTAGCATTGGAATCGTATAGCAAAATGGAATGCAAATTTGCACCTTCCTCCTTGGATTCATATTGAACCGCTCCAAGACTTTATTGGTATTGAACTTGTTCCTCTTTTGGATACCCTCAATGGTCATCTCACATGACCCCATACCCCATAGGAATGCAAAAAGTTCAACAAGGCAAGCAATATATATATTACAAGGGTGATGGATTTGGGTTTAGAGTATAGGAAAAGGAATTTGACTTGACAAATCTAGTTTGAATTTTTTTTAAAAATCAAAAGTTATAACAATGTTTAATGATCAAGGTCCTTTGATATTGTAAGAAAAAAACCTAACAAAAAGATAATGGTCAATGTCGATTGAAACTTTCAAGATGTTCAAGGATAGGAAAATTAAACCATCAATTGATGTATATAAGCTATGAGATATCAAAATCATTCCTCAATAAGATCATTATGCACCTACAACTTGGGTATCTCATATATCTAATGGGACATCCAAGAATAGATTGAACCTTTTTAGGTTCAATGGAAAATAGAAGTGAACATTTGCCTATGGTCAATACCAATTAAAAGTATCTATAGAATTAAATAGGAGGTTGGAGGTTATTTAGCCCAAAAATTTGAATCAAGGAGGTGGGGTCCAAGGAGAAAACCATGTTATTTTACCATATAATCAACATCAATTGAGATACATATGACACTTGAAAAGTATTAAAAAGACAGAATCTTTTTGGTTCAATGAAAAATGGATTTGAACATTACCCAGTGGTCAATACTAATTGAAAGTAATTGGATAATTATATCGGAGGTGGGAGGAAGCTAGAGGACATTCAACCTAAGAATTGGAATCAAGGAGGTGGGTTGGTTGGTTGGTTCCCACTTGCATTGTAAGGAGAAAACTATGTGACTTTACCTTATAGTTGGCACGAATTGAAGTACATGTGAAAATTTTGAAACTTAGTAAAGAATGAAATTATTGGGTTCAATGAAAAATGGATTTGAACACTCCCCTATGGTTGTAGCAATTGAAAGTATATGTGGAATTAGGCTAGATTTTTGGTGGAATCAAGGAAATGGGTGGTTAGTTACCACTTGCATTCCAAGCAACACCCATGTGAATCTACCTTGTATTTGGCACCGATTGAAGAGCTTTTGAAATATAAAAATAATTAGGAAATGGAAATGAATGTTTCCCTATGATCGATACTAATTGAAAGTATTTTTAGAATTATACTAATGATTGGAAGAGGATGGAGGTTATTCAACCTATTAATTGGAATTAAGGAAATGAGGTGTTGGTCAATACCTGCATTCCAATGAAAAAACAATATGATCCCACTTTATAGTCAACATTGATTGAGATCTTTTGAGATTTTCAGAATCTAAGAATTTTGGAATGGATTTTAGTTCCCTCAATTAAAACTATGCAATTCATATCAAGTGTATGTTTCATGAAAATATAATATCCAAACACATTCATTGGAAACACCCATTTAAATTTCCAATCAAACTTACAAGAAAAGTTCAAGATGATATGTAAGGAATTGATATGTTCCAAGGACAATGAAATGATCACTCCCCAAATGATCAACACCAATTGAGAGTTTTTGACACTCATAAGAAAGTTGGACATAATAATTTCGTAAAAAAATGACACAAATGTTTGTACTAAAGTCCTATTTATCAATGTAATTTGCGAAAATTTATAAATTTTTCAATAAACCATTTCATTTATATTGGATTCTTACTAAAAATACACAAGGCACGATTTCAATGTCTCAAAGCTCCAAGGAGTTCCAAGAAAACTCTAATTGGAAAACCATTGGGATTCAACATATAAATGAGTGACATTACACAAACTTACTAGGGTCCATAGGTTTGTACAAATTTTGTGTAAAATCCAAATTTTGTGGGTTAATACAAAGATTGCATGAATTCCATGTTATGGTTTATATGAATGATATTTGTATGTGTTCAATATCTTAAATATTCAAACATATAAGGCATTGCTTTTGAATGACATGTATGAGTGTTCATGTTTAATACACATAAATTGCATAGTTTTATGCAAAATTACATCACAACAATTGCACAGACTTAATTAAAATGTAATTTTTATGTATTTCACATCAAGGCATCATAAGTAGAAAAGATACATCATTTAAATAGAAGTAAACAATACATTTTTTGTGTCATTTTTACACTTTGAAGCCGATGGATTTTGCATGGACATATTGTTCTATGATTTTCACACAAATTTTTTAAAACTTTGTGATATTGGAAATTTTTGATGATGTATTTAATCAATCGACCACCCCATTATATGTTGATAATTTTTTTCAATTTATTCATTTGACATGTTTATTCCAAATTTTGATACATTATGAGGGTAAATAATAGGTAAAAAGGTTGGAGGTCGGTAATATATATGTAGGTAGGTAGGCATGTATAAATATAAAGTAAGCTAGTGGTAGGTAAATGTATTAGTTATGATCTACATACAAGTATTACACCTAGTTAATTTCTTATCTAACCTAGACCTAGCCTACCTAGCCTAGTTTAACCTAACCTACCCACAACCTATTATGTAGGTAGTTAGGCTAGCCTAGTACTTGTAATTTAGCCTACTAACCTACCTACCTACCTAACCTAAAATAGATAACCTACAAGCTAGGCCAAGGCTATATAATCAGGTTAATTAATTATCTTACTGATTATGCCAAGGTTTAGGCTATAGGGATATTAGTACACCTCCAAATCCTTTTTTTGTCAAAATCAAGAATATGTCTAGTTGTTTGTGACCTATTTGATAATGATGTTGTTGTCCCTTCAAACTTGCTTTGAAAAATGTAAATTCAAAGGAGAATCCCAACATCCATACACCATCACCACAACCCCAAAAATAATTATTGCTTCAACCTTTGATCCTCAAATGCTCAAATCATTAAACCATTCCATGTTTTGATTTCTCAAAGTCAATCATAACCACTAATTATCAAAACCCTATTAACTTCGAAGCAAGAATAAAATTAAAACAAAAGGCTCTTCAACATAGTTCCTTCCATGCAATAGTAGAAATTAGATTTTTTTTTTTTGTCTCCTCCCTTGCCCCCTTCTCAATTTTTATCAAGGGTTAATAATGATTTAAAAAAATTTAGCAAGTATTTTTAATAGGGATTTTAAAAAATAAATTCTCAATATTGCAAGTTTAGGACCTTATTCAACTAACATGGTAGGGTAAGGCAAAAACATGGTAAAGTACACTAAGAAAGTAGTCTACCTAAAATCCAATTTAAAATTGAGGCAAATTTTAACATATGCATAAAAAAGTAGATAAATTTTTTTTGTAAGTAAAAATATAAAATCATTAGGACCTCCATTGCGTTTGTGGTAAGTTGAATACAAAATTTCAATAACTTTTGTATAATAAAAGTAGGTAACAAGTATGTTTGAAACTAGCTTGTGAATATGGTGTTCAAATTAACTTTTACATGGAAAATTTGATATATTATGACTATAATTTGTACAATTTGAAAGCACATATGTATATTCTAAGTTTCCATTCACTTCAAAGTAGAAAAAAATCAATATTTGATGTACTTGCAACCAATTTTGTAAAACCCTAAACCTTAAACCCAATCTATACAAGTAGCTTCATTTTTAAGAAAATCTACTTAGATGCATATTAAAATTGTGGTTATTGAATTTTATTATAATAAAATAAAAGAATATATTTATTTCAATCAAAAAAAAAATTAATACTTTCAATACATCAAAGCCTACTTATGTATAATTGTCATTTTTTGTGACAAGGATCACCAACTGTCTATTTCACTATGCTTTTACCTAGTGAAAATCCTTTAAGGTGTACCATTCAAAATGAAAAGGACCTAGTATTTAACAAAGTTTTTTTTTCCTTTTAATTTGATCCCCACAATATTAATGAGTAAAAAAATGTTAAATATTTTACAATATAATATTTGAGACCATCACAATTTTAGATTGCATCAATATCATCCACTTTGTGTCATAGGTATGGTCAAATAGGACTAGGTAAAAGAGTATAGAAAAAGGTGATGCTATGACAAAATTTTGGTACACCTTAACGAATTTGGATTTGATAACCCAATTTCAAATCCTACCACCTTCCTAATTTAGTTAATTAACCTAGTAGCTAAGCCTAAGCTACCTACTTAGCTTAATTTAACAACGTATACATAACAAAACTAGCTAGCAAGGATTCTATAAAGTCAATTATAATATTACAAGTTTTAGGTTTTACTTGTTCTTGATGTGGTAACCCAATTTCAAATCCTACCACCTACGACAGACTTCGGCTAGCTAGCTAGCCTAAAATATGCTTAAACCAAGGCTACCTATTTAGCCTAAACTAACAACTTAGCAAAATTACTTAGTTTATTAGCTAGGTATAGGCCACCTACATAGCCTATAATAATTTGCTAGCCTATTAGCTAAACCTAGGTGATCTATTTAGCTTAGCTTAGCTAGCCTACTAAATATAGGTAAATTGACTAGGCTTAGTAAGTAAGGCTAACACATCTAGCTTACTAGGCCTATGCCTTTTGAAAATATGATATTTTTTGTGATGAAGGTAGGTAATAAATACATTGTAGGTTGGAAGTAGGTCTAGGTAGCTATAGGTAGATAGTTGTATTGGCCATCTATTTACTTACTACAAATACCTACCTACATGTAGTCAAAACCTACCTTGCCTTAGCCTACCCACTTATTTACCTTGTTGCCTACCTATGCCTAAGTTACCTAACTAGGATATATTATTATATTATAGTTTTCATATTATAATATTTTCATAATTATTATCTAGGCTAGCTATATTTATTATAATTAAATTGTAATTATTACTTATATAACTATTATTTTCATATATATATAACAAAAATGTAAAGTAGGCTAGGTATTTCTTGGTAGGTGTGGCTGATTTGACTAAGTGTCAACTCAATATGGCCAATTCAATGTTGGCCTATCTACATATAACTTACAATGTGTATGACAATTTTGATTGATTTTTTCACTTTTGATGAATGTTTGGATTGACACATGGTCAAAAAGGTCACTTTACTCAAAATTACCAATTGAAAAAACCATGTGTTTTTCATGCCCAATGTTAGAGTCAACGTGGACATTCCTTTTAATCAATGCGTGCACTTTAATCAAGTTGAACATTTTGAAAAATCATGATTTATTAAAATGTTAACACATGAAATCTTTCAACAATGAAGAAAAGTACCAAAATAATGAATGGTCAATCCTAGAAACTTTAATATGGACTATCACAATCCATTTAAATTGAATGTGGAATTTTTTTCACAATGTGTTAATACAATGTTTTTGAAACTTTGGGACATAACATTTTGAAAGTTGATAACACTTAAGATTAAAAAATCAACTATTGAATTATCTTAACCACAAAAAATTAGATCATATTTGATTTTAAAACTCTAAAAATGACAAAGTCCATTTTGATGTTAAGATTGATGTTTTCAAGACCAATGTTTTCTCAAAAAGGTGTTTAAAATGTAACTTGAATGGAAATATGGAAAAATATGTTAACTTTAACATCATTTGAATCAATTTGAGGATAAAACCGAATCACTAGGCTTTTAAAACACTCAAAATACAAAGAATAAAAACTTTTTAAAAAAAGACTATGAGATTCCATTTTTGGTCCACCCTAACATGCTTTTACTTAGGGATTAATGAATTTTTGAACAAAAGGAATGACACCTATGATATACATGTTGGTAACATTCATGGTTTTCAACCTAATGCCCCCTTAATTCTCTTTTCTTCTTTTGTTTGGTATTCATTTAAAGGTGTGATAACATCTTGTGAAAGGTTCTCCTTTTGAAAGAGATTCATCAACCTAAAGGACCGCCATTATAATTAGTGTTTCCTTCTAGGATACAAACTATTTTTGGGCATGCTAACATGATTTTTGCTTAGCAACTTTGATTTAGATTAGAAGGAAGATAGTTTATGTTAGTGAGATAAATCCTAGAATAGCTTTACTATGGTGACCCGATCATTTATTATTATTGGTAGTCTAGGTAGAATAAGTATTACCTCCATTGTTTGTGGGTGTGATGCCAAGTTTAGCTAGTGTTTTAGAAAGAATTAGTGACTTTATTAGTGCCACTATTTTAGGATCTAGTGGAGTGATTTGGACAAGATAATGAACAATCGCCAATTTTGTAGGAGGCAGTTTGTTATTGTTGCAAGAAATTTAGGTTGGAAGGATGGGAGCTCTCTTTGCCTTTAGGAGGATGATGTGTTTGATGTGTGTATATGGAGAAGCAATAACATGTGTTGTTGTTGAGACTTGTGTGTATATTTACATATGCCTTTGTTATAGGTGGTAGAATTGTCCTTAGGCAATTTGGTACAAGTTTTTCCTTGTTTGTTTGAGTCCCTAAACATAGTGCACTTACCTTCCATTTCCCTCTTGCATTATAGGGGCTATTGCTGATTGTGTTGAACTCAAAGGAGTCTGGATTCCTTTGAGTTCTTGAGTGCCCTCCAACAAGGGATTTTTGCATTCCTCTTTATTATTCTTTCTTCATGGTGCTTCTGTATGGACCAGTCACTACCCACTACCAACAAAGGTAGTTAAGATAAGTTCCATGGTGTGAATGTTGTTTGTTTAGATTAACTCTAATATTTTGATGTTTGTAGCTTGTTCCAAAGGGTAATCATCCCTGCTAAGTGGCTACATATATTACCAAGTCTACTTTTCTAGTTTGGAACTCTCCTAGTTTGTCTATGCCAATTGTGTCTTCTATCTCTCAAGTTGTATGATTTTGTTGCTTTAAGCCTCCTTCTCTATGCACGAGCAGCTTTTGTCTCCTAAAGCTATTTGACCTTGACTAAGGTAGACCTTCCTTCACAAGCAGGAACTAGAGGCTAGACAAACTCATGTAATAGTTCTTTGTGTGTTGTCAACCAGCTAATTTTTGGGTTGTGGTTTCAAACTTGCTTCACATTGTTTCATTGTATGCTCACGTTGATGTGTCAATGATCTGTACAACCCAGAAGCCCAGATTGGGCTGATGATGCCAGGGTTTAGAGTATTTAGCTAGGTAGTTACTATTTACCCATTACCACTACCCAGAAATGAACTGCAATGAACTGCAATGCACTGTGGTAAAGCTAGTAAGATTGCCCCACTATAATGCACCATTTGCCTTCTCCTTATGGGGCTATGTATCTGACCTGATAAAGAAACTCTGGACCTTCATGGAGGTGGAGAGTCAAAACTTGCACTAGACGGCAGTGTTTAGTTGAGGACTAGTGAATGACCTGCTTTTGTAGCGATGGGAAGTGCTAAGGTAGTTGAGAAATAGATTGACAATTTATATACCTTTGGCTCCCTCCCTGCAGTTACACAGTTCCTTTTGACACAAAAAGTTGCAAACTGCAAGTTGGTATGCAGTTGGTATTCGGCAACTGGAAAACGTTTAGGAAGTGATCATTGACTACCTTGAGCTTGACCAAGGAAAGTTGCTTAATGGGTCGTTTGAGACAAAGTAGAAGCATGTAAGTTTAGGTGTTGTAAAGGAGTAGAGTTCACCAAGAATTCAAAGAACTATTACAGTTCTTCCTGCACATGTTGTTAGCAGTACAAAGTTGTTAAAAAAAAGGTGGGGCAGACAGAAAGCCTCAGCCAACTGGATTTGGAATGGGTTGTTTATTTATCATCGGTAATAAGTCTTATGGTGCATTCACACTTGATGTTAAATCAATGTTAAATGAAAATCTAGGTGGCATCCTAGGTGGCACTCAATTTTAAATGGGTGATGGCTTAATGCTAAGTGAATGTTAGTTTAATATAAAATCTTCATGATAAATAAGTTAAGTCCTAAATGACTCGCATGGTGTTTAGTGGACTAAAAACTTGAGTCCCTAATACCGAGTGTGAATGCACCTTTAGTCTTGCTCCCTTTCAATTGAATTTTTGGTAAGCAGCATCAAGGGTATACTCTATGTAGTCAAGAGAAATGGGTGGTAGTTCTTTCTTTAGAAGAAAAAAGATAACTGTTCAATTGTTGCCATAATGGTGGGCTTTTTTGCAGTAAAATTGTATTTGGGGGACAAAGCATATTTAGGCTCAGATATGTGACAATTTGAGGAAAGGAGCAAGCAAACATCAATTATTGGAACAAAAGGTGCAGCCACAATGGATCCATAATATGTAACCTTTTGTTTTGGAATGCGCTTTCAAGTTTCACTCTAAGTGTTGGGTGTAATAACTGGGTATTCTGCATTCATGATATTATTTATTCATATATATATAGTGTTATTGGAGATATGTTTTTGCTAGACATAGAGTTTTCTTTAATGCATGTTAGGATTTGAAACTGCTTATAAGGTAGCTGTTGAGTGAATGCCTTTAATTTGTATGGACATGCAAGTGTTGAACCTGCATGTAGAGAACTGGAGCAATTCCTCTAGGTACACCACCTCTAAGTACTAAACCCACCACTCATTTACTCGGACTAGCTAAAATATACTTTTTGACATTACCTCAAGTTGTTAATCACCCTTTAACCAGAATTTGATCCCACTTATCAAGGGAATAGAATGTTTTGTGTTCATACCCAAATATTGATCAAGGTAATCAATGCATACTCCAACCACTTGAAGACATTTATTGACCCCTTATGTTGTACATAGCTAACCACTGTGGTTAGTGACTGTGGTTAGCTATGGGACAAGAATACAATGAGAAAGTGTTTCCTATCCACATACCATCCATCCTCCATTGTGAGCTAATAATAGGTGCTGGTTCGTTTCGCTCTTTGCCCCAATTTTAGGGCTTTGTACAACCTATAAATATTTGCACTTCAACTTTTATATATATACCACTCCACCCAAAATAAGGATAATTTGTGCTCTTCCAAGTATGATAGAATTGTGAGTAGGTTTATTTCACGTGTCTACATGAAAGTTGTCCTAGTCCATTCCCTCATTCAAGGAAGGTTGATGCTATCCCCTTATTTCTGCATGCCTTGGGTGAATCAGCACACACATTGGTACCATTTTGAAATCTAAAATCACCCATTCTTTTAGGTTGCTTCTAATTGTTGTAAATATCCCACCCTAAGACTAAATTAGGTTCACCTTCTTGAGGGAATCCTCTTAGTGACTACATTTAACCTGGGAAATGTTGTTTTGGTTTACTGTAGTAAAAGAGAAAAACCTTGTATAAAAAAAAAAAAGGCATGGTTGGGAACCCATCCACATGAAGTACAAGGCAAATAAAAGCACGAGAAGGCATGTCACTAAAGAACATAACAATCAGGACACCATTAATTCACTAATAAAATAGAAGACCGCAAACTCTAGTATTGGTTTCCATAGTAGGGTGGGATTTTCCTTGGCACCTTCTTACAGATTTTTCTTTTGGCATCATTTCTTGCAAAATACAGTAACACATTACCCAAAGATAGAAAACTAATTCAACTTATAAGTGTAGGGCAAAGCCCCAAGATAGGGGCATTTCCAAAATAAGGGGCCTAAGGATGAGGCCATAGTTGAGTCAAAGACTGCATTTAAGGAGTACCTGATGGTGTTTTACACTAACCTAAAGTATGAGGGAAGCATTATTATGAACCTTAAAATATATTTATATCATAAGACATAAGAAGATTTTGTGGTTTGCACTAAATATGATAGTTTGTTCTTGTTTGCTGAATGGTTACAAATACTGATAGATGTAAGTGTTGACATGATAGCATACAACAAAAGTCCATATTCCTACTCCTTAACAAGGAACAAGGAGAGACATCTTGCACTTAGAACTTTATACCTATGGGCAAGCTATATAGACATAAGATCCCTCGTAGAAAGAGAAAGGATACTTACTAAGAAAACATGTGCTCCAAATACACTTCGGAAATTTCTCCAATTACTTGACAACAATAAACTATCATGTCTTGGTCCTATCTAAGTAACAAGTTAACAGATATCCCTACTATTGTCTCAAACTCAGATGACACTAATGTTGCATAAGGCAACTTGTGACATTCATCCTCCATAATTCCACTTAGTGAGTCAAATCCAAATAACTACCAACCTTTCTAAAATTTGCCCATTGAGATGGTTGTCCATGCCTTATATTGTTAAATTTGTCAATGTTGCCTCATTGAAATCAAAGCGTAATACCAATTTCCCACTTATCTAGATTTTGTATATTATTTAATCCAAGTCATTAGGGAAAAAAACTCAGAAAGAAAAAAGTGGTCTCCACCTCAATGTCAATACAACATAAAGCTGTTGTATGGAACGTATAATTTATAACATGCCCTACCTACCTCAACACTAGAAACTGTCATTGTTCAATAGAGGTGGACTAGCATGGTTAATTCATTAGTTGAGTAATTAGTTGGGGTATATAGGAACCATAAGATGTTTAAAGTGTTAAATGGATCCACTTGTGATGAAGCTTTTTGTATAAACTTTTGTCAATATAAATTAGGTTTTGATGTCACAAAATTGTACCACAAAATCCACTAGGCATGAAATATACAAGGTTGCTTGCACATGGATAATTGTTTGTTGGTACCTTTGTAGTGTGTCCATCTTCATGAGCCCCGTAAGTAAACTTGATTTTAGAATCAATGTTGGTGATGTTTGCACAGCATCTCCATTTATGCCTCCTCCTCAACCATTGTTTACAATGAAGTTATCTAGCTAATGATTTGATGATCTATGCATTAGGTTATGATTATGTTTGAAAAATGAATTGGGGCATTACTGGTTAGCATGTATATTGCAATTGTCATGACCTCGTTAGGTTGACAATAATATCTGAATTTCATTTGCTTTGCACAAGGAGAAGAGATTTTGCACGTTTGTATGACTTTGAGATATAATTTTGGCTTGAATTGCAAACCAATTTGGGGGTGGGACCTAAAAGATTTACTGTACTCTCTACACTACTTTTAAATCAAATTCATTTTCTACTCAATTGTCAAAGCATGTTACCTAGACAATTTCATCATCTCTCATGAGTTTTGTTTAAACCTGCCACAAAGGGAAGAGCCATTACATGATGAACTACTCAGTTCCTTTGCTAGCCATCAATATCGTGGTTATCACACCAATTGCTAGCTAAATATTTCAGCAAATTGCTATTAATGATCTTGGAAACTCTTGTTAAGGTTGGGTAAGTGAGATGTGTATCACTCTGATTACAACTAATGAGAGACTTTAGATTTCAGGCTTCAATGTCTAATGTCTTCATGACAAAGGTTCATAGCAAATCGAGAATGGAATATTTCAAGCATCAATTGCTTATAACCTTCACAACAAGGAAAGACTTAAAGTAATTGTAAATTCACTATGTGTGGGAACAAACACCTTCTTATAGAACAACTATGGAAGGTGATTACTAATTACAAATATTAAACACATGGAAACATAAAAAAGATGGGTTTGGCAAGGTGGTTTATTGGTTACACATGATGCCTTTCCTACTATACCAAGGACTCACTCTGACTCTTACTAACTCTATTGAAGGGACAACATTTGGGGAACAAGAGTGTCGAGTTAGTAAGAGGGTAAAACTAACCTCTTGTTTTTTGAATGCCCCACTCACACACATAGCCTTCCTGACAACTTATCACAAGCATTCTAAAATTCCGTGAAGGAGAATCTTTGAACAAACAATAAACCTAAGAACACCTACTTGTCAGCCTAGACCTAAATAAAGTGCTAGACATTTCTTCCCAAAGTAACTAAATTGTATTTCCCCCTTCGTTGCCACCCAAAGAAAGAAAAAGTTAAGAAGAGAAGAAAAACGCAAAATAAAAAACCAAAAAAAAATTAAAAAAGGAGCCAAAGAAGGGTTGAAAAAAAGAAAATAGAAAGAAAGAATAAAGACAAAAAAGGAGTTATAGAAAGAATTGAAGAAAAATGTTACACTAACATTAAAAAAGTGAAAATAACAATAATGATAATAATTATATTTTTTGTATCGCCATTTAAATGATTCATCTCTTGCAGTTTTCTCCCTTTTGTGTTTTGTGTTGTTGGGGTATATTTGTTTATACCAAAGTTTTGACTCAGAAAAACAAGTCCAAAATACAAAGAAGAAGAGCAAACTAGGGAAAGATTTGAAGTTAGTAGTCAGCCTTTGAAGTATGGGGGTAAAGACTAAAGACCTAAGGTGGGGGGCATTCCCAAAATAAGAGGCTTAGGACAAGGTGTTGGCCAAGTCAGGCCCCACATTTTGGGAACGTCCCAAACCATGGCCTTTACCCACTCTAAGGCACAATGAGAATTTTATATAACCTATACTTATGTAAATCACAAGGTGTAGGAAGAGGAGGGTTCTTATATCTACTCTTTGTTTTTGTTAAATCATAGAGGGCTATTGACAAAATAAGGTGCCTCCAAATGCAATCATTAAACGTGCGTAAGGAGTCAAATGTGACACTGGGCTCAATGAAATTGCAGGCTACCATCCAACAAGCTTTTGAAATTTGTGCCCAACAAGTTTAGAATCCCCCTTCAGTCAAAAGGTCTAGGGTTCATTTTCTCTTTTTTTTTTCCTTTTTTTGCAAATGAATGTAGTCCTTAGTCAATTTTCTCAAGCAAGTTGCCTCCATGAGATGGGGGACTTGCAACTTCCTTTAGGAGAAAGGACTTAACCAAGTTTCCCCAACGCCCTTGGGGGAGAAAGGCACTTGACCAAGATTTCTAGGCAATTTTGTCAAGTTAATAGAAGAGGAGGGGGAAATTATGTTCATTCAAGAGAACTTGGGCCAATTTGCTCCTAAGAAATCATGTTTCCTTGGAAATTTGGGCTGCCTTAAGGAATCATGTTCCTCTGTGAACTTGGGTCCTTGTGCCCCAGGGAACCATGTTTTCTCAGGGTACTTGAGCCCATTTGCCTTAGGCAACTATGTTTCCACAAGGAAATTGGGTCCATTTGCCCTAAGGCGACTATGTATTTCAGAGGAACTTGGGCCCTCTTCCCTCAAGCAACTACATTTCCCTAGGGAAATTGAGCCATGTTTCACCTAAAGAAAAACACTATGCTGTCTCACTAAATTTACAAAAATATAAATTCTTGACCATACTTAACACAATCATCATCATAGTAGAGGGATAATAGAATATAAAAAATTGAAGATTAGTTACTTGCAAGGCATCCCTATGATATGAGTATGCATGCTTTGAACATTGCAGCTTGAGCTGCATTGAATTCGTTACACCTTATTTAGTACTTTGTTGCCTTGAAATACAATAGAAAAAATCTCTGGGAGAGTGTCACAAGAATCCAGTCTGCAGTTGCCATCACTGAACTTACCCACCCATTTGCAGCCATGTCTTCCAGCCAAGGAAGAAAGTGTGTCTTCTTCAACTACTTGTGTTACTTGTGTACAGAGCTTTATCACTTTGATGCAAGTACCACTCCGTATGTTGGATATTGGACAAAGATTTGTTTAGATATGTATCATTCATAACTGCATCAATTGGCAGACAAGTTTGTATGGAGATCTAAAAGTCTTCCCCAGATCAATATAGATGTGTTCTCCAGGACTAATGTGTGTGTACTCTGGTTCCTTCTTTTTTTTTCCCTTTGCAAGCAAGCAAGCAATAGCATTGGCAGATTTCAAGCATGCTAAACACTGAAGCTGTTTGCACCATGGATTTTGCACAGACTTTTGATAGATTTCTCAAGCTCAAAAGTTTGATCATCTTAATGAGTAAAAAAGCTGACATAAGTTGGGACAGAAGTTGTTACCCCATCATTTGCCAACACTGAAGCAAATGTGACCTGGCACTTCTATCTCAAACCTTGATTGAAGATAAAGAGTGTACCCAAAAAGCCTGTGCACGAATTGAGTATGTTGGGTTCTCGGGACTTGGTTGGCCAAAGCTGAATTCTCTCTTCAATTGCGTGTGTCTGTCCCTCTGTGGCAGTGTCATCACATCTGAATCTTCAAGCACTTGGGGGCCAAATTAGCCTAACAGAAGCCCCAGGAAGGAGCAAAGTTGGGTTCTTTGGCCCAAGTGTCAGTATTGAAATTGAAACACTTTTGCAGAAATTGCAATCACTTCTACTTGGAGTGCAAAGCAGGTTAAGGGATTCAAATTGAATTAAATATGTTAATATGTTGTTCCCAAGTTGTACAAGATGGAAGCGAAGAGTTTGAAAATTGTACAAGGCTTTCCTGGTGACAAAGATCAGATTACTGCAAACTGCAAAGAGTCCTGTTGCTGCAGGACATGGTACTAAGTGGAAAAGTTCTTCTATAGAGAAGAGGATCTTTTTGTTGTTCAAAAAGTTCATACCCTATAGGTATTTTAGAACGTTGTTATGCATGGTAATGCCTCAGGGGACGGCACTACCAGAATGAGGGCTGCACCTAGCTTTGCCTGGCACACAGGACCCTTATTCTCATAATGCCCTCTCCCTAGAGCCTTACCTACCACGCACGGAGTGTACATACATGCCTTATGTAGGGCAACACACGAAGGCTCTTTGACAAAACTCATGAAGTTGATGACAATAGTTTTTTCATGGATGTTGGAAATCACTTCATAAAATCCCATACTCGATGCATTGTGCAATATGTTTTGAGTACAAAACACATTTGTACATAATTCTCAGCTGATGACTTGTGTGTGGTGTTTAAAGAACTCAGTAAGATCCACGGCCTGAGGCTTCACCCTACACCTAAAAACCTGACCTAAATTGCCCCTTTATGTTTTGTTGCAGGTACTTTACAAAAGCATAATCTTCCTCTTAGCCATGGAGGCACATTACAAATCTAAGGTTTAGGGTTAAGGTGTCTCAAGACTGCATATTCAACTTATGTCAGTCTTTATTGGCTCTGCCCAAAAGGCAAGAATTGACACATTGGTGTAAGATTTGGGCTGAAATTTTTGGCTTGAACTTGACCAAATGTGTGGGTGACATTTAGAAGTACTATGTGTGCAGATGATGAATGAGCACGGATGGCTATGTTCCATGAAAGTGCATGCATCTAGATGAAATTATATATATATATATATATCTATGATAACTTGTAAGGGAAGCTTTTAATTTAAAGTACAAACCTGCCATAAAGGGCAGAGTGATTACTGTATGAGGGGGCCAGTTTAAGGCCAAATCACACGGTAAGCTCTTTTGTTATGGGGCTACTACCCCGGCCCCTCATTTCTATGGAGGAAAACAACATAACCCGCCTTTGGACCTACCCTTTGGGGGCACCAAATCTATGCAACATGCAAATGTGGATGGAGAGTTGGGTATCAATATTGATCACCAAATCACCAAATACAAAGGGCCAATGTGGAGCCCAATGTTTACAAGAACATGAAGCAGAGGTCCCTCCAGTGGCAATATTCCTGCTCCCTTGACTGGGCTAAGGAATCCTACAATCTGACTCCTCAACAAATTGTTGTGTTGCCGTACATAGGAAGTTAGCAAGATATAATGTAAAGTAGTATTCCTTCTTGCAAAGAGCAATGACAACGTATTATTGTTGAGGGTACTTATTCACTTTGGGGGGCACCTATTGTTGTTTCTATTAATTGGTTGGGGTGGCACCACAAGGATTTTTTCAATTTTTTTTTGAAGGAGCCACTTTGATTGACCCCATCACAATTTTTTTAAGCATTGGGCACTCCCCAAAATAGAAGCATTGAGTCGCTTCCTTTGGCCCCCTTTGTAATGTATATATGTATATATATGAAAGTTCAACTTTGGGCAAAACGTATGTGATAATACTATTGAGAACATCTTGGGGAACACTTTGAGAACCCATTGGTAATTTATTGGGAACACATTATGGACAACAACAAAAAATCCCCCCGAAAGTAGAAGACCAATCGATTTTGGTAACATTTCCTAAAATTGTGGAGTTGAGAGAGTTGAGAGAGTGGATGATGATGGATGAAAATTTTCAAGTGATTTTCAAGTAATTTTTTAAAATTTTCAAACAATAATTGTTTGGACAATATTTTTTGACTCTTATCAGATGTAGGGGTATTGCCTCTTATCAAGTTGTAGGTATGGTATCGGACTCTAGTAAGCTAGAGCTTTGTAATATCTAGTCGAGTGTTGCTTCAGTGGGCCCTCACAAGTATCTTCTTGGGAAAGGAGAAGAAGTGATAGAGTTCCAAGTACTGAGAGCTTAAGTTCTGGATGACAACCATACTTCCTTGTTAGCTGCCCCTACTCTTCAATGAGCTCTTGTGGGCCACTCTTCACTAGTATAAAAATTTATGTTCTGGCCTAAAACCTAAACCTAAGCCCCTATGCAATTCTGCAACCCTTCACTAGTATAAAAAATTGAGTTCCCATAAAAACCTAAACCTAAACCCCTATGCAATTGGGCAATGAACAAGCTATACCTATATTACTTGTATTAGTCATACATTATCCTGCAAACCCATTTGACAACGTTTGCAATTGGCCAGTGTCGGGATGTACAGAGAGTTCAATCCATGTAACTAATGCTGACTTAGAAAAACTTCGAGTTCTTCTTTGGCCGTTGAGTGATCAACTGGGCGCTAGTAAGAGCTTGGGTGTGGACCCTAGGAAGAATATCAGCTCAGAATCTGTTCCAGCAAGCAACCAACAACAAGCCAGGTGAGCTCAAATCGATACTCCACACAAACAGGTAGCATGTATGCAATTCCCATATCTCACTTTGGATTATGAAGAGATCGAGTAAGGCAACAAAAATTCTTGGTGGGGCCATGCTTCTCTCTCATCTCTCTTCTCCTCTTATATTTGCAGATACTTTCCTCCTTAAAACATCTGTCCTGTGGATCCGCGACATTCAGTTCAAGCTTTTTTTGGAGATACATAACCGTAGAGTCTAGAGTTCCCCACCCTTCTGAAATTTATCCAAAGTTCATTTTTAGTATAGCCAGCTGTTCCGTTTGTGAAGAGTAGGCAAGAATGAAGAATGAAGTAGGCAATATAAGTTAGTCATTGAAGTTTTGCCCTTTTAACTCCTCATTTCAAAGCAAAGAGTTCCCATGTTCCTGACATGTTCCCCCAAAGAGTTCCCAATTGCACCTCACTTTTATCCCATATGATTTGGCAAATGTTGCCTCCTTTCAGATATATAGGTGGGTGGATGGATGGAACTCTATACTTTATAATAGAACCCTCTATTTTGGGAAGCCTCAATAGCTTCAGATTTTTTTGAGTGATGGCCCAATCAAATTGGTTCATTGCAATAATAATAATAATAATAATAATAATATCACTATGGAGATGATATTTATAAATATTTAAAACAATTAATAAGCAATTTAAATGGGTTTTGGGGTTTTTACCATAATCCCAACATGGGGATCAATTTGCCTTGGCCCCGAATGGCCACCCCAATGATGCACTTACTCTTGATCACATCTTACCATTTCATCCAATTCTTAAGTGTCTGGAAAACTGAACCCCAGGGTCATCACATTATTTGTCCTTCCCTTTGTTGTGCTGGGTGGCTCCAGTGGTGGCCCTTTGGATTCACGGCTTGTCGCCAAGCTACATACAAAGTCACCAGATTCTTGCACTATTCCCGTGTCGAGCTTGCACAGGAGAAAACATGCACAAGATAAATATGTGTACCTTAAGTAAATTACCATGTTTCAAGCAAAACGCAGGCACTCATCCTAATCATAGTTATGAAATTAACGCCCAACTAACTAGAAAGTGTGCCAAGTTAGTCTTCCAATTACTTTGATAAAAAAACATCGCAATGTGAGTTACCATAACATTGCATCTACCAAAAAAAAAAATGTAAATTCTTCAAATTAACATTAATGTTCCATAAATGTGCAAAAAAATCAATGATCTCAATGTTAATACATGATGAAACCCTAGCAAACTCCATCAAACAAAGCACCCAACAAAGGAGCAAAAGAAAGAACAAAGAGGACCTTAGTCTACGCTAAAAGAACAAAACTCAAAGTCAGTCACTATGGGGTGCATAGGAAGAAACCATGTTCCAAAATTTTCACATGTTGTATGAAACATATTAGGAAGAGAAAGGGATGGGAAACTTGAAATAATAGTAAGCTAAGAAGAGCTTTCACTTGCAACAATGACACATTTCAAAATAGAGGCAGCTTGAGCTATCCACAAAGCCATCAACACCTTCTACCTATAAAAAAACATACAAAATAACTAGAGGAGGGCCATTAGCACCCTTTGCTAATCACACCATGTTAACGCATTGATGAAAAAAATCATCCGTTTGTTGGTGCATGCAATTAAAAACCTTTATGGCAAGGGGAAGAAACACATTCATCAAATGCCAATGATGGTAATGTCTTTTTTTTAAACCACCGCCATCATGGTTACCCTTTGAAATGAAACAACATGTGAAACCAAATATGTTTGAGTGGGATCGGTAATGATAACATTAGCAACGGGGTGAAAACACACTAAGGTGTAGTACTTTTTAACATATGTGTAGTCTATACTAGTGTTAGAATAAAAGTCCATACACAATGTAGCATAAGACATTATATTGCACAAGTCATATGGCAAAACTAAACAATTTTTTGTTTAATTTATATTTTATCAATGATAAATAATTACATCAAAAAATGAGAAGTTGTATTATTAATTCAAATGAATAGAAAAATTTATTCAAAAAATCCATATTTCATCATATATCTCAATTTATGGTTTTCAAAATCTTTCAAAATTGTCTTCCTTTGTATCAATGGCATCACATTATTTTCCATGTCAAAAACAATCACAGAACTAAGCATTTTAGTAAATATAATGAATCCATAATCATATGATATGGACTATGATGCATGTTTTTTAAACTTCAAAAGTCCAATATGTTATGGTAATTCAAAATCCATTCTTCATATTCATACAATGTGATCACTTCATATAATATATTATTTTGTTGAGTCATTTTCACATCTTATTCATTTAATTTTTGTTCCATGGCCAATAATCAAATTGTGACATAATTATGTATTACATCTTACTATGTTTTCACCCAAAGGTGCAAATGCCATCAACTAATAGCATGATGTCAACCCATCAGCAAAAATATTAAAAGGAGGGTGGCAAAAGGACATGAATTTTTTCATGCAAAACATGGAACCTCACATCTTTTGCAATGGAAATGAAGGCATCCCAAATGGCATTGTTGGATGTATTTTGTTCCCACCACATGAACAACAAAAAAGGTGGGTCCCCTTTAGATCTAAAGGTTGGTCATAAATGCAATGAATCAACCCAAAAACTAAATGATAAGGGTGGCCCAACCTAGTGCACAATGCAAAGGAAAAAACATTTAAGGTTAAATAGAAAAATGAAATGAATACACGAATGCAAGGCCATGCATTTGTCCCCAAGCCCACGCAAAACCTTGAGCATGCATAATGTGAATCAAAAACCATGTTAGAATGTTGGAAAATCAATAATCATGCAATCCATTTGAAATGTTATCTTGAAATTAATTTATTTCCCTTTCTACAAATTACATGAAAGGGGGGACACAATCCACCACATGCAAGGGAAAGAATTCACGTATCAACCTCAAGTGGTCTCAGAAAGGGAATAGACCAAAACTACTAGCACTTATCACCTCCAATAATAACAAGCAACAATATGATGGAAATCAAACAATGATAATAGGTGCAACAAGTGCCCAATTCCCCAAATAGGTCACCAATGTAATGAACTTTGTGGAAACACTACTACAAAACGTGTGTGCAATTCATTAGTCCCCATTCACTAAACTAGTGAATTCATTACTTTTCACTTAGTCCTCATTTACTAAAACAAATGAATTCACTCAAAATCTAGTGGAATCACTTGGCATATGTGGACACCTTTTGTTGTAGTGAAATGAGGCCAAGCCCCCCATGAAAAATGAGGAGAAAAGCATGTCGACACACCAAGGGGGCCTCTAAACAATCCACATGACCCATCACAAATTTAACATTTCATGATTTAGGAATGGAAACCATGTAACATTAGTTCATTTAAAATTCGTATGTATCACGCATTGATATTATGCATTGAAAACACATTTGACACATGGATTTATTAAAAAATGCAAAATTTGGGTGACATTTGTTCATTCATAGGTTTGTACTTTATTCATCAACACATTTATTCGTGTGTCAAACGTGTTTCAATGTATGATATTCATGTGTAAAATGCATGAACCCATGAATGAACAAACTTTGCACAATATTCATTATTAATTCATCACATGCTAAATTTGTGATGGACCTAGGCCTAAAAATCTTCCAAAAACAAAATAAATAAGAAGGTCTATAAATGAAACATCAAGAAAATGGATCCCAAAAACTATTTGGAAATGCATTTACATGGGGAACATCCTCATCCAACACATCTTGCAAAAATAAATTAATTAAAAAAAATCCAAACATGATGTCCAAAACCTTAAAACCATTTGTAAGGTAACAAAAGTCAACAAGATGAGAAAAACTAAAAGGCAAAACATAAGGTGACCAAGCCATGCACTTGTGAGGCTAACTTCTTGAAAACCTTCCTAAATAGAAGAGTTTATAATGAATTAATTAAAGCTTAACTGATAATTAATTGGGATTTAATTCAAAGTTGACTAGGAGTTAATTGGGAGTTAACTCAAAGTTGATTAGGAATTAATTGGGAGTTAACTATGACTTAACTAAGAGTTAACTAGGAATTAACTCTAATGTGAACTAAGAGTTAATTAGAGGTGAACTATAACTTAAGGAAAAAGTAGTGAACTAACACTAAACTAAGAGTTAGGTACAAGTTCATTACAAATCATGAATGAACCCCATTGCATTGCCATCCGTGACACTAGATACTTCCTACCTATTTACCTACCTAAAGGCAAATAGGTTAGGAAAGTAAATATTCCTATTTTATTTTTAATTGAACTTTTGAAATCAAACCTCTTTGATTGACTCATCCCAAATGACATTTCTTTAAAATGTTTTTAGTGTTTTTCCAATGTTTGTAATTTTTTTATTTTGAGTGCACCTATTTATATTCAAGTTACAAAATTGAAATGGAGGACAAAGTATATGCATGGCATAAACTTTCTAATCACAACCTAATGGTCATTCAATCACAAGTATTACATACAATTACCTACTAGCATCTATGACCTACTATTTACTAATAATTACCTACCTACCTACCTACCTCCATTACCTACCCAACTAACTACTTGTTGAGTTTGTACAATAACCAATGTAACTTAATATAACTTTAGTATAATTGTTAAAGGAAAATTGTAATTCATATTACCCTATTACACAATGCCATATTGCACTTTTCGTGACTAGCACATTTTGCGATTATTGTCTTCATTTAGTCATGTAGTCATATGTCCTTAATCATATTACCTTTAGTCATATTTAGAACTACATTGTGATTACATAATGACTACATGATTACAATTGCATCACAATTACATGATTAATGTACCTAGGTTAGTAACTTACCAAGGTACTAGCTACTAACTACTTATTAGCTACTTAGGCACCTATGAAGCAAGTATCTATTAGGTATTACCTATTCTTTATTATCTAGGTAGTTGTTATGTAGGTACTTACTATCTACATAGTTATTGTACATAAGTATAAGGTAGTAGGTACCTACTTTAAGAATGTACCTACTACTTACATAACTATTATGTAGTAAATAAGTACCTAACAAGTAGCTAAAACATACCTACTACCTAGATAGTTATTATGTAACTACTAGGTTGTAGGTTAATACCTTAGATACATACTAGCTACTACCTACCTTGGTATGTATTAAATAGGTAGGTACCTATTTTATAGGTACCTACCCACTAGGTACTTAAACTATTAGTAGGTGCCTATCCAATTACTAGCTAGCTATTAGTACATACTTAAGTATGTACCAAGGGCATGTAGGCTAAGTTTTTAGCATAAGATAATTTAAGCTTACCTAGCCTAGGCTAATAGGCTAGAAGAATATATTTTTTCAATGTATTTCAGAATTGTGGTCACAAAAGTCATAGTTGTTAAGGATGTCCTTCATGACTATATACTTGCAAAATACATCTAAAATACAACATGTCCTATTCAACTACAATATAGTCATCTAGTCATGGATGTCTTGAATGATTAGCAAGCCAATCATGGATGTAGTCATGGATTGGGAATTTTGGTGTTGTGATAATTATTGTAGTGATTAAGTAAATAAACGTTTACCCAAGTAAGGTAAAGTGGACTTGCTTGTCTATTAGTAATTGTAGGAGGGACTAATGCAATAATTTAAGAGGATAAGGGTTGGAGGGAAAGAAATAGGATATGGCTTAAGGTAATTTCCACTTAATGTGATAAGGGGAAGCTATCTACTTAAAGTACAAGGGGGGAGAAGGTAGAGTTGTTTGTATTAGTAGAGTGGTCAAGAAGAAAAGATTATTCTAATTGCCCATGAAACATTTGTATTTGGTTTTTATTTTTAAGTTATGTTTTTTTTTCTTTTGAGTGTGGAAATTGGCATGAAAGTTGTCATTGACTCCTTTATTATACCTTGTTAGTTTTTTTTTTTTCATTTTTCCATTATTTTCATTTTTTGTTAATTACTAGTGCAATAATCATGTTTGGTGTATTTATTGTTTGTTTCCTCTAATTTCTAAGTTAAGTAGGTCTCATGCATTATTGTAATAATGGAAGAATGTTTTACAATGTTCATATGAACTATTGTAAAACAATCTCAACCTTGTAGCAATTTTTTTCATGCAAATTGTCCCCAATAGAACTACAATAACTTTAGAGCTCTACAAGTTTCAACAAAGTGGATTTTTCCAATAACCTTAATAGACCTTCAATGTTATACCCTTAAATGTACTCCCAATATTCCAAATATAACCATAATAAAACCTTTATACACCAATGGATATATATTATGCTTCTAGATATACTTTAATGTATTCTTAATGTACCTTAATGTACACCCAAGGGCTATGTCCATGTCATAGTTATCTAGGTTCACATCATAATGGCAACCAAATCATGGTTATATATTATTGCAACTATATTGCAATTGTTGGAACATACAAGGCTATTTTTGGATGAAAAATTCATAAGATTGTCCATATTTGAAGGATGGATAACCTAATAGTTGTAGCATAATAAAAAAGTGGTTACAATTGAAAAACAATTATAAAGTTCAAATCTAGTTGCAAAAATGATTACAAATAGTTGCATGTAATCACAAACCAATGGGTTACAAAATACAAAATTCCTTTTAGTGAGAGATGTTAAATATCCACTTCTTTTTTCCAAGTATGAGATAATGGAAAAAGACAACAAATAGCAAAGACATCAAGAACCATTGTAATATGTAATATTATTTTATCAAGGAGTTTTTGGAATGTTTCTTTCAAAATACCGAAGGCATTCAATAATTGACTTCTTGCTCCTTTACTTGCAATTGCATAATGGCTCCAAAATTAGATGACATTTTCATTCTTTCTTTGTGTGGGGTTGTGAACCATGGAAGTGATGGGTAACCATTGTTTTCAAACAAATATGGTGGTACACCATTTTGTGATCTTACATTCACATCAAACAAACTCACCATACAATGTGCACTGGTACAATCCAAACCTTATGAGAATGCAATAATCATTTACCCTACATAGCAATCCCACATACAAATCTATGAAACATTTTTTAATTGTCAACCATTGCTTGAATAACCACTATAACCCCCAATTTTATGATAAAAATAATCTTCTAAATAATCACAAAATACTACATTATAGAAATGTGGGTGGCATTTATGGAACCCATTGCGTTGAGCATGCCACACCAACTCTTGAAACTAAACATCATCACATGTATCTTGTCACCCACATACTAAGAAATTAGTTTCTAGAATATGATGTTGATAGACATGACCACTTTTCAAAGGACAAGAACCATTGTAGATTGTCCAATAGAACAATTGGCTACAAATAAGAATGTTTGCACCATGTGCAAGCTTGTAGATAACACAACAAATTTCAATTTCAATAGATAGGGAATGCCTTTGAATAATTTTTGTTGATCTTTGCAATCAGAGGCCTTAAATGTTGGTCATACATTTCAAGCATCATTTCTTTCAACATTTAAAAGCGGGATTCAATGAATGTTGTGATATTGTGTTTAAAAAAAATTGATTTAACCATGTAGTGCTCCAAGGTTTCACCTAATGATCCCTTAATGCTTTAGAAGTTGTGATGGACAAGGTGTTATGCAATGCATCAAACAATTAAATAAGCTCTTGCAAAGCTTGAATCAACATCACAAATGCACGTAATAAAAGTGACAAGTCAAATTCATCCATCTTCACATTACTTTGTAAAAGGACAACAACACTTGTATATCATGATTGATTGCAAACAAACAAACAACCCATAACATAATCATGGCAATAAAGAAATGAAACCTACAACACATGTAGCAATTTTTTTTAAAAGTTACAAATAGAAAACATTTGATTAACTTCAATGGCATTTGCTCACAACAATTGTAGCAATGTGCATTTTGTTGAAGCAATCATGTGTTGGAGTAGTTTTCACACGAGAAATGTCAATAACAATTTGTGAAGGAAAGATTAGAAACAAAACAAATGCACAAAACAAACGAACCATGTGAAAGCAAAGTAATTTTGCATGCACAAAATTGTTAAGTGTTTAAAAAAATGCATGATGGATAGATTAAAAAACAATTTTGCACCATGATCAAAATAGTTACATAAAGACAAACACGTGAAATGAAACAAAATGAGAGCAAATTACATGATAATTTGCAAGAGACAACAATGAAAGACATACCTTAAAGGCTTGATGACAAACTCTTGAAAGAGATGTAAAATTAGATGTCAATGACAACATGCAAGTCACAATGGTGGTGTAAGGCAAACACACCATGTGTAGATGCCCAATTTCTTAGTTTTTTTAGGGGTAGAAATACATGAGATGCCATTGTTTGGTATGGATAGGGTAAGTTGATGTTAGGGCTTTCAATTGTACGATTTCAACAACTTATTAAAATTCATATTTAACTAAATGTGTCATTATCATATGAATGTTTTTGGAAAATGAGACTTGTGCAACAAAGACATGATCAACACATTCAAGGTTTTATTTTCCACAAATAATTCAATGATAATGATTCATAATTTATCATGACCTTAATTTGGGAGTGCGATGATTGATTGCTAAATGGGAAAATAAATTTCCTTGTAAAGATGAATCAAAGTTGAATGTTTTTTCCTACATAATTGGGCCAAGCATAGATTCAAGGCATGATGTGAATATGATGAAGTCAAACTTACTTCCAAACAAAGTGTGAAGTGTGTGAAAGTCATGGGGAAGCACTCCTAGCACTCCCAAGCTAAATTTTCACTTTGGGATTTGAGATTCTTCAATAATCCTAAATATTTAAAAGACGATTTGTGGATCAAAGTTGTCAAAATTGAATAATCTTTAGCTTGTTAAAAAGGTCTCAACATGCAATGCAATTTGGTCAACTTTCATTGTTGAAAAAAAAATTATGCATAGAAGTTATGGCCATAAATTGAAAATTCATGTAAAAAAGTCTCAAATGTTTCCAAGTGTCTTCAAGTGACCCCACATTTATAATGAAAAGCAAAAAAAAAAATTATGTCTACATAGGAATATTAATTTTTCAATGGAAATACCTTTTAAAAGGTTATAAAAAAATGTCACATTTGGTTGCATTTTGAGGGAATTATTGATGTTTGAAATTTTAGAACATCATTTGTTTCAAAATCAAAGATAAGTATCATAAATCTTGAATACTTTGCCACTCTAATTCAAGTTTCATTGCAACCTACAAAACACATCATGAAAAAAATCATTTTCCCTCCAAGTTTGGCCATAATGAGTTAAATTTGTGTAAGTTTACCAATGTCCATTTTTGCTAAGACTTCCCAAGACAAGACACCAACTTCCAAGATGCTTCAAATTTGGATGTCCTTAGTAAAATTTAGGTTCAAATATGAATTATAATTGGTTTGGGGAATGTTCCATTCAAGTTTGAAAAATAACATGTAATTAGGGCACCATGAATGATGTTAGGGGACAACAATGGCATTAGGAGGAGCACCAAGGGATGCTAAAAAAGTTTTTTATTTTTTATTTTTTTAGGTGTTAGAAAAGACAAAAAAACGTCAGGTGATGTTAAGGTAAGGAGAAGCACATTAGGGCATGTCAAGGGACACTAGGGGTGCTAAGAAACACATTGGGGAATTTAAAAATAAATAAATAAATTCAAGCATTTGGGGACAATGGGGGGTGCCAAAAAAAATACATTGAGGGACAATTACAATGCCAAGAAGGATGTTAGGGGACAACATGGGCACTAATAAACACATTGAAAGCCATTTAAAAAGACCCAAAAAAATGGCATTGAAAGGGATGTTAAGGATTTGACATCACATTAAGGGTCGTGAAAAACATGATTGTCAAAAGATGCTAAAAAAAACAAATTCAAGCAAAGGTGATGTTGGGAAATACGATAAGGGCACCAAAAAGGATGTTGAATGACATTGTGAAGGACACCATATACATAAAAAATAAGTAAATCTAAACCTTTGCCCATACATAAAAATAACTATAGGTTTAAAAAGGCATTTACAAAATTACCATTATAAGGGACACCAAGAAGATTCTTGGGATGTCCCTAGATTAGGGACATCCTTTCTAACAACCTTGTTAATGTGAATCCATGATAAGTTCATGTCCCAATTGTGGCTTCAACTACATTAGCCACCTTCTTTGTTTGGTTCGTGTAATTGATGTGTCCAAGAGGTGTTTGTGAAGAGTGTCATTTTGTTTTAAATCTTATTTCAAAGCTCCCACATGAACCGTTTGTCCTAGTGCAAGGAGTTAAGGATCACATTTAAGGTTCAAAAGTTTTCTATAACACATTACATTAGAAACCTCAATATGATGCATTATGAAAGACTCTTGAACCTTTGGGCATGCATCACAACTTGGTATTAAAACACTAGTATGAAAACTTGAATTTAAGGATAAATTCATTTTCATAACCTTCAATTGGATGCACAACCAAGTCTTGACAAGGACAGCAAAATATTTTTATTGAAACGAAAGAAATTATATGTTTCCAAATGGAATTAGATTAAGTAGGAGACAAAAATTCAATGTGATTGCAAGAGAATGAAAACACATTTACACATGAAGTGGAAGTGTGCAAGTCAAAAGCAAGCACTCCCAAGTGCATCTTCATTCTTGGAATTGCATGGTGTTTCACACATTTAGAGCAATATTTGGGGGGTGAAATCTTGCCCAATTTGGACCTTCTTTAAATCATTAGAAAGGCTTTGTAAAATTAAATTACTTATTTGAACTCACATTGCAAAAACAAGGATCTACATAAGAGTTATGGCCATTTAAAGGTTTTGGGAATCAATTTGACAATTGACTCCCAATCATTTATTTGACCTTTTGAACCATCAAATCATTTCTAATTGAAGATCCCAATAGGTTATTTGAAATATCTTTTCAAGGCATACAATTTTGCCCTTGCAAGCTTCTAACTTGGAGTTCATATGAAGAAATTATGAACTTGCAAAATAATGGGATTCATAATTTAATAATTTTGAACCCACTTGGGAGTTTTGGAAATTTTTATCATTTCAATGTAGTATTTGTCACCATAAATTCAAAATATATTATGATTAATATTAAAATATTTTTCCTTTGTTTGTGGGGACCCTCAAAGTTCTTTTGTATTAAAGTATTGTAGTTTGATTGGCTAATCACAAAAAAATTAATCAAAAGTTGGACAATCCCTAAATATATATGTTGTAATTTGCTCGCTTGTGCTACTTATATAAGTTACAATAATAGAACTTAGGAAAATGTATATGGGATCAAGTGAGCAAAATATTGTAGTTGTTTTGTGTTTTTGGACATGCAGGGAACATCTTTGACTAGACATGTTAGCAATTACTTTGACTAGTTGAAATCAAACTCTTTCCCATATCCTACACCCACCCCTAACCCTTAGGGGGTGCGTCGTTTATGATTCAATAAGATGGCTTGTGAAAATTAAAAGCAACATGGCAAGGGTAGCATTGATTAAACTTATTCGTGAGGAATCCGATGATGACCATGAGACTCAAATTGAATGGGATCCTAGGATAATATAAAATGACCATGAGAGGTTCTCTCATTAACATGTAAATGACGATGGTGCAAAAATGCATGTGTAAGCTTTTTTTTAATGGTGGACAACTAACACTAGTTCTTGATGTGTGTGAATCTTAATTTCACTAAGTTTATTAGTGTTGTGAAGGTTGGGATGCCAAAAGGGATTGTATTCAAATTAATTTAACTTTAGGATATTTGATGGCACTCATGATTGCAAGGTTGTGGATGCATGGTTTTTAGAAATGGGAGATTACATCCACATTATGAGGTTGATCGAGATATTGCAATGGAGTTGACACAGACCTATTTGAAACATTTATGCCCAAACTTGGTGAAAGCAAGTGTGCCATGAGGTGGCCAAAGGATGCATGGATATTCAAGGGAGGAATTCAAAGTTGAATGGAAGACCAATCCATCTTGAACAATTTTGATTACACATGTCAAGGTGTAAGGTTTGGGACCTTGTGCTAAATAGTTCAAATGATGACATGTACCAATATGTCAATTGTGATAATGCTAAAATAAAAAGGATGTATAAATTCAATAAAAATTTCCTTTTTGTGAAGGGACTCCCAACTTGGGTTAAATGCAACATGTAGGAGAATTGGCGAGTATATAGGTCTAATTATGGTTCCAACCATTTTTATTTTTCGTGTATAGTTGAAGTTACTGAAAGATGTTTTTTTTAAAGGAACACCTTGTCCTAATCTCATCTCACAAATCCCACACAACATTTTTGTCCAAACACAAGGAACTAGGTAATGCACCTAAAATTCAAAAGTCTTCTACAACATTGTGTATTAGATAGTTCATTTTGATATCTTATGGTTAACCTTAGGGGCATAATTGTTTTTACCATACATCGCCAATTTTGAGACTATTCAATATTTTTGTATGTGCATGATACAAGGTAAAAATGGATACACCTACTTTTTGTGTCTTGACCATGCTTCCACACATGAATGGTTAACTACATTTTTCACCAAAAGTTATAAGAATGCAAAGGCATGCACCCCCAACATCTTTCCATAAATTTTATGAATTTCCTTTAGTTGGACCAACTTTTGGCAAAATGAGTCAAACAATGTCAATTGACATACAAGTTTATTATTATGCAAGTTTGATAAATGAAAAATTAATAAATTTGTAAAGCAATTGGATTTTAGTGATGAAACTTTAACCTTTCCAAATCCTTAGTTTTTAGAATTCCAAAATTGTCTTAAGTTCACATTACAAAGTTTGCACAAGGAGTGGGCAATGTAATTATTCAATCAACATTACTTGCAATTCATAATTCTCAATGTTCAAGACATGTAGAATGTGGACGAAATTATATTTTTTATTGGATGCCTTACGATATATAAAACCATTATTGCATGCGCCACATTGAAGGTTGAAGAAGCAAAAAACACACACACATTATTTGGACTAACAATTTAGAAATAGTTATCATTGAATGTATTCCAAGATCATGTGTTTAAAAAAAAGAAATATTTGGGTTTTTATTATTGTTAAAAAAAAGTGAATATTTGTTGTTCAAATGTCAAAACCTAGATGGTCAAATTCTTCTTTTGTGAATGCTTTCAAAACTTGGAAAATTGAATTATACATTTATATTTTGTTCAACAACCTTCATATATATTAGATAATGATTAGTTTACCCATGTCAAGCTTATTATGTTACTACTATTCACATAACTTTGAAGGCGTAGTAACCATGTAAGTAATATCAATTGGTTTTTAAAAAAAGGGTTATTGGATGCATCTAACAAATATGATTATATCAAATGATGTAAGTTTCCATGGTTATACATTTCAATAACTAAAATTGCCAAAAGTTTTATATATAATGGACATTTTAATGAACCTAGGATGGTGGGTACATTTTCAATGGTGTAAATATTATTGAAATAAATCATTGATAACAAGTAGAAAAACATGGTCGAGGAGCTTAGAAAACCTTATGATTGGATAGTCATTGTTAATATATTAAGACCGATGAAATAATCTAATAAATTACATGCTTGAATAAGTAATCAATGCAAAATTATTATCTCTATTTAAGAAAAATATGGAAAAAAGGAGAATAAATTGCAAGAGGATATATATATGACAAAAAATGATAAATTAACTTGTCTATCACAAGCTCTCCAATTGCTTGATTTGGAAAAATCAAAACATGTAATCATTCACAAGAACTTTTTGTTTCAAGATGTCATTTGCATTGAATGTTGGACAAGTATTTCCTAACCACCCATCATTAATAGAATCCACAAAAACACATTATGCATGTTACACATTCAATTCCAAGTAAAAAGAAAAAAGTTGGGAGGGTGTTGATTATTTGTTATAATTTACTACAACTTTTATAACATTCCATTAAATATATATATAGTTTTCCAAATCACTACATTATGATTTACATGATGTTAAATCCATGTTATCCTTAACCTTACACTTATAAATCCTATATTTGCATTAACATTTCAATATCACTTTTTGCTTACATTTAATACTTATTTTTTCCAACACAAAATTGATTTTCACATTATTACACAAACTTGAACTAACACATGTGAACTCATTTGATTTTATTTTTTCAGTTAATGATATCTAGATATAAATGTAATAATTCTTTTTGCAACAAATGTAACCATTGCTTAGTTCAACATGTGTTAGGGTAAAAACATTCAACTAATGTGAATAATGTTTAATATGTTTATACAATGATTTAAAAAATAGTTTCAAGGATCTTTTGCAATAGTAATTTGAAACGAAATTAATATGAAAAATATTATTCAAAATATTTAAATAGTGTAAAAAATATTTTAACATAAAAAAAACCCTCTCCAAATATTTGAAAATGTCACAATCATGACCAATAATTGAAATACATCTTTACATAATGATAAAGTGTGACTTGTTTTTTTTTTGTCACTTGGGAAGTTTTTGGTCACTATGAAAATTATAGCAACTATTCTTCAATGTCCACATACATGGCAACACCTTAATGTTGGTTGAGTTTTAAAATCCAAGTTGGAGATACTTAATGATTCACGTTTTTCAAACATAGGTGCTTATGCTAATCGATCTTCCTCATCATTCAACAACATGGACACGATGTGAATTTGGTGCATGTCACACATTATTTTGTCATTGTTGGTTAACAAAAACCAAGGTAAATCCAAGTTACATGTTGAGTAAGCTTTGGTTAATGTACTATTGAGAAGTTGTTATTTGGTTATACAACCATCTCACCATTTGCAATTTCGGACAAGTTGAAGCTAATTATAATGCAACTTGAAATTAATAAGCTTGAATAAGAAATCATATTTTTTCAATTTACTTGTATTTTTTAATTTGAACAATAAGAAATGACATTTTTACCAAATGGAACCTTGTTATGACAAGTATATGTTTCATTGTTCAAACAATGAAATAGGCAGTTAAGTTAATAATCGCCCATTAATAATACACATGGTGAAATATAAATATATATTTCATACTTGCTGAATTGATATAAAGTTTTAAACTTAACATTTTTCCTAAATGGGGATTTTTGCTTAATTTGTTCATTTTCACTAATTAGTTTGGTTTCAAAATCATTCTACATATATGTAGGTATTGAACTCAATGTTTCATGCCTTATGTTATCTAAAAAAGAATTCATGTTATCTTTTTAACAAAGTAATCTTAATGATACCATTTTTTTATAATACATTCATTCACAAAGTAAGAAATTTATTTATAATTTCAAAATTTTAAATTAAAAAATAACCATACATAGTTTTTGGATGTTCAACATTGATATTTGTTCTATTTCAAAAAGTGTTCTTGTATCTTTTAAGCAAATTATGAGTTACTTTAAAGTAGGTCACCAAAGTTACTTTGAGCAAACAAATTTCCAAGACCTTGAATTGATGTTTTGGGTTTAAAATATTATTAACAAGTTGTGTTTCATGGACATTTTTGACATTCTTAAAAGGATTAAGAGGATTTCAACTCCAAGTTAACAACCAAAAGAAAGAAAGACCCAAAGTTGGTGAGAAATACAATAATTTGGTTGGCCTAACTTTGACATATTTTGTGTTGATTATTTTTTCAAATCTTATATAAGAAAGAATGCAAAATAGGTATAACTTTGCAAAAGATATGCATACCAACCAAAATAGAATTTTAATGGAAATGATCCATCATATGTGCTACTTTTGCAAAGTAACTTTGGCACTTTCTTGTGGGCATGAATGCCCAATAAATTAGTTTACATGTGATTCAAATGTAAACATTTAAAGGTTCAAAATCCCTCATGGTTGAATTTTGTGAGACAATTCTAGAAATAGTGTGAAACTTTTTTGTTTTTCCTTGTTTTAAACATAAAAGAAACTCCCCTTATTTCACTCATATGGAGGAGGAAATGCATGTTACAAAACAATAATGATTATTTTCAAATATGAATATATCTACATCATTGTCGTAAACCAAGTTTAGAGAACCAATGCTCTAAGTGAAACTAGTAAAAAGAAGATTTACAAATCCATAGTTTTATTGCATTCTATGGTGTGCAAGTGTTGGGAAAGACAAATCTAAAAAAAACATCTAAGAGATTGAGAATATGTTAACAAAAGAATAAAATAGGTTTAGGTTCAAAGTGATATAAACAAACAAACTGGAAATCCAATTATTGGGTAGCAAAATTATTGCAACCTAATTTTCTCTTCTTTAATGATATGAAACGAGTTGCAAGAAAGAAAGAAAAAGAAATGAGTTGCACTTCTTGTTTGTGATTTTGTACATTGAGAAAATAGATTATCATTTCAAAATGCCATTTTTTCAAATTTAGCCTGTAATAAACATGACATATCTTGTTATATAAGATCAAAGAACTTCAAAAAAGTCCTCACAACTCTTAATTTGCGTACATATAATTTGCTTAATGCAAACCTATCAAATGGTATTGCACTTAACAATAAGGAAAAAATGAAAATTTAAGAAATGAAAAATTGAGAGGTCCTCCACAGCTTATCAAAATTCAACCTAATCCTTAATTCCAACACCAAAAATCAATAACACTACTAATCAACTACCAACAAAGAAGAGTAACAAGCAACCCATTGCATAATAACTTGGCTAAGCTTTATAGCAAGTTCAAACTTCAAACTAAAAACCTCCATCCCTATACATAACTACTCATATAGAGGCATGCAATTATATGGCACGTCGTCGTACATGATATGCACATATGATTTCAGGTATCATTCATACATTAAAGATATTTTTAAAATGAAGGAAACGCAATATCCATATCCTTTCTTTGGTCATTCAAGGGGGCGATTTTAAAAAAAAGGAGTAAAAATATACATTACATTCAAATGAGGAGTGAAGATTAAGTGAACCTTAGAGTACATTGAATTTTGTCATAATTTGAGTTTCACATTTTCTTCCTCTTTTCCCCCCTAAATAAATACTTTCAGCATTTTTATGCTTAATGGTATGATAACTATTTCAAATCTTATGCATAAAATATTATGATATTAATTTCATCCCTAATTTGATAATTTTCATTTTTGTTTACCAAGTAACAAGAGTTGAAGTTGAAATAAAGGAAAAGGGGGGTGAAACGAGGACTCAAAGAAAAGGTCATTTTAAGATTTTCTCTAACGAGTCAAGTTTGAGCCAGAATATTATGCCCAAGTCTTGCACCAACCTATAATCTCTTGTTCCCTATGGAGTGCAAAACCAAACAAATCACAAGTGAGAATGGGAGGAGGAGGGTCCACAAAGAGGGTTGGTTTGTTCACGAAGGAATTTGCAAACAAATTTTGAAAGGGGAGAAC
>Ga0209208_10000726_pt1 | contig 44318 bp, 43 predicted proteins | sample S1TSphfallax_3_FD_187694 | JGI IMG/M metagenome (GOLD analysis project Ga0209208, IMG submission 187694) | Host-associated microbial communities from peat moss isolated from Minnesota, USA - S1T2_Fd - Sphagnum fallax MG (SPAdes) (version 2) | ecosystem: Host-associated > Plants > Peat moss >...
AATGTTGTTGGTAGCCTTTGCATGGGTATGGATGGTGGGCACCATTGATGCACATAACTTATCAAACTTTCACAAACTAAAGTTTATTAAAATTTTGAACAAATTTGGAGTTGCTCACATTATGGCGAACACATCCCAAACCTACGCCTCCCAATCAACTGATTGCCCAACATTCAGTTCTAATTCATTTGTGTTAAAGAGCTCCAATTTGCTAGCACTAGCCACTTATGTTACAAACATCAATTGATGTTGCCTACATGTCCTTGGAACATCCCATCACTACTTGATGAAGAACTATCAAATTCAGGGATGTCATGCAAAGCTTCACCAACGAAAGAAGCCATGATGTAAAAGAAAAACTGAACGAGAAATCACTTTAAAACCTTAAAAACAACCTTTAAACTCCCTAAACCTTAAAAGTAGGCTCTAAAGTAAGTAAACTGAAAAAACCCCTAACAACTCCAAACCTTAAAAACAACCCTTAATAACCCAAAGCCCAAAAAATAGCCCTTAAACCCTAGATTTTTTTAAAAAGAAGAAAACATAAGAAACCTTAAAAAAGTCAAAACAAACAAGTGAAAAGCAAAAGTGAAAATGTAACCAAGTATATAAGGAAGCTTAAGCCTTAATAAAGTTGGAAGAGGTTCAAGTGACAAGCTCAAACAAATGAAGAAGAAAAATAAATGAAAAATGAAAGAGCTCAATTATATAGTTCCATGTTGAACAAACACTAAAAGTCATTCTAGGTAATTCATACTTAAAACCCTAAAATGGTTTTGTAAGGAAACTTATTTTAACATGCTTAAATGTTTAGGGTTTAAGAGGTCTCTCAACATTGCCTTGTGACAAAGATGTTTTAAAGAAAGACCAAAGAGATCCTTGAAGTGTGCCCTAGACTGAAGAGGTCCCTCAAGTGTGCCCAAACCAAAAATGGACCCAAAAATGTCCCAAAGAAGTCCCTGTGATGTTGCCCCATAATTTTTTCAAGAAAAAAGTTCGAAAACAGTCCCCCGAGTTGAGTCTGCCCGAAAAAAAAAGTCAAAAAAAGTTCCAAAACAGTCCCCCAGTTCGGTCAACCCTAAAAAGAAAAGTAAAAAAAGTCCCAAAACACTAACGTTTTTGGCTGCCTGGGAAAAAGTCAAAAAATTTCAAAAGATGTGTGCCCAAGTGTGGCCAAACACGAAAAAAAGTCAAAAAAAGAAAAAGAAAAAAACGAAAATCGAATCTCATCCCCTATTTTCACCTCTGATCCCCAATTTCCAAATTTGACCCCCAATTTTCCGAACTTTAATGAAATCCAAAAAGTGGGGATGAAACCGGACTGGGTGCTGGACTGGGGAGGAATTTACAGAAAACTATTAAACTTTTACTTTGGATGTGAAAAATCATTCCCATTAGGCTACCAAATACAGATTGGAAAATTTGAAGTATCTTCGTTTTTAGAATGTGACAAATCAATCCCATTAGAGGATTTCTAGAGCATGAGGTAGCGCTCCCATAACATTTTAAATCACTCAAAATGAAACAGAAATGACGAAGATCTAAAGAAGTGTTTGGTGATAGGGTACTGATTGGTGATGGACAGTTCTACCCTACCAAACAAAAGTTTGCAAATGGAACTAGATGTATATTTTGGCATAGCTCCTTGGTCAGACCCAAGCACAATAAATTCCATCCTTGGCTAGGTAGTGAAAACAGACCAAACACAAGGATTAATATATGGACGTTCGGTTGTGACCCAAGCACAATAAATTCCATCCTTGGCTAGGTAGTGAAAACAGACCAAACACAAGGATTAATATATGGACGTTCGGTTGTGACCCAAGCACAATAAATTCCATCCTTGGCTAGGTAGTGAAAACAGACCAAACACAAGGATTAATATATGGACGTTCGGTTGTAGGCTCTGATGACCCAAACTGTTGGGGTATTTGTTCACCAGTCTGTGTTTCGTGATAGGCGTGCATAGGCTATGTTGCATGCCAAACTAAAATCTATTTTGTGACATCCACAACCACCAATTGGATAAAAAGTCTTTATTTGATAAATTGACCACACAATTAACTAGAAGCCAAATTAGACCTACTTGGTTTTCACTTTTCCATATTTTGGGGCTGGATAGGCAAGTGTAGAACAAGTGTATGGCATCATTCTTTTGGTACCACAACATCAAATCCAGGGGGTGTAAGTTGGGGGAGGAAGTTGTGGAGGTAACACCACAAAAGTCTCTCTCAAAGTGCAATGGCCCCAACCCCAATATCATCACCCATCATGTCCCATCATGTCCACAGGCTTGAATACTACTAGTATATATTATCTTATCCAACTTGGCAATTACTTTCTTGCCTACTATTTCAGCCCCGAGAGCTGTCCCTAGTTCACAAAAACAGACCATTCCAGGAAGCGGTGTTCCAACCAGATTTGGCCAAGTATACAGTTTGCTGGCTAATGCCATAGTACCTGGGCCAGTTCAATACTATTTAGGGTAGAACGGCCGGTGAGCGAATACTTATGCGTTCAGGGCAGGCCGGATCCAAGGGGAGGTCTCCGTTGTTTGTGGTGTCCAAACAAAACTTGAACGTCTCGTCTTCGCGCATCTGACACACTCAAAATATTCAAAAATGGATTAGAGATGAGAAAATTATGGCCCCCCAAAGTAGAGGGGGTCGAGAACCCAAAAAAAAAAAAAAAAAACCACAAAACACTGCAAAGCCGGTTTCCAAACTCGTTAAAAATTCTTTTTATGTTGCTCTGTTGCTGTTAGAGTTTAAGATGATTTGTAGAACTGAAGGGGGTGTTCGTATAGCACTTTAAATCGTTTAAAATGAACAAGAAATGAGAAATTTAGAAGCTTTCAAAATAAGAGAGGTCCCAAGGGAAGAAAAAAAGAAAAAAACGTGTTTTGTAAGTTGAAAAGCTTATTTTTCTTCTTGTTGTTTTTCCATTTTTTTTTTTTCTTTGCATTCAAAGATGATTTATAAAGCTTGAGATAGCACTCTCATAACATTTAATCACTCAAAATGAAGCATAGATGACAAAGATCTAAAGAGATGTTTAATCATAGGGTAATGATCAACAATGGGCAGTTTTACCCTAGATGATTTTTAGAAATGTTGAAATTTGTTCTAAAATATTTTTTCTGGAGGAAAAATAAAAAATCTGAAGGAATCTTTGGGAAGATATCATACGTCAAAATGAAGTGGCCAAGGTACTACTACGGTATAATCACATGGTGTAGGTAAATACTGGGAAGCGAGCATGAAATTTCAATGGGTAATACCATTTACCCAAAAAAAATGATATATAACAGGACATGGTAGATTGCCTCCAATTCCTTCCATTGACTAAAAGGATATGAAAGGTCAAATGGGTAAGAAAGTTGAAATTGAGAACATTTTAAATATAATATCTTTTTCACATAATACCAATGCTCATATGCATACCATAATGGTATGTAAAGTTGATAATTTGTTTAAGATCATTATCATTATTGTGATAATACAATGTCTTGAAGAGATATATGTCACTACCATATGGGTATATGCTAAACCATATACTTGTCCAACACTAGTTCAAACCCTACCGAAATTTGTAGAGCAGGTATACTATAAAATCTAGCTCACCTCTTTGGGGATTGTTAATCTATCATTTTCTGATAATTTTTTTTTCAAAAAAATTGGGAATATTTTAGATATTTTGTATAGTGTAAATTCGCCTAATTTTTCTAATTTGTTGAAAATTCTCGCCAAAAACTTTTCAATATCACGAAATTGAAGGAAAAAAAAACCCTTGGCTAAGAAGGGAACCTGGGCGACAGGTATAGAATGTACATAGGTACCCGGACTGGGTATTATAAAAGATGTGCAGCACGAGTATGTTGGGCTAGAGAATCCGGTGATTATCCTCCACCCCACCACATACGGGAGAGAATTGATACCCGCAGGGCATGTTTTGGTGGAGAGGTTGTGAGTGAGAGAAGCTGTGAAAGAGTGGGGTTGAACTTATCCGCCTGCTGCTGCTGCGGTATTGGTGGCGTCGCTGGTTGCTCGCCACCAGCACCAACAACAACAGTGTTCGTGACCGGAATTCATGACGCTCTCAGCAATGACGCTTTGCCACAGCTTCAAAGCGCGTTTCTTCGCGCGAATTTCCAAACAAGGCAGCGAGCGCTGCGCTCCAGAAGAGAGAGTCGAAGAAGAAGAAGCACCAGCAGCTGGCCCACCACACTAGTACTAAGTACCCGTTCTAAAATAAGCTAATCCATTTTGCCTTTTGCTCCCGCAACTCCTTTTCTTCCTTTCTATTTTGCATAGATTCTTCTGTTTCTATATTTATTTAGATTTTGCTTTTTTGTTTTGTGATTTGGCCTATTGCAACCAGGTTATATATATAAATTTTAACGTTTAAATTCTTTCTTAGCACTGTTGCGGTTTCGAAAGGTTTTGCGATTTTTGCAAAATTTTAGCAATTTGTTTCGAATTTACGCTGCAAAAACAAAAGTTTCCAACTTTTCTCCAACTTTTTTTTTGTCGCCACAGTGCGAAAATTCGCCACCCCCAAAGAAAAAAAAACTCTGGAACTTGGCAACTTCAACTTGCAAGCCCTGGTGCTTGGAGCTCGAAGGTTTGCGGGTTCCTCTGCGGGGAAGTGGCGGTAGTAGTCCGCTCTTGGATGGGTGATAGTTAATGCGGAGCAGAAAGCAGGTACTTTTCGTCTTCTTTTTTTCATGTTTTGTTGATGAAAGCTTTCGTTGTGTGATGGCGTTTCTTCAAGGGATAATATCTACTGCTACCACTGTGAGGAATTAGAAGAAAGAAGAAATAGCCGGATAAGAAAGATTTTCTCTTTGTTGTTGATTCAACAGCTGCTTGCTTTCTTGCCTGCACCTGTTTCAGGATTTTTGGATCATTTGCAGATTCGAGAGATCGTCAGTGATTCCGAAGTTTCTTTTTCTTGAAGAGGACACAGAGGCCTCTGAAAACCTTCCCCGTGAGCTGGAAGACAGTAGCACTGCATCTGCACAAGAAAAGCTTGGATTGCACTTGCTAGGATCCGAAGTAGTAGTGTAGAAGCGGTGTGAGGCCGGCCTCACAGTCCGGTGGGGAAGTGCTCCGATATCCATCCCAGAAAGTGATGCGGGAGTGCGGTTTGTGACCGACCGCAAACAGCAGTATTCCGAACAAGAAACGCGACGAAACTAGTGTCACAAGGTCGATTGAGGATGGCGATGCAACGGAGGAATACTGTTCAGTACCCTGGCACTACGAGTCCGGAGTCTTCCTACAACTGGAAGGGACAGATCAAGAACAAGAAATCAACTCCCTCATGGAGCCTGTACTCCGACCCGGAGATGAAGCGAAAGAAACGCGTTGCAACCTATAAGGTGTTCACAGTGGAAGGAAAGGTGAAGCAGACTGTGAGAAGCGGTTGTCGGTGGCTCAAAGCCAAGTATATCGAAATGCGTTACGGCTGGTGGTGATTTCTTGTACAATCAACAGGATGATGCAAGGGGGGGACGAGATGCTGCCTCCGACATACTCTTCGAGTGAGAATGTACAGCTACTGCTCTGATCAGTCTAACAAAACAATAAAACCTTTGCATGTTGTTGATGATGCTGGGCCGTCGCCAGGAGCTGGAAAGGCCCTTTCTATGGTGAGCAAATAGATTAGGGTTTTCTTCACTGCTTCCAAGTCTTCAGGTACCTTGTGCAGTGCAGTGTTGGAGCCACCTGCATCATCAAGACAGACATCACAGGAAGACTGGGTGTAGACTTAGTCTTTTCTTGATGGTATTGAATGTGCACGAAGTCTGTTCTCCCATATGTCATCATGGTCATTAGTTTTCTAGTCATATTCCTCAAGTGCTTAGTTAAGGAAAATCAGGAACTGATTCAGATCTACTTGAGTCATCTGTGTCACAGATTGATCACAAGGGCTTCTGCAACATTTGTTTGTACAATTTATTATGTGATCAATGGTCCTGGAAAGAGTGGTGGATTGTGAGGTCTCAAGCTTTGTAGCATTTGAATCTACATACATGTGCTCAAAAGCTTTTCTAGTATGTTGAGTTGTGAATAAGAGTTGCATGCTTGGTTGTGCAGCAAATGCTTGAAGTATCACTTGGATGCTAATTGAGTCTTAGATTTAGGAAGATTGGTTTGCAACTGTGGTGTACTCTCTAGGACATTTGCAACTGTGGAATCTTGCCTTTTCAGGACTGAGGACGTTTTTAGGGTTCTGTACCAAGATTTTCTTTGATACTGTGACAGATGAACATGCTTTTGCAATTGGTACTGGACGTGAGTTTCTCCATATTGACTCATCCTGAGGCAACCTGTAGTTTAGAAGTTCATTTGATGGACTTATACCTGCAAGAGAAGTCAATACGGCTTCAAATTCATGCTTGTTATACTCTGTTCCTATGTTTTCAGATTGTAAAGCAGGATTTGGTCTGTATATAGGGGATCAAAAGGGTCTTGACCTCAGGGTTTGGGGCTTTGGATATAATAGCATCTGCCTTCACAAGCTGATTACATATTTACTGCCCATGGAAATGTGCCAAGTATGTAGTGTTTTGATTATTGTGTTTGGAGAAACCTACCTGCAGCCCTTGAATTTCTGTGTGAGAAGTGTGTTCGTTGTTAGTTTTGCTTCACTCTTTTGTTTTGTTTCTGTCATTTCTTCCTCAGTTCCTCTATGCTTGTTTTCTTTTTTCTTGTCATTTGACCTATTTTTCCTGTTCATCTTTCATCTTTGGTTTTTTGGTCGTGTCCTTCTCTTTTAGGTTTTTGTTGACCTCTTTAAGGTATTGTCAAGTGATCCAGCATCATGGCTGAGTATTTCTGTTCCTGTCAGGCTTGTGACAGAAGTTACATACTTATGTTGGTTGATTGTTGACATTGACCTGCACCCACTGCCTGGAGCTGATGAAGGTAGTGGGGATCTTATGGTTGCTGGTGGATTCCATACATGTTGCTGATGATTTGTGAACATGCTTATGACTATTTCTGTTACTCAAACCACTCCACAGTTTTTGTATTTGCTTACTCTCTTCTCTAGGGTTTGGTCTCCTCCTTTACATGCTTGTTGATGTGTTGCTGTTATATTGTCAAATCTGAAATCTCTGAGATCTTGTTACCAATCAAGTCATCTCTTAGTGCTATTCAGGCTGAGTTAAATTAGAAGTATGGGCACATCTCAGAATTTTATTATACTTTCTGCAAGTGATCTCAGATTCATACTTTTTGAGCAGGAGGGCAAGTGTTCAAAGGTCAAAAGTCTGGATATAACCTTCTCTCGATCACTTAAGTCAGTGTGAAAGGTCATGATGGATCAGGAAGCAGACTCCTGCTTGTGCTTGAAGGAATTGGTGAACCATTTGTGAACAGTAACACAAAATGTCCTCATCTCTGGACATATTTGCTTTGGAACACAAAGGGATGGCCAACTGGAACTCCCTTCAGCCTGGCAAGTTGAAGGACAGCAAGGGATCCAGCAATGCAAGCGAATGCCCAACTGGAAATCCCTTCAGGCAGGCAAATCAAGGGCTTCAGCACTGGAGACAGTAGCAGCATCTTTTGTCTGATCCATTTTTGTCAGGTCAATTACCTACTAGGAGTTGATAGGTGCAGCAATTCTTCTGATCAGTCAGTCTTGTAAGTATTCAATTCGATCGATTTCCTCTTGGGTACTAATTGTGCAAGTCCTTTTTTATCTAACTCCTACTTCTTTGTATGAGTTTGATTTTCAGATCATCTTATTAGGTCTTATTTTTCTCCAGTGTTTCTTTCTAAGTTATCATTAGTAAGGAGATCTGTAGACAATCTATTACTTCCTGATGACCCTTATTCCCTACTTCTGTCTTCATGTATGGAGACAATGACTCCATTGGTGGTGAGTTTCTCAACCAGAATATGGTAAAAGTACCAAATGCAAATTGCTTGGTGAAGGGGCTCTTATATGCAATTGCTGAGTGGGTGGGTTGTGTGTGGCGTCTCTCAGCAGGGGCTCAGCCTCCCAGACATTAAGCTACTAAATATGTGACAGGTTTTCAGTGTCTAAATTTGCTTCTTTTCCAGACTTCCTCATTATGGGTTCAGAGAATAAAACTTGCTTGTCAGCAGGGGATGTGTTGGATTTTGTTCATCCTTTGTTCAGTAAAATGTTACCTACCATAATCAACCCAACCCAACAAATATGATGCAGAAGCTTAGTGGCACATGTAGTGATTGACTCAGTAGGGGAGATAGAGAGGAACTTGATAGTGAACCATAGTATCTTGTGTGGATTAGCATAGTAGCAAGTGATTGTAGAAGCACACTGACACAAGATGTATCTGAAGTGGCCGTGTGTTTGCTTTGCCACTTTAATGCATACAAGTCACTCATCCCTCCTTTTTGGAATCACAATGTGTAATATGTCTGCATTGATATGCAGCATTATGTGCCAGTCTAGCTATCCAGTCTTTCTCAGTGTGGGAGGAGAAGGGAGAATAAGCACTGACTGGATTGTGCTTTGGGGGTAAGAGATTTGAAGGCAGGGCATGATGAGGTCAAAAGTAGGACTCATGAGATCTCATACTTGTACAAAGGATGTGTACACTTTGGGTATACAACACTTTTCACTTACATTATCATTAAAAATGCTTGCAGGCGCCATCTAGTCCCTGGGATCTGCAAACTAAGTATCGCTGCAAAAGACTAACTGAAACAAAGTTATCGTCTTCATGTAAGTTGCGTTGCATCTCACACTCAGTGGTGGCAAAAGCTTAGCCAAATTATCCAAGAACACAATCCAAATGAGGGCATGAACACTGCTTGCTTTACAAAGAATTCCTCAGGAATCGCTGACAAAACAGTGAATTCCCAAGGAGATATTAGGTCAGACCAGATTACATTACGTTGCAGATTCTCTGTAGCAAGGAAGAGCATTCAGGAATCATTGGCAGTAAAACCTGGAAGCTACACATCAAGTGAGAAAGTCAGAGAGAAATGTTCTGTAATGGGTAGGAAATCACACAACAGACTATTACATGGGATCCACCTGAATATTGCCACACAAGCACCACATACTGCCTCCCCCTGTGTTGAGGGGAGGGTAACTTGGTGACCCCAGTACCATTCACCATAGAAAATGCAACTCCAAAGGGTGAAAACACAAAAAAGCACAGAAACCACACCTGTGATTGGGGTAACTTTTTACACATCAGGCAACTGCAAAGTCAGGGTTTTTCAGCAAGGGGGGAAAAAGCATCTACACCCATAATCCCTGCATCCTTCAGATTGATTCATTGATCTGTGGTTTAAATCTCCCCCTCATAAGGGTGTGTGCGGCCAAATAAAGCCATGCACAATACAAAACAGTCAAAAATATTGGGTGTTCTTTCTTGAATATAAAATCTGGTGTACACTGTACACAAACCTTCCTACCTGTTCCTGACTATGGAATTTAGGCTTTTGATCAGACCCACATGATGATGGTACCTGACTATCATTTCCATGCTTCCACTGAGAATCATCACCAAAATGTCTTCTACCTCTTTGTTTGGCCATTGACAATCTCTTAACATGCCCCCACAGAACTATGTAGCCATGACAGCCACATGCTCATGAGAGATGAACAATTCCTCACCTGGCTCTTGCCTTGCTCCTCCATTCAGAAGGCAAAGATGAGTCTAGAAACCCTCCACAGGCAAAGAACTGGAGTTAGTCATCAATGAGCTGCACCACAGCTGAAACCCGAAGCGGTTCATCATCCACAACATCCGTCCGTGACAAGTGCATGCCAACAGCATGCCGCACATGGGAAGCTTGGTGTCGCATCTTGCATACAGCTGTTCCTGTTACACAGCGAAGCCCATGGCAGGTTTTGATGTAGAGTTTGGCCATGAAGCGGACCTTTTGTCGGCTGTCTTGATATGTGGGGGTGGGCTCCCATGTATCTAAGGGTCTGCAACAATGCACAGGTGAGGAGACAGATTGGTTAACCACTCTGTATCAGGGATTAAGTTCTGCCTATGAATCACCAGCTGACTAGCACAAGAAAAGCAGGGGCTATTAACATAAGCCATGCCTATGTTACAAAGAGAAGTAATTGCAAAGCCTCTCATTTCTATCTCAGGAATACTAGCAAACTTGCATACATCTGGAAACTAGCAAAACAAGTCCTTCAAAAGCTGTCTTTGTTGCTCATTTTGTGAAAATAACACAGCCTAATAACCTTCAGAAGTGGCAAATGAGAAATTTTGAAGAGCAAAACTGACTATGTCTGGGCTTATGGTATTTTGCAACATTTTGAAACTTCGAAAGGATTTCAATCTTCTCTTAATACATGGCAATGGAGAACAACAGAAAAATACATAAATGAAAAGCACCTGCAATGAACACCAAAGAGCCAGTCATCCTGGCTTTTGTCTTGGTTTATGTTCGATGCAATGATTTTCCACATAGAACCGCCATAAAAGACCTCCCTTGACTTGAGATCTAAGCATGGCGTCCAGCACTTGTCTTTGAATACAAACTCAGCTCCAAACCGGAAGGGTGGGAAATCAGCAAGCTGCATCTCAACATTGGGTTTTGCCATCCATGTGAAACCACCTGTAGTTCGCCAACACTTTTCATTGACTCCATCTGGTGGGTAGGTATCAGCAGAAGAGAATGAAACCAGTGACGTGCTCTGTGTCTTCAGTCTCTTGAAGGCCTGCTCACCCACGCATCTCAGAATTCCATGAAAACAAATCAAAGGATCTATTAGCTCACACTTTGTACTCAACAATTGAAATAGCTCAAGAAAGAAGGAACTGTTCAACATTATTGCTAAAGGGACTCCCTGCCTTTTTATTTCCAAATCGAGACCCCATCAAGAACCCCAGTGTCAAAACATAGGTTTTGCTACCCTGTGTCATACAGGTCCAATTGTATGCCCAAACTTGACAACAAAGAAACAGGAATAGAGAACTCTCACCACCTGTGCATTCAAACCAGCTCCAGTTCCATCTCGGTTTGCACTGGAGTTACTATCATCATCTTCTTGGCTGCTGTGGTCACTGCTCCAGCCATCACTGTCGCTGGTGTCCCGGTCACTTGCCTCCTCATCATCATCGTCGTCATCATCCACCTATTGAACAGAAATGATGGAAATTCCTTTCAGCAATTGCAACAAAAGAAAACAAACCAAGCTGTCATTGCTAGCACAAATTCATCATTTATTCTGATCTACCATTTTTGCAATTGCTTTGAGTGCAATGCTTGTATCTACTTAGAAATTTCTGGTTTTAAATTCAGAAACTGTATCCCCTCAGAATACTGTTGTTCACACTAGTCCCACCCCACCCTAATGATTTGGCATGAAAGTTCAACATGAACAATAGAGCATGCAGGCATCAGCTCCTATCTTGTCTCAATGAAATATTTAAATTCAAATTGACGCAATTGCACAACAGAGGTGCATTGCAAATAGACTCTGGCAAACCGGAAACTCCTGACAATACCTACATTGCAAAAAACAGATTTTAACAAATAAACCTGGGCTGGTAGTGCTACCTCATCATCATCATCATCATCCTCCTCCTCCTCCTCGTCATCCATCTCATCCTCATCCTCATCATCTTCTGATGATTCATCCAGCTGGTTATGAGTTTCCCGGAATTTCAAAACTCGGCATTGGAGAAGTACAGAATGCCACATACTGTCATTCGCTGCATCAGTTGGCAAAAAAGCCTCCTGCAGCTCATTCTTTGCCAGAAGGACTTCATCTGCTTCCATATGTGCAAAAATGATTCCACCACCTGTAAAGAGCTCTGCCACCACCTAGAACATGAAAAAGTCACAGCTGCTGATTGAGGTAGTAGTCTACTGGGTTTTATTCCGGGAAAGGGTATCAGAAGTCCATGAGCACTTTTTGACTTCTTCTTAGCAGCTCTTAGTGCAACCATCTCTGCAGAACTGAGGATATGCCTAATTCAAATAATAGAAGCCATGTCTTTCATGATCAACTCAGACTTCAATCAACTGCCTTCAGAACAAGGACAAAAATCAGAAAAAATTAATTTCAAGTGACTAAAATCAGTAAACAACCAAAATCAGGGATATCACTCTGTCCATTGCCTAGATGCACTTCGCAGCACAAAGAAAAGGAATGGCATCATTAACCTTAAATGATTCATCTTTGGATAGTTCTGCCTCATCAACCTCCCACAATCTTTGAAGTCTTCTCAGATCACTCTCTGGAACAGTCTCATTGGATGGCAAACTGCAGTCCTTTACAGTCTCAACCAAGGAGAGAGCAACTGCATCTTTTCTCTTTCGTTCTGCCTTTGAGTTTAGTCGAGTGGCTTTGTGAGCAGCTTTCTTGTTACTGCCACTTATGTTTGTTAGGTTCCGAGCAGACTTCCGATTTGACTGGGCCTTAGCCTTTGTTTTCTTGGCTACTGGGCAATCTGGAGTGAGACTAGTGGGCTTCACTCGGGCCAACTTCCAGTCAAGGAGTGCCTGCTTTGCAAGCTTGTAACGCTCTGTTTCGCTGAGAACCCAAAGCTCATCCGACTTCAGGAGCCTACAAAGAACCTGCACCAGTTACCCAACCAATAATTGTTAGTCAAAATGTACTATCACTCATCCAAGTCATCATCACAGGATCCAAAACTATATGGTCGGGCTGATACACCACTGTCACTCTTGACAAGTATGGGTGGTGTAATGAAATCAGACTTCCTTTGTCAAGAATGGCTATCCCATATTCTTTTACTGCAGCATTCCTCTGTGCACCATAGTCTCTGCACCACAGTTTAAACATTTCCAGAAAGGTTAACTTGAAGATAGTGACACTGTAGCTGGAGAGTCTTCTCAGCTTTTTCAAATTTCCCTTGAAAATGTCAGACATCTGTGGCAAAAGGAAAAACTGGAAGGGGAGTAAATGGTTCATTTGGTACAAGAGGGTGCAAACAAACATTCAGTTCACACATTCAGACCCTGGCTATATACTGTATCAAATTGTGAATGTCTCTTCTTGTCCACAGGAATCAATCTGCATGTTGTCAGAAGCAACAATTTACATAAAGCCCACATCCTGTAAAGCCAAATTCACCACCTCCAAGAAGGAACTCATTTTATAAGCTATTACCAGAATTCTTGAACTTTACCACTGCCATTATTCAAGGTTGTCTACAATCCCAACTGTTTGCAACTACTCTTCCTTGCCAATTATCTCCAAAAAGTTCAAGGTTCAAAGCAACAAGAAACATTACTTGAGCTAGGTAAGTGCAAACAAAAATCCAGTGAAGACATTCAGACCCTGCTGTATATTGTATTGAATTATGAATGTCTCTTCTTGTCCACAGGGGTCAATCTACATCTTGTCAGAAGCGACAATTCACATAAAGCACACATCCTGTAAAGGTGAATTCACCACCTCCAAGAAGGAACTCATTTTATAGAGCTATTACCAGAATTCTCGAACAATTGCCATTATTCAAGGTTGTCTACAAACCCAACTGTTTGCAACTACTCTTCCTTGCCAATCATCTTCAAAAAGTTCAAGGTTCAAAGCAACAAGAAACATGACTTGAGCTAGAAGGTAGGCAATGTCAAGCCATTTCTGTGTAAGAAGACATCAATAATGCACTTGTGCAATGAACTATACCACACTTGAGACATAAAAAACTCAGCCCATGTTTGAAAGCCACTCAATTATCAGGAAAAAAGAAATTCCAGATGCTCCATGGACCTTGTAGAGCAGATCAAGAGAAGGGTACTCACATCCCTAAATTAAGAGTTTTCAAGATAGAGAGGTTGGAAACCACTTGGATCGATGACACAGAAACAGCAGAGGAAAATCAGATAACCTAAAACCGAGTTTTTGCCACTGACACAGAAATGGCAGAAGAAAATCAAATAACCTAAAATGGAGTTTTTGGCACCAATACAGAAATGGCAGAGGAAAATCAGATAACCTAAAACCAAGTTTTTGCCATGGGAAAAATACCCTGTTATGCATTGGTTACATAGTAGGTATTCTTATTGCAAAGGATCAGTACACTAAAGAGTAGAGTTTCAGAACAGAATTTGAACACAAACAAAAAAGAGGGGGAAAGGAAGGAAATTTTTGCACACACCTGCAATGACAGTTTGGGAAGTAGATGAACGAGCTCCCGGGATGCATGCGTGCACAAGAAAGTCCAACAAGCATTCCGAATGGAGTCAGCGAAGCGGCCGTAGCAATGCCGTTCCGACAGCTGCTGATAGGGCACAAAAGTGTCCACGCGCAGATCAGCCACAATGAATTGCACGCACTTGTCACACAAATTCTCCATACACAGGAAACATCCAGCGGCGAGAGCTGCCATGGCATTCTCGCCATTCAATTTGGGATTGACGCCATACATATACGCAAAAGCGATTTCCAAACCCTCGGCGCTGACATTCGGATCATCGATTTGGAGCTCGATCCGCGGCTTGCCATTCTCCTTCCAAGGACCTGACAAGAGCGAATAGAAGTAGGAAGATTGCGAGAGAATGATCCGATGCAAATGGTACTCCTTTCCCATACAAATTAGGGTTATGTCTGAGAACAAATGCCCTTGTAACCCTTGCCTTTGTACGTGCTCACATAACGCCATCCCTGCTTCCACCACCGAAACCGAAGAACCTCCTCCTCCTCGAATCACCTCACTTCCCCCTTTCATCCTCCTTCTTCTCCCCCGGCCACACAAGCTCCACAAACCCACTCACAAAATCTTTCTGAATTTTACTTCAAAATTAAAATAGTCAATAAGCAATTCCTCTGCCGCCGCGTGGAAGCAAAACCCAACTCCAATTCCCTTCGAGTCGACCCACCTTCAGTCTTCTTCAGAACAACCCTTCTTCTCTATCTTTTAGGGAAACCCATTGTGAGCAACAACAAGAAGCAGCAGCAAACAACAACAACAACAAAATCGAAACTACCCACATGCCCGAAACTCAATTCCCAGAGGAATCGAACTGCCCAACAAGCGAATCATATTCTCTTCCCCCAAACTTGCCATCAAAAAAGAAAAACACATTTAAAACACACACACACATACACAAAATTGCGCACTTCGAATTGTGCGATAAGGTACCACACTTTTTTGGAAGGGAAAAATTCGACCACTTTCTCGCACTTGTTGGAACCGCCCAAATGTGGTGTAATAAGTAGTATGACCGTAGTAGTGGTGGTAGTAGTGGTAATGGTCATGCAACAATCAACAATGCTAGTGGCCACAGTCCCATATGTTTTGGGCCGTTTTAAACCCTGTCTGTACCTATAGAGAGGGTGTTTGAAGAGGTAGCGTGTTCTTAGGAAGGGCTATTAGTCAAGGCCAAAAATAGTGGCAGCCAATATTAGGAATAGAATTTCCATGCAACCAATGAGAAGTGGCTTCACAGAGTGAAGAGTCCTCTTTTTTTTTTCCTTGTATGTAGGCCTGCAGAAAAAATGTCATGATCAATGAAATGTTGCTCGATTTGATGATTTGAATTTCTTATCTTGGTTATTTTGAGTGAACTAGCAGATAAAGCCCACTTTAAATGGGCTTTAGATGGGGTCCAGGGTCCAAATTCTTAGGAACCAATTTGAACTCATTTGAATCCAAACTGAATCCTTGAGTTGGACCCTGCCTTGGACCCTAGCTTGGTTCTCCAAATCATGAGCTCTCGTTTGAGCTTTTTTTTTTGGGGTCTGAATCATTTGGATTTTCCCTCCAAAATGGTGCCATGTAGGTTTAGCCTCGATTTGCCACTTTTTGGTCTAAAGAGCATGGGTCCAATTTATGGCTCTCAGTTGATTAATTGCTCTATTTCATTGGACCTTGGACCTTAGACCCTCATCTAAAGTGGCCCTAGATGTGTAATAGGGGTTGGTAAGTTTGTGAGAATTTTAAAGGACCAATGGAAATGCTAGAAAGGGACTATGATTTCAATGTTCAGCAGAGTAGGGTTATGTGTAAGCTTGAAGAAATTATTTTTTGGATCAATGCGATTATTGGATTTGGTATCAATAAATGAGAGAAACAACCAAAACAGTTTGGAACCATGTGAATTACACCAAGGTCTTTCTTGTATATGATATATGATATCCATGTCAAAAAAAAAGTATGGACGACAATTTAGCCAAATAGTCAATAAATATCGACATATTAATTGAATTTTGGATATTTTTGGTTATGTTCTAAAAGGTTTGGAACTACTTATGTTGAAGGATATTCCATTAGTAAAACTTCACATCTGAAGGAACAGTGACCTACCCTAGTGGCTGAGTCTTGGGCTGTGAAGCTGGTGGTTGGACCCCTTCTCCTCATGCTCTGTGAGGACAGTGAGCCACCCTGGTGGTTAGGGGTAAGCCTTTCACCAGAGTTACCAAATAATAGTAAATAAATATCATATTTGAAGTTTAAGGTTTATTTATGGAATAATTGGAACATCTTTGCCTTGAAGATTGAGCATTGAAGAAAATAGTTTAATGTAGGTAGTTTCCATGATAAGTTCCATTTAAATCAATTACTCGACATTCATGAACTGAATCCACCAAGGTACTACAATAGAGTTATCCATCAAATTTCCTTACTTTGCGGATACCACTGAAAGAGGAGGCGAAAGCAGAGGAGATAGGGAGTGAAACAGAGGGTGACTTTATTAAATCTCGATATGAAATGCTGAAACTCTGCATTTAATGCACAAGGTTTTAGAGTAATTATAGTAGTTGTAGAGGTAGGAGCAGGTTGTATATGTAGCAGCAGCGCAAGCGCTCAGGAAAAAGGAAACACATTATGAACGTCAGTATACCACCAAAATTGGTGGAAAAACTAGTTTGGGTCCCTCTTATTTCCTTTTGTAAAAGTTTCATTCGCAGTTTCACGTTTGATGCCCTACTATGCCGAAACTGGCCGTTCTCGCCCCCTAATCGGCCAACTTTACGGATAACTCCAATATGTTCAAACTTTCCAAGACTTGTCATGGGAAGGAACTTCCCATAACTCTGGGGATCTTGAACCCCATGTGATCATCCACATGCTAATGGAATCATTCATGTTACCATGCTCCTCATTAAAACTCCAATATCTCTTTCAATTTGAGTTCAATTCTTTGATCATGACCTCCCCATAGTTAATATTGTGACAATCATTGTCCATACTAATATCAAAGCTTTCAGAGGGGTCATGGCCTTTATATATGCACCAACTTTAAATTCGCATTGAAATTGTTTAGTTGCCTGCTTGCCACCTGAACCCTAATCAAGTACTTCTTTGTCATGGCTATTTCAGGTACCTTGAAATTTGAAGTTAATCAGCTCCAATTTTGTAGTCCGCATGCAGTGCCAAATGCCCAATGCCCTGTGAGAAATTATGTGGTACATTTGGAGGGCACCTTAAATGTATGAATATCCTTCCTGAAAAAGAGGAGAAATCGTAGACCTGCACCTTACAAGGCTGATAAGCCTACATAATGAACCCATAGAATTGTTTTTCATATACCCTAGTATATAGGCCGGTTAGGCACGCCTAATTGTAAAATAGTATTATGTTATTGCCAAAAGTAGATTACAAAAAATTATTATTATTAAACACCTTGCTACTGAACCAGTCCAAGTACCAGTCCAAGTATTGCAGTATTTTGAGGGCACCTTCCCCTTAGTATAATTTCTACCTCAAAAGAGCATAGCACCTTACATCTAAAGTGTTCCTCCTCTTTGGAATGAGTTGCAGGTGTCCATTTATGAAAGATAAACTCTAGGGGTTCTTGCATTACCAATGGTTGTTCCCCAAGACGCTTTTTGGTCCCTCAAAAGCCTTATTGGTTCATTGCGTTCCCAATGGTCTTTTCTCATGGCAAGGAACAACCATTGGGAATGCAGTAAACCAAAAAGCCTCCAATTAATAATTTTATTTATTTTGTTGCTCATTGTTGACAATGAGCCATTAAAGAAAATAATAAGTTAAGATAAGAATCTCATTTACAGTGAATAGGTCCTGAGGTTAAACCTAGGCATCCATCTGCTCCATTATGTAGCATTTTTGGCATGAGGTACATGAACAAAGAATGAATGTCTACCACCATCTTGGTGCCGTTAGAGATGAAGGAAAAAACTCCATTTGAAGTCCATATCTTGATAAATATTTTTTCCATTTTTTTAAGGTTTCTTATGTGTCTATGCAATTCCCTCCATCCATATCTCCATGATCATTCTAAACGCTAATGTCAAATTCTAAAAATGATTTGGCCTATGTGAAACCTCTCTTTTGTCAAGTTGCGTTCATGCCTTTGGTATTAAGTATGTTAGAGGATGCCTGCTTTGAATATCTCCCATGGAATTTCCATGCAAAATGCAAGTGTTGGTTCTAGATGGGTGTTGTGGGTTGAATTTGTAGGAGCAAGGAGTTAGGAAGCCACAACCCAATGTTGATGATCTTGTCCTAGGTGTTGAATTTTTGAGAAAAATTTACTACTTCTTAATCTTTCAAACTTAATCCACACCTCTTCAACTTTGATACATTTCGTAACTTTCAAATCCTTTAAATCTTTTAATTGGCAAAGTTTGCAATCTCCTTAGACATCAATTTTGGTTCTTCATGCACCCATTAGTAGGCCTTTTGCAAAAAGCAACCACAACATAGCTGAAATCTTCATTGGGAGCCATGGATGCCACAAGCTTGTGTAAAATTTGGTCCTTAATTCATATTATTAATTTTTCTCAATCAATTGTTCCTCTAGCTTGATACTAACTTTGAACCACCATGTAAGCTTAATTTATAACCTTTTTTAGTTGCATAACTATAAAATTTTACTACCTTTTGAACAACACCCATTGTTTTTTCCATCTCCATTCCACAAGGTCAAAGTCTAAATCTCTTATAAGCTTCCTTTCACAAATTCAAATTGTTTGTTCATTGGTTGGCATGATGGGAAGGTTGCAGTCTACTATAGGTCACATTAAACCTTGTTTTGTAATTGTTTTACTTTGATTTAGTTTGCCAATAGGCGCCTACAAAAGGCCATTTCCAACTTTCATTAATTGTTCCAAAATTCAAAACTTGTAGGTTCAACAAATAGTTCTTTGGCTTTAACATGCAAAATTTGGAAGATAATTTCCACGAGTTGATTTCATTGGAAGGACAACCATTTGCCAAATTAAAGGTTGAAACCAAGATTGATTCCATGACATGCTATGAAAGGTACAAATCATTCCTTGTGAGTCTTCCTTCCAATTTGAATTTTTTCTTCAATTTCTTAAATGGGTACCATTTGTTGGTTTTTTCATTCCACATTTGTTCAACCTTCAATAGACCTTTTAAAATTCATTTCCTAAAAGTTTTTCCTTTCTTTTACTCCCACTAGATTTTTTCCACATATAACTAAAGACCTGTTGACCACAAGCTTGGAATCATATGTTCTTGAAGCCAAAAAATTCCATGGTGAGAAGACAATTTGGGCCATAAGGGAGAACTATCCTTTTTTCAATTAAAATTGGACATTATCCAATGAATTTCAAGTTTTCACTTCCCTTCATGTTGTGGGATGGAGTTTTCTATTTTATGCCTCCAAACAGCCTTCCATGGAACCCAACCAATTTTTTGCCCTTTTGGAATTAACTTTGCCAAAATAGATTTAACTTGCAATTGGGAGTTTAGGACTTTCAACCTGCCTTTAAAATTAGAAAAAATAACATAAACCCACTTAACTTTAGTTTTAACATTGTTTATAAAATTTCCAAACCATAGGAAATTATGTACAAGTTATCTTACTTTTTAAAGGGTTTTCCCAAAGATACTCGAGCACAATCAAAAATACCATATGGATGTCAATATCACTTGGTTAATAGTTAAGATCCTTTCTACTAGTAATAGTTTTCTACCTCCCCAATTTAACATGAATTTTTTTTATTTGGTTAAAAGATTTTGCATCCTTCTATTCTTGAATAATTGTCTACCAAAGGGGAACCCTAGATATTGAGTAGTTTCTCCCTTTTTAACCAAGTGCTTGAAACCTACCACATCTCCTTGCATGGATAGTTTCTTTTGTTAATGAAACCTAGATAGTTAATAATTTATGTAAATTTAATTTGGCACTTTAAGTTACCCCAAATTCTTAAAGGATTACCATAGTTCTTGCTAAGGTATCCATAATGCTTGAAAGGTAGAACATTATATCATCTACAACTTTAAATTAGTTACATGAGTTCCATTTCAAAATGTCATTCCATTAACCCCATGTCTTGGGTCTTTGGAACATGTTTTAATACATCTACTTTGTTAAAGGGAAAAATATAAATTACTTAGTTATTCTAATATGATAGTCATATAGTTTTTAAGGTTATTGGTAGTAGGTTTACTTATTACTTCCTTAGTTTTTGGGAGGTGGCACTAATTAATTTTAGCTAATTTTTGGAAGAGTTAGTTGACAAGTTAGTTGCCACTAAAAATAGGTGAAGGGACAAGGTTTGAAGGAACCAACTAGTTTGTAAAGGGAGAAGGTGGCCTTGCGGCTTAAAAGGAAGTCCAAGGACAATTTTTGGAGAAGGCATTCATGCATTCTATCTTTTCCTTCTTTCTACCATAGTGGAAATGGCATGGTTTTTCATATTTTGTACTTGGTGCCTTGGAAGCAATGAAAGATGTGGTGTAACAAAAAAGAAAGGGGTATGAAAAATAGCTCCCCATCACAATTCTAAATTTTGTACGTGCGATTTCTTCAATTCATATCCTGCCATTCAGGCATTGTTACAACACATTGGTGCTACTGCCCTATAGAACATAAATTCATATACCCATATGAGGCCCTAGGCAACACATACCCGTCAATCCCTTCTATATCAATATTTGTCAAACTACTACCTTGAACAGTTCCACATTTTGTGAATGTATGAATTAGTGGGATCTAGCTTGAGGTCGGAGCCCTCTACGTTTATTTGGTCCATTATGAATTGCTAATCCATCCTTCTACCCTATGAAATAATGTAGAAAGATTACTTGTCTTAGTTCTATAAACAAGATGACTTCTGGTTCCGAACCAAGGATGAGCAACATATGCCAAATTGACTTGCAACAACTTGGGAAAAACAAAGTTATGTTCAAAGTATGGATCTAAGGATATTTTTTCATAATTTCTCCCATTATGCACCCATGTTCTACCCAACCCAAGGATACATTTTAAGGTTTTTGGCTTTAATTCATCACAAATGCGCTACTTTAGGAACAGTTCCACCAAGGTCCCATACAAATGTAATCCCTCTACATGCTTTAGAATCTACAACTCAAACCTCCTTTGTACACCATTTGCCCTCAACATCGATCCCTTATAAAGCTTAACACTACCAAAAACATAATGCCTGCCATGATGTAGCTACTAGCACAATGGAAATCAAAACAACAACTACTCACTTCTACAAGCTTTTGATTCTATACAATCTACCACGAATGTAATCCAAAAACCACAAACCTGCCTTCCTTTGCCTTTGAACTCCCCTCTTATCTTCGTCCAATGGCCTCCAACTCCCCTCTCACTTGCATGCTTGAAGTGTGCTTGGCCACCCATCGTCTGCTACCAACCTATTTCACATAACACAAACAACAAAGTTTCCTATTCACAATCACTAACAAACAGTGATGAAGCATGCATAAAGAAAGTTGATGGCTGGTCAAAATAAACCCTAAACCCTAAAACAAACTAGCATTCACACTAGAGAAATTCAAGTGACTTCTTGTCCGATCACAATTATTTTATATGGAGAAACCAAAGCTTTACATGGGGGTATTTGTGAGTTTTTAAAATGACAATGTTTAGTGTGGAAGGAATAAAGAGGCAAGACAATAATTTTCCACCATCATGGTAAACTTAAAAAGGAAATGTAGCGGTGAAAGGAGGCTAAAGGTACCTCCCTGAAACCCATTTCCTTTTTTTTTAAAATATTTTTTGTGATAATAAAATGGTAATGCTTGAAGTATAAAATTAAAAAAGATAGGAAAATATTTTGCCACCACCATGGCAAACCCAATAGGAGGTAGAAAAGGTAATATTAAGGCTTGAAAACGAATATATGATGATGAAATGAATAATAATTGTAAATAAAATTCATAAGATTGTTTGTTACATTAGATGGCAACATTAGTAGATGTCTAGGTGTAATATATATTGCAAGGCACATTACTACTAGTGGGAAAATTTGCCCATATACTTTCATAACAAAAAAATTCATTCATTCATTTATGTAGTTTGAGTAGTTGTAGTTTTTTAAATTTTATTTTCTGTTTTATTTACAAGTACCTAACAATTATTAGGATTGCAAAAATAATTATTGAATTGTTGTTGGGAGCTATTTACATCTTCATCTTAGGTTTTTTATTTTTAGAATACACTCCATTTTAGGGTTTACATTACACAAAATGAATATATGATGACAAAAATTAGGCTTACATTTTTTTGGAGAAGTTGTTCAAAAATCAAGATGGAATTGAAACTAATAACTTGAACATAATAAAAAACTAACCAAAATATCAAATAAGTATATCAATTAGATTATTATAGTGTAAAATACCCAAGTTCAAAATTGCCCCATGAGAGTTTTTTTAATTCCACATGAAATGTGGTGATGTTATTTGTTGGAGATTTATTATGATTTATTTGTAAATTCTTAATAGGTGTCACCATTAAAAGCAACAAAAAAAAATCATTCTCACACCACTACATATGCATTTCTCAAGTTATCTATCATATTGAAATATTTTCAAAAAATGTAAATGTGAAATCCTAATAAATGAATTACAATATGAAAAACATTTTTGTTTTGGCAAACTTAATCTCTGTTAACCTCTTTCTTAAACTACTACAATCATAAATAACTATTCAAATTATAGACTCTATGTGGATGGTTGTTTGGATTAGTACATTCCAAAAATCTTTCATGAGCAGATTTCCATTTTCACAACCTTAGATTCACACACATACACAAGACAATCTCATCCCTCCCTTTGATATAGGTATATGATTGACCAACAACAAACCCCAAATATGACATAAAACATTTTTTATGGAGTTGAATATTTCACAATAAATTGGCAATGCTACATAACATGGAACACCCACAAAATTGTTCTACATTGTATCATGATTCAATTTACAGTCACCACAACATTTGTCCTTTTCATTCAAATGACCATCTAGACCCCCAATTGATAAAATGAAATAAACAAGTCATCACACAAATGTTTTTAGACAAAAATTGTTTTTACAATCACAACACAATTATAAATAACAATTTCTTTTCTAGCCCATAAATGATTCCAACATATGATTCCCTTGAACCATTTAACATAATGTGCCAACTTCAATTAAATTTCACACCATTGACATCATCACAAACTTACCAAGCTTCATAGGTTCATACAAATTGTTTGTGAAATTTGATTTTCATAGGTTTTTATAAAAATTGCATGAATTTTACATTATGATTAATATGAACAATATTTGTATGTATTCAATATCATAAATATTCAAACAAATGAAACATTGTTTTAAAATGACATACATGAACGTTCATGTTTAATACACACAAATCACACAATTTTATGCAAAATTATATCTTGATAATTGCATAAATTTAGTTAAAATGTAAATCATTCATATTTCACATCAAGACATCACAAATAAAAAAGACACTTTATTTATATTTATATATATTATATATACATATTTCATGTTATTTTTACACTTTGAAGCTCACAAATTTTTTTACAACTTTTGTGATATTGTAAGTTTGTGATGATATGCAATTGACAAACACAAAGACTCTTGCCATGCTCACATTCCTTTATGAACTTTCATCATCTTCAAAAACCATTGCCAAATTACTTAATGAAACTAGTTGGATGGTTATGTGGCATGTGCCATGATTACTTGGCACAATGGAGATGTTTAAATAACCTCTAGCTCATTTCCTATAGAGTTTTGTCATGACCTAAAACCACTATTAATTAGCTATTTTTGTTAATAATATAATTTCTTTGCACTCAAACACATACCGTACTTTGGTGTTGTCTGACCAAAAAACCTTTAGAATTCTATGTTTTGTTATGCCTTTAAAAAATCATTGCACCATGCTTTTCTCCACTTTCTCATTCACACCAATGTCCTTCCTATCATCACTCCTCAAAATCACCATAAAGAACATAGAACAACACATAAGCTCAATGGCAACATTCAATTATTTTGGCCTTTATTAACACTCTACACACCCACACAAATCACACAACTTTCTAAAGTCCAAGCTCAAGAATATAAACATATCACTTTGCCACCTTTAGCAACCTCCAAAGCAATTCCAACTAATAATGATGATCCCCAAGACTGCTCTATTTGAAGTCCTTACTTGGCATACAGATCCAATAGAATTGATGTTTAAAAAGAATGGATGTGATTGAATTTCAAAGGAGACTAAGCACCTTATGCATAAATTTCAGAGAAAACTTATGTTCAAGAACTTAGTTCAGCATATGGTGCCCTGCACATACATTGGCAAAATTCTAACAAAAAAATTTCTTGATTTTTTATGTGTAGGTTAAATCCCTAGGGTGGGGGCATTCCCAAAATAAGGGCCTAGTATGAGGTAGTAGCTGAATCTAGACTTGCAATTTTGAAAATGTCCCTCACCAAATGATTGTAAAGCATTTTGAGAAATTTAAAAATGTAATTGGAAGGTACCTTATATCCATGAATATCCTTAGAAAAGAAAAGAAATATTATGCATACTTGTAGGTGTATGATCCCTCCCACTCTTGTGGAGGAGGTGTAAGAACCCCCTCTTACATTTTATGATCTTTGTATGTTTAGGTTGAGGATAACCTTTGTCTCATGATTTAAGATGGGTAAAGCTGGTGGTCGTCATTCATGAAATGCGGGTCCAGGGTCTAAAGTTTACTATCACGTTGTCTTAAGCCCCTTGTTTTGAGAATGCCCTAACCCTCATGGTTTACCCTACACCTTCCCCATTGCAAGGCATCCAATGAACATTATCTTGAACAATGTGAAGAGGGTCATTATGTCTCCTCCTGAAGAGTGGGAGAGACCTTCCACTTACAAGTAGACATAATTTCCCTCTCACTCTAAAGCAATAGGTGTCAAATCCCTCCTCTTTTCTAGAAGGGATATTCATGGACATCATATACATACCTATTACCATGCCCTCCAAATATTTTAGAATATTATCTCCACATGCTTTAGATTAGATAATGAGCATAAAGTAATGCAAGCTTTGTACTTTGTACCTCAATGGTAGTGACAGTATTTGGATTGATTCTCTTATGCCAAATTTCAACTCACAAATATAATTTCAACCTATACAAGGATTTTTCGTGGTGAAAAAAATGGCCCAAATATAGCCAAATTTGACTCTTTTCTTTTGGATGAAATTTTTTTTGGCTATATTGCAATTTTTTAATTAATTTTTTTTAAAAAATAGAAAACCTGGAGTCTGGGTATGCTTGTAAATGGTGGAAGATCTCTTCAATTGAAGAATACATCTTCACTATGGAGAGGTGCTTTCAAACACAGAGAAAAATATCTTGCCCTACTTGTGTCTTAGGGTTTACCACAATAAGGGCCTGCCTGAGGTGGAGCTGAGTGGAGGCCCCAATCTGGCAAAGCTTCTAACCACGTGCTTTACCAAACATAAAGCCTTGAACCAATTATTATTTTTAGTTTTCTTGTCATACCCGGTGGATATCCCCACTAGGTAGCATGAGAAAAAAATTTAGAAACCAAAGCAGGTGTTTCCCAAAAAGAATCAAAACACTCACATAAGCGGGCATTAATTTTTTTCAAAATGCCTGCCCTTCATGGAGGAAAAATTTCAAACTATGCCGTCCAACAACACTGTAAAAATTGGCACAAAGTCTGAGCGCACGTAGACACCACCACAATGGGCCTTATTTTGAGGGGCTGACAAAGAAAACAAGGGGTGTGTCACACTGTGACCTCGCCATTTACATTAAAAAGTATCTAAAGGCAAAAGAAGAATTATGGAAACTCACATATTTCACCATGCAAAAATACAATCTTTCAAAAATCGTCCTTCAAGATATTACAACTCTATAACTAATCTCAAAGTTTCAACAAGAGCCAGATATCATCTTTCAAAAATCCTCATATAAAAATAGGCCTATTATTATTATTATTATTACATAGGGGCCAAAACCCCTAAAGCTATAACGAATCTGAACACAATATCCTTGCCTTGGTAGGCAAAGCTAATAAAATTGGATATCTACATACCCGGTATGGGTACCCAGGTGGGTAATCAGAGGGCACCCTTGGTTTCAGGGGGTTAATCTCCTAAGGAAAAATGAGGCAACGGAATTGGTAGAGAAGAGACAAGATAAGGATCTCCTACGCTCTCATTGGCTCTACGGTTCAACCGCGCATTTTTTCGCACCCGCTCTATCTGCTCCCATTTCTAATAAGGTGGCACTTCGCTACTTGTCGTTTCCAATAAAGTGTCAGTATGAGTGATAAAAGGTATCTCACCCGAGGAAGCAAAGGGTCACCCAGGGTCGTCCGCCCGTCGTCTCTCTCTCTCTCTCTCGTTGCGATCGCACCTCGCTTCGTTTCGTCGGTTTGCGGACAAATTCTCGAATCCCGCATACCTTCGGCCATTTTTCCTCTTGAGGAGTGCTCGTTCTGTTTTGTGAAGCAGCGGAAAATTGGAGAACAAATCATCTGTGCGTTTATTCTTTCTTTTTTCCTTGACAAGAAATTATGGCTGCCTGTGCTGCAACTTCCAGGGTGACTACAGGGATCCCCTCTCTGTCAGGTAGCAACAAGGTCGTTGCACGGGGGGCTGCTGCTGTTCAGGCTTCTTTCGCCGGTCTCAGATCCGGGAATACAAGAATCGATGGACTGAGTTTGAGCAGATCTCGGTCCTTTGCAGACAGAACAGCGGTTGCCAAGTCCGTGGCCAATACAACTTGTGGCCTTGACACGCCAGTCGTCATCTCTCTCAGCACCGGAGCTCTTCTGTTCCTCGGACGATTCGTATTCTTGCCTTTCCAGAGAGACAATGTAAGTGGATTTTCTCTCGCCTTCGACTGTCCCGCAATTCTTAATGTAGTTCGGAAAATTTCCCCAGTCTCTTGTTATGTATGACTCGACCTTTAGCATCTAGCTGATATATGAGGGCCAGACGATTATCTTCCAAGGCCCGAGGTACAAGAAGTTGCTCTTGAAAACTTCCGGAATGGATCGCGAAAGATTGGATAAATTTTATTTTCATCTGGCGAGATTGTCGATTTGTTCGTTATATGAGCGTGCAATTCCTCGTCAATTGGAGTACCTGCCTCTTGTAGGTCTATTTCTGCACTTTGGACATTATTGTCAGTTCTTTTTTCTCTCCTAATCCACAAATCTCCGTGGTGACTGAAACAGACGACACCGTATCTTGCATATATGTATCTTGCGTCCTTTAAAGTGTCTTGTATGTGCATATAGTGTGCGCAACACCGATGCAAGATATACCACAATGCTCTTGTTGTGTTCAAAGGTGCTGATAACATCTGAATGGCACCCTTTAAAGTGTCAAGGATTTATTGACTCCTCTGATATTCAGCCCTGGAATATTATCCCATTTGAACCTTCAAGAAATTTTGTGTTATGTGAGTTTAAGCCCCTGAGTTCCTCAATATTTCCAGCTCTTCCGGCCTGCATAATTTAGGTGGAAGTTCTGAAATCCGGTGTGTCTTGAACTCACAAGATGCAGTGGACGGTTTTTCAGGTAGCAAGGCAAGGACTTCCAGAGCAGAATGGTGAAACTCATTATGAGGCTGGAGATGTTCGTGCTCAGGAGGTTGTGAGTCTGTTAAAGACCAATGATCCTGCTGGTTTCACCATCATTGATGTTCTTGCCTGGGGAGCTTTGGGCCATGCCATTGCATTCTTCATCTTAGCCACTTCCAACAATGGTTATGAGCCTACCTTCTAGGCAGGGGAGGATGTATTCCACCCATCAACAACATCATGTGCAGTACTTCAAAGCTGTGAGCAAAGCATTTGTGTTTTGTACATGTGTCTTGTTATGGTGGTAAGGTTGTGGCTGCAGTGTACCTTAAATGCATCAAAGTTTGCAATTGTAATCAAGCCTACTCAGTTTTAACAAGTCCAGAGAGTTCTTCAGCCTCTGATATTTTGATTGTTTTGCTCAATTATGATTTAAGTCAAGATCAAACTGAGTAGAAGGTGTAGATTTCAAAATTGATATTTTTGGCATCATTGCCTTCAATATCAAAGTGTGCAAAATAGGGAATGCTGTAATTTGAATGTAAGAGACTTTGTAACCAAATGTGGTGTGTGGACTGTGGATCCATGAATGTAGTAGTTACGAGTATCAATGTGATGTTTTCTTCAACATATTCTCTTTGGACTCCTGTTCAGAAAACAAATGCTTTCCAGGATAAGATCTCTTCTACATCCAAAAGTAGTTCAAAAGCTTGAAGTTTGAGCTTCTCGGAGGTTACTGAACATCTACAAGTTACTGAACAAAAGTTGTGAATCTTGAGTCCTCATCATCACCCAAGTGGAAATGTATGATATTATGGACTTTATATTGCTTGTAGGATCATCACTATGTGGCTTTGGATTCTGCAATGGAAAGAGCTGTCTGCAGTGGTGTAGTGGTCAGTCGAATACTATTGAGACAAGTGTGAATCAATCAGCACTATGATGTTTGCAATTGCCATATACAGCATTCACAACCATCTGTAGTGTGAAAGTCATTTTCTGATTACTTATTGTGGTGGTCACAAGTTTTTAGGCAAATGTGCATTTGGCATTTGACAAATGATAGGCAAGTGAAGGATTAGTCAAGCAATGAAATCTGTTTTCTAGTTTTGGAAGGTGAAATTATTTTCTTGTTTCTTAAGGTAGCTTGGTTAATAAGCCAATATCAATATCCCCTCCCTTTTTTTTCAAACTCAAAATACCAATGACAAATCATGAAATGTACATGCACCAAAAAAAATCTCAAATCAAGTAGACATAAAACACAAATATTAATGGTACCTTCAAAATGTACCAATTGACTTGAACTCTGGAAATTATAATTTCCAGATTGTAAAACACGCATGATTTGAGTGAATCACATGTTGAATGAAAGAGAAATTTTGGTATTGGGATTATTGCTTCTTGCTACATAAGATGATATGCATTACATTCAGTTTATGAATGAAACACCACCTTGAAGATGTAAGACCAATTAAAGAGATTGCATGTCAATTAGGGCCCAAATACCAGATATGGGTGGAGATGCTCTTATATTCCATGTTCATGAGGGAAAGCCAGTGTGTCATATCCACTATTGAAATCTTTGTAGGACTTCAGAAGCCCTTGAGTGGCATGTTATTCCTCCCTGATGTTTAAGGTCAGAGAGATATTTTGCACAATTGATGTAGAGGTGAGTCGTAGTTAATAATCACATTTCTTAAGGCTCCAAGTCGATGAAGGGAGGCTTGTGACCTTCAATAATTTTCTCTGACTGAATACAGTATCACTGCCAATATGAGTTTCAATGTCTTCTGGAAGAAATAGAGTTCCAAAGTTGTTTCTGCATATCTAGCTAGCATATAACTACATGGCTGAATGAGACATCTCATCATTTGGTGGATGTTTTATGTGTAGCACCCACGGGTTCTACCCATTGTAAAGTATGAGGTGAACACTACCATGACCTAAACATTTGCAGGTCACAAGGCCTATGAGGGGGATGGTTCTTACACCCATGAGATCTTACACCTACTTATAGGCATAAGATCCCTCTCGCTCAAGGGGTAGGTGTAATAATCCCTTCTCTCTTCTAGAGGGAGATTGATAGATACTGTGTGCCACCCAAATGTACTAGGAAATTTCTCAGTGCTTTCCACTTTCTGAATAAGCAAAATAAGGGCAAATGGTTTGCCTGTTATGGGACAACAGTTGGACATATTGGAGTAAGACTTGCCACATACTACTTTTGCTACAATATAGGTTACTGAGGTGAAACTCAACATCAACTCAGGCTGGGTTTCATGCACAACTGAATCATATCAGGCTTCCAAGGGATGGTGTGCTGGTGGCTGGCTGTTGGTTCACTCTGGCCTTTCAATAGTTAGGCTGCCATCCTGAAGTTGAAGTTGTCCCAAGCTATGGCTGAAGCTATGAGAGGGATTACCAAGGCCATGCAGTCAAATGAACAGGCAGCTCAACCTGTGAGCTATATGCAAGAATTTGAAATGCAAAATGAAAGAGTGGAAGAAATTATCACAGATGCCATTGACAATACTCCTAATGTTACAACCTCAAGGAGACGATACTCCATTGAGCAGAGTTCTCTAATTTGGCAAATACTCTGTCGCTCATCCATTGCTCAAAACAATTGAGACCTCTTTAATACCAGCCTGCCCTGATAGTGAAGTCATGTGGGCACTCCAGAAAACTGTCTCCTATGGGTGACTCTTTGTACAGATGGCAGTGACTAAGGAGGTACATTCATAGCAAGGTGACAACAGCTTCTGAAAGAGGCATTCAGCATTTGTGCCCTTCTATGAAAATTGATCCATGTGCTTGTATCCTCACTCTATTCCAAAGTAATAGAAAGCAGAGAGAGGTGTTTTGATCTTCTTCCTGACAATCAATGATAGATTGATTGGTTTGTTGATGCCTTTGTCAGGTTAGGTGACTAAACCTGTAAATATCAAACTTGTAGTGGAAGAGATTGTGACTCAACTGTAATTTCAGCATTGTCAATGCTAGAGATTGGCTGTAGAGTTGCTGCTGCATCCATTGACTCCTCAGACAAGCTGCGCATAACCTGCTCAAGACATCAAATATCTCAAGTCAAAAAAAAAGTAGAAGAGGCTTCAATAGTAGCCTTCATCATGTGATGCAGATTTCATTTATCCTAAGTATAATAGCACTGAAACTATTCGGTGGTAAAAATGGACAGCCAATGAGTAATTGCTGCTCAGAAAAATTACCCTCCAGTTGCATTGCTATGGAGAAGAAAACTAGAAAACTAGCAAATTTGGGGTGATTGATTGTAATACTCAATCTAATGGATACAAATGGGGCTACATGAGGAACATGTAATACAGAAACTGTCAACTTGTTAGGTGGAGGTATTTCCTGAAGCACAAGGGGATGACACAAATGAGCCACCAAATGGAATCTGTGGTTGTTTTTCATAAGACTTTGACAACAACCTCAGGTACTAGAATGTTAACATTCCATAGTGTTCTAGGATGTAATAGTATGATTACACCATAAATACCAAACAGAAAAACAAGGAAGGAATGACCAACATAGAGCCCAACAACAAATCTACTTGTAGGGCTCTGGTTGACATTGACTGTACCTTCAACTTCAAAGCAAAATGACTCAAGGCAACCTGAAAATTTTGTAATTACAACCACTCTGTCACAAAGCTAAAATCTCAAATGGCATAACTCTTCCTCCAAACCACCCTGTAACAACCGTGGAATCAGCTGCGCTTGTGCTAGTCAAGAACCCTGTTTGGTGGATCCAATACTTGATGCTTGGCATGCTAGAAAAAAAAATTTAATGCTGAAATCATCGAGAGTGCTGAAGAATTCAAAAGGTAAACAACCACCAAAATGTCTCAAATGCTGCCAAACTTCTGTCAAAAGAAATAAAAAAATAAAATGGAGGAGCTGCAGAGGAGCCCCAAAGCGCAAGACATAATAGAGGACAAGAATGTACAGTGAAAAAGGACAGAAGAGAAGGAACCTGAGTATTCTGTCATCCTGCAATCTCCTATAACAGTCTGACTAGGTGTAAGCAAAAACCAAAGGAGGCCATCTATTGAGTGTCCTAGAGCTACAAACCAAACTAGTATTTCAAAGTGCTTGCCTGGTCAGAAGATGATGGCCTCTTCCCTGTATACCGCTGCACTCACCAATTCACCCATCCGCCACCACTCTCCATCAAACAGATAATGTTTCCAAGTCATGGTATAAGAAATGCAGTTCTTCAATGTGATGCACAATAGAACCCTGCTCTTTCCTTTGTCTCTTCAATCATCCTCTGGCAATGATATGTGCACCCTGCTAGCTGTAAATTACAGGAAATTCACCTTAAAACTAATTTGAAATTGCATTACCTGCTTGCCCACAGTGAAAGGAACATAACGGTACTTGATCATGTGCCTAATTTGTCGCTTCATCGTGAGCACAAATAGCACAAGCCAGTAGAGCAAAAGAATGGGCCAAAACACTGGCACATCAAAAATGCTGAAAAAGGTAAGCACAAAAGCCACCAGGAATGCGTTTGTCAGAGCATACCTGCACATTGAAAACAAATGGAAACAAACCCATGTCAAATCAGTATGTATATGCAAGCTCCTGCCAAATCTGACAAACATAAAGTTATTCACAGATTCACCATGCCCTACAAATTAGGGTTTCAGAAGAACAGTTCATAACTTTCTGATTTCCTGGACATGGTGAATGAAACACAAATAGGTCCTGAGTTGGAGCAGCTGCCCAGAAACTGTTGTCATCCTCCAAGACACATTATAGAATAGCAATGGGAACTGAGAAGTGGGGATGGGAATGCAGACGAGATTAGGGTTTTGGGTTACAGAGAAATTTGCAGAGTACAGGATACAGAGATATTTTGAAACGTACCAGAACTTGAACTCCGGAAGTCTGCGAATGAACGGCTTGAATTCATCAGTCTCCTTGGAAGGCAGACCAGGGTCTTCAATTTCTGGATCGACTTGTGGAGACAAAAACCCTATGAGCAAGTTCAGCAGATATATCCCCAGGCCGTAAGTCACGATATAGAAGCCGTTGACGTAGTAAGCTCGCAAGCCAAAAATGGCAGCCACCACTAGTGATCCAACCCAGCGAGCTACAGGATGTGGCGTCGACTTGTCTAGAAAGAACTGGAATTTCCGACCTATGTTATCTCTCCATACTGCTACTGGATTCGTCACTCCCCCACCACCCTTGCTTGCTACATCCTCCCCGTACAAAGCATCCATCGCTCAGCAGCAAAAGAACCTCGCCAGGTTTGTAAAATGTTCACACCCACTATCACTTCTCCTCTTCTTCTTCCTCCTCCTCCTCCTGCTCCTGGTTCCCGAAAATTTCTAGAGATTCTTCACAGGTGCCCGGCTCTGATGTTTCCAAACCCCGCAACGAAAGCTGGCAAAATTCGATTTTCCCTCGGTCATTAGGCCTGCAAAGGAAACTTTGGTCGCTTCCAAATTCTAGTGCATCCGAGAAAATTTGGTGCCTCCTCAAATCAACAATCCCCCAAAAGCACGGAAAAGCGAATGCAAACCCTAATGCATCTGCAACAACTCTGCGAGAGCAGCTTCCTGTCGAGAATGCGTATGTTTCTCTCCAAACCCCAAATGCGACACTAGGATTTCATTTCACATTTTGAACCCTATCCGTATGTATACGGTGTTACAGACTATTGCTAGGAGGTATATACAAATGGTGTACATAGCAGTAGTGTTGTCCAGGTCTGGTTTTCTAGCCGGTTCTGCCTCCAAGTCCAGAAACAGACCTAGTGGGTCTACATGGGTCAAGATTTGTGACAAGACCCAACTCGGGGTCAAGACCAGTGTTTCCCAGTTCTGGTTCTCAAAAGCCCAAACCAACAATTCTTGGGAGTTCAAGAACCGCCTCAAGAACTGGACCAGCGATTCTTTTTGGGGGAGTGAAGAATCGTTGCAAGAACCGTCCGATACGATTCTTGAGAGAATGAAAATTTGTCATAAGAACCGGTTTGATGATTCAGATGGCTCGCTTGGTGGGTTCTGGTTCTTAGTTGTAGGTACTAGGTCTTAGTTATCTATTTACCATTCGTTTAATTATGCAGATTGTTAGCTACTTAATATGATTTGCATTAGGTAGCTCTCCTACGAACTTGGGCTAGGATTATTATTAATTAGTAGCATAAATAAACGCTTTCCTACACATATCGTAGCTACTTAGTAACCTTGGAATAAATAGCATAGCATATTGTTTACCATATGTTTACTTATGCAAATCTTATGTGCAGAACCCATCCCCAAACCATTATTTAACAATATGCATTTGGTAGCTCTTCGTCATACCACAAAGGAGGCAATTTCAAAAAATAGACAGCTATGATTGGTTGAAGTGATGTAATAGCCAATAGCTACCACATGAAAGGAAGGGTTTGACCAAATTCAATGTCATGACATCCTATGTTGTTGCTCAGCCAAATTTTCAGAGTTCCAAGGAGTTCCCCTTGAAAATACAATTTGTTTTGTTAAGAGGAGAGAAAAAAGACGTTAAAAGGCATTAGCTTTCAATCATCATTGGATGACAAGTTGACAATTTCCATCCACAAACACTTTTTCATTTCTTCTTATGACATGATGACTTGGTGACACTTCCCATTGTGTGGTAAACAACCAACTACTTTCCATCTACTTAGTTAGCACTTCTACAATAATGCTCCAGACACACTTGGTGTTAGTTAAAGAAAACATATTTACTTCTAACATTAGGGTTTATGTTATTTAACCACTAACAAATAATCAAAATGTTAATCTAACAATGTGATATTGACATCTATCCACACCTAAAGGTAAGTTTGCTCTAGTTTAATTGTACTTAGGTTAATTCTGCTTTAGCACACACTTGTGTTCAGACCTAAAGTTAAAATTTTGGCCAAAGTTCTCTATCCCATCATAATGCAGTGTTGCTCATCAACCATGCACCACCTTATTTTCGCATGAAAATTTTACTGATCTTCATCTTGTAGCTTAGGTTGTTTTCTTCCTCCACTCACAAGTTTTGTTCGTTGTTTTCATCTTCACTTTCTCCTTTGTTATGTTGTTTTCTTTTTTCATTTTTCCTTCTTCGAATTGTTGTGCTTCAATGGATTTCGAACAAATGATTTCTATAGCGTTTCTTGTGTTTTTGATCAAGTTGCTCCAAGGGATCTTATTGCCATCAAATGTAACTTTTCAGCAACATGTGTTTCTAACATCAACCTTTGACTTTCTATTGACATCTTTGTGTATGCATCAGCTTGCTTATAGCATGGGACTATTTCAAATAAAGCTTGGACATTGGGTGAAACTTAGGTCAACAACTTGGTTTTCAATTTTCCTCCTAATAGAGTATGACAACAAACGTTAACTCTAATTTTTTTGTATGAAGAAGCAAACTTTGTTTGATATTGTTACTCACCTCAAGCCTCTGATTCAAAAGTAAAACAAACAATACATATTTGCAATTCTAGTTGAAGTTCAAATGGCATGGGCATTGTACAAAATTGTTCAAGGTTGCAACCTATTGATTTGCAGTGAATTGTTTACTATTGGTTGATCAATAGTATCGGTTGTCCTTAAAGAAATCATAATTGGGATCAACATTATTTTCCAAAAGTTACTTTCTTGGCCTATTAGAAACAAGATGCAAGCAATAATGCAAGGTTTTAAGAGCTTTTGTGGTTTGCCAAGCATTCAAAGGGCCATAGATGGTATGCATTTTTCAAATTCAAAGCTTGTTGGACCTTTTAGTGAGGATTGTTTTTATCACAAAACATGCAATTATAGCATTGTGTGTCAAGCTATTGTAGATGACAAAAAATTATATACTAATTTATTCGTTGGACTCCTTGGGAGTGCCAATGACTCTAGGGTTCTTAGAAAATATGGATTTTATGCTAATGTTCAACAACAAGGACTATTTAGTGCAAATAAAAATCAAGATGGTTTTGCTCCTTAATTGTTGGGAGATAAAGGGTACCATTTATTGTCATGCCTAATGACACCACATAAAGATGGAGAAACAAACATTCTTGAGATGTTTTACAACAAAAAAACACAGACAAGGACGATCTATTGTAAAAAATGCATTCAACATTCTCAAAAAGACCTTTCACAAACTACAAAAGAAAATAGAATTACATGTTTCCCTTATTCCATATTTGGTTTGTTGTTGTTGTTTGTTGCATAATTGTTAAAGGGGTAAGATGAGTACATGATTTTGGATGAATAAGGCATTTAAGATAAGGACTGATCAGGGAACTTTGTTAGTTTGAATTTTGAATTCCTGTTGGTTTTGATCATGGTGATGTGACTTGGGATGGTTCAAAAGAGGAAAGTTTTGAAAAATAGGGAGATCTCTTAGACACAAAGTCTGGGAAAGAAGAGAAAGAATAGTTACAAGTACTTACAGTAGAAAACCACAAATTTTGTTTTAATATACCACAAATTTCAATTGTTGTTTTGGGATTTTTTTTCAACAAAACATGGGATTTTGTTGTAATTTTGATTCATGTTTCTAGTAATACAAAAAAAACATAAACTTTAACAATGAATTTTATGTTCATATTGTTGTGTGAATTGTTTAATATGAAAATATTATGAAATGAAATGTAATCTTGTCTTTGGAGTTATTTACAATGTATTTTGAATGCAAATTCTAGTTACATGAAATAACCATGAATCTAGTGTTTTAAAAAATGGTGGTGTTAAGAATATTAAAAATTAAGACATGAATAGTGAATGTATGCATATGAAATGAAATCTATTGTTACAGTAATGTGAAATATTTTGTAGGAACTAAATTTCACATCTACCATTTGGCGACCATCTTGTGGGGAATTTCTTTTTGTTTTTATTTTAGTAACAGGAAGGTTTTTTACAAATTTTGTTGTTATACTGTAGAGGAGAGGATTTAGATGAATAATTTTGTTTTTTTAATTCAAAATTTAAAAGGGTATGTTAGAAAATATCAGAGTTTTAAGCAGTTGACATCATAAGTACTACAAAGTGATTCAAACACTTTGAAAACGAAGAGTTGTGAAACAAGATGAATCAAATGGTGACCCAGAGTTTATAGTGACAATTGGACTTGAAGGCAAGTTGATAATTTATTGAAATATAGACAAAAGACAATCTTGAAAATGGATAAAAATATGCAAGGCTTTCAAACCCCATATTGGAATTTAATGTTGGAAATACGAGTTTTGAGAACAAAGGAAAGGCCTATGGGGCACAAGTCATTTCTACCACAAAAGGTGGTATGACATGAAGTATGGACTAAGGGTCTTCATAAACATCTTCATATGCATGCCACATTTGTGGTTTGAATGGACATAAAATGACAAATTGTCCAAATTTTACTGATATGCATAAATGTTTCATGGGAAATATATGGTAATAGCAAAAGTTCAACCTATTGCTGAAACACAAACAGTCACTGCATATGTGAATGTGGTGGATGTTAATGTTACCACAAGAAGTAAAATAATTGAAAAATAGGTGTTCAAGGATAGACAACCAAGAAAAGCAAAGAGTGCTATTGACAAGGAAAAAGAATAGCAGTCGAAAAAATCAATGGTGGAAACAGTTCAACAAATTCAAAAAACACATACTTAAACATAAGAGCCATCCACAAGCATGGAAGGATGGAACACAACTTGGTGGGGTATGCCAAATTCTATTCTTGTGGAAACACAAAAATCTTAGGAAGTAGTGAATTCACAAGAGAAACTAATCACAGTAGAAGAGATTTTTTTGGACATTGTTAAGCAAATGTTGAAAACTGCAAGTTACACTTTGAACTTGAGACATTTGCTTTAAATAGCTCTTAAACTAAAGAGATATCTTTGGTAGAAGCTAAAATCACATAGAACTCATAATTTAAGTAAGGCAACCACAAATAACAAGTTGGTTATTTAGTACCAAAGGTAGGGACAATTGTTGTAACAATAGATAATCATATGGCAGCTACCCAAGTACAGATTGGGAAGAATATATACAATAAAAAATGTGTTACTAGATGGAAGTTCTGGAGTTAATATTATCATAAAATAGTTGATATTAAGGTTGTGGCTTCCAAAGCCTAAACCTACACCATATAATCAGAAGATGACAGACCAAACAACCACAAAATTCGTGGATTTGATCAAAGATGTAAATATATATGTTCATGGCATTCCTTACATAACTATGTTTACTACACTTCAAAATAGCATGGTAGATTCTAATTATTCCATGTTGTTGGGGAGACCATGGTTGCGGGATGCTAAAGTGGCACATGATTGGGGGAATAACATTGTCACCATACAAGAGAATGGGACAATTATAACAATCATACTCACCAAACATTTGGGAGGTGAAATAAAAAGACCATAAGTGTTATTATGTTACAATTATCAAAATGGCATCACAAATGAAAAAGAAGATATCATCTTTGCTACAAAGCTAAAATTGTTCTCAATAAGAATAATCAATTTACATGAAACAATTCAATCTATGAAAACCATAGATGTGGAGATCATGGATATAGATGTGAAGACTAGTATTTCAGAATAGGGATCTAGAGTAAAAAACACATAAAAAAAGATGTTTAACAATAGATATGAACCATAAATAGGTTTAGAGGATAAGGTGCATCTAGAGACATATCGCAATCATCAACCATGGAGTGTTGCAGTGGATGACTCCAACAAAAGTCAAAGCACATGAATTGTAGATAACTAGATGGATGATAACTATAAAGATCAACAATTGATGAAACTCAATCCAGGAATTGATGTAGAACCATAGATGGTGAAGATTACTACATAATTGGGAATAAGCAAGATGTTGAAATTGGAGCAATTGTTGAAGGGATTCAAAGATGTTTTTACATGAACAGATAAAGATCTGAAAGGAATTCCACTAAAGTTAATATAACAAAAAATTAAGTTGGACACTACTATACCACCGGCACATTAGGCCAAATACAAATTAAATCCAAACTATGTTACAACAGTCAAACAAAATATAAATAAGTTGTTAGCGATTAGATTCATTGAATATGTAAAGGAAGTTACATGGTTGGCACCCATAGTAATAGTACCAAAGAAAAATGGCAAATTGAAAATTTGTAGAGATTTCAAAAAACTAAATGCATCTACTAACACCTTCATAAAATGCTCCAACTCCTTTTGGAAGATTTCATTCATTGTATGAGATTATGTACCAATGGAATTTTTAAACCCCAAATGGGATGATAACCCTTTCATAGAACCTTCATTTTGTAATCATAGTTTTTTTTTCAATGTTCTCATTTGCCATCCAAATTTGCCAAAAACCCAGCAAGTTTAAATCATTAATAATGCATGAACCATCGAATTAAATAGTCCATTATAAGTAAGGGGTACACATCCTTTGTGGTTTGTTGGTTCAAAGGACAATAATTTGCATAGAAATGCCTTATACCATCATGCTTGGTCAGCAAAGTCACCTGGCATGCATATTTTTAAAAATTGGGATGCATATTTCCCAATTTCACAAGCATTTCAATTTGTTTCTTCATTTCATTTTTCTCTTGAAACAACAATAAATTACAAGTAGTTCTACGAGGAGGAAATCCCTAAGTGTCTATAACATATTCTCCCACAACACAAAACCTAACTCACTCTTGTTCCATGCAAGAATTTCTCAAAATTTCCACAATAATTCTCATAATGCGTTTGTATGAAAACCCTCCAAATTAAGACTCACCTTTACTTGCCTCTTGATCTCATGTCACTTATTTTGATCTTGTGAATCAAATGGCCTAGGCTTATATTCACACACCTCTTTTGATAACATCACCATTTTCACATGTTTTTGTTAATGTGATCCAACAAGTTTTGAACTCAATCAACTTTATGTAATGATAAAATTATTATGACATTCTTGTTCATTCATTGACTTCAACTAGTTTTCATAATTAGATTATTTTTCCATTTCTTCTATAACAATGCATTTTTGCTACTTTTGCATGATTAGGTTAAACATTTGCTTACCCCCTCCTTTTCAATCAAATTATTGGGTGTAAATGAGACACAATGAACCAACAAGATTAATTTAAAAAAGGATTTCATATCCTTTTACCCAAAAATAATTTTTTCATAAAAATGAATTTTGGAACAATTGTTTTTGTAAGTTGTTAAAAATGTTTATAGTTATCCCAATACATTTTATTTTATTTTTATCACTTTTGAATAAATATGAATTTTTTAAAGTGTGTTAATTCCTTGTCAATTCAACATTCTATTTTTTTAAATGATAAAATTTTCAAATCATAATTAAAAATTCATCTTTTACAACTTTATATTTTCTTTTATAATAAGTTATAACTTTTTTTAACACATCATGTAAATTATATTTCGTTTATATGTGGTCATTAGTACAAAAATGGGGTGTAGTTAATTAGCTTACATCATTACAGGACCTTAAAAATGAAATAAGTTCATTACACTTTAATGATTGCACCTTAATTAAAGTTATTTCACTATAGTATCATTATGTAAACATCATGTTTCACTAATAGTTGACATAATTCACTATTATAATTTATTGTGATAAATAGGTTTATTTTTATGTTGTTGTTTTAAATACCTTATGCTACTTTATGATATACCCTATATTATTTCAAGCTACCTTAGTTATTTTAACTTATATTCAAAATTATTATAAGTTGTTTTATCTTAAGTATAACAATTTAAAATAGTTTAAAATATAATATAATGATCAAAGGTAAAATAATTTAGAATAGTCAACAATAGCCTATGATAATATAGCCTAGAATATCCAACAATAACGTATAATAAAATAATCACCAATAATCGTAATATCATTTATAATAACAAAAAAAGTCATCAATAGCCACCAATAGAATAAACACTGATGGCCAACAACAGAATAAACATTAATAGCCACTAATATAATAAGCACTAATAGAATAAACACCAATAGGCACCAATAAAATAACCATAAATAGATTATGGTAATATAACTTAAAATAGCCAATAATAACATAAGGTGAAATAACTTTTAATAGCCAAAAGTAACCAACAATAATTTCACATAACCAAAAATAACCTAAGATGAAATAGTTTAGAATAGGCAATTTTTTTTATAATAGTCGCAAATAACCTAAAATGAAACAACTTACAATAATCAAAATTAACATAAAATAGTCAAAAATAACTTACAATAGTAAAAAATAACCTAAGGTGGAATAGCCAAAAGTAACTTAGAATAATCGAAAGTAACTTAAGGTGAAATAACCAAAAAATTTGAGAATAGCCATAAATAGCCATAAATAATATATGGTGAAATAACTTTAAAAAATGAAAAATTGTATCATAATAGTTGAAAATAGCCTAACATAGGTAGTATTATTATATTAACAAAAAGTTTATCCATTTATTAAAAAATAATTCAAAAGAATGGTCACTAAATTGTGATATTAAAACAAAATGGTCAAATGATTTTACATTTTCAAAATGATATAAATATAATTATGCACATTATTGAAAAAAAATTTAAATTAAACTTTAATAATTTCATTCGGACAAAATTTTAATAAGACATGAATTTTCAAAGTTTATGGTTTTGTAATGTTTAAAATGAATTATTTGATAAATATAATGCAATGTAATACATTATCACAATAAATGTGGTGGCTTGATGGTAGGGGTGTTTCCTTTCATTTTAAAGGTCAAGGGATCTAACTTCACATATTGTGTGTTTGTGGTCAATAATGATAAGTTGATTGAATATTTTTTTATGCAATTTTAAAAAATAGATGCCTACTTAGGTTGATTACATGGCTTATTACTTAAGTTAAGTTTTAATCTTAACATAGGTAATGACACGTGGCAATAATTTATAGGTTGAAAATCATGAAATTATCAATAATATTCAAATATTAACTAATTTGAATATAATTGATTTCCATGTTGTGTAATTAATTAACTAACAAGTGAAATGGTTTGGTAAATTTGTATTTCACTTTAAAGTAACCTTGTTTCATTAGGTATTAGTGGACCAATTTAGTGTTCGTAGCAACTGGTCCTTATTCACTGGGGGGTTAACCAATTTCACCATGGTAAAAATGTCCAAATTCATTCAAAATTTAGTGAAACCCAATGTGAACCGAGATGTATTTTGGTGTAATGAGTAAAATACTTTTGAAATTATAAAATTCTAGATCAATTTTAGAAAATTCATTGAATTTGTAAACTTTTAAAATTCTACATATACTAAGGTATTGGTGTTTTTTGAATGTGGCTAATAGGTCATTATCATCCTAAATTTCTATCCCATCAAAATGTTTTTATTATATGAATCCTTTTGATAGTCCCTTGAAAAATTGATTCTTGACAAAATAAGTGTTCATTTTCAAAAGTCTTAAATCAAAATTTAAACTTAAAATTTCATTAAGTGGATTTTTGGTTTGAATTCCTTGATGTTCATATGAATGAAAAAACAACAATTTTCCATGATTTCCATGGTTTTAAATGGTATAACATAAATATTTATTTAATTTTAACTTTTTTTTTTGGTGGTTCGACACCCTTTTTGGTTTGTTATATTGTGACTTCACCCATTGAGGCCATCACCTTCAACATTTGGACCTTCCTTTTGAATATCATTTTGCAAAATTATAAGAATTGGATTTGATATCCATTTCTTCATCCACAACATTATGCAAACCTTAACATTCACAAGATCATTGAAATTCACATCTAATTACCATTAATTTTGAGAATCTTACTATGTTATATCCCTAATCCAAATGGTAGGATCTAATTTGATCCTTTTGGTAGGCCTTCCCATTCCCCATTCTCTTCATTCCTTGATTCAATTGTTGAAAATTTAACAATTGCACTATTCCCAACATCCAAAAAACCCATCACATTGATCACAAATTTAAAAGAACTTAAGCACCTACACCTGGTCTGTTCTGGATTTGAATTAATCAACAATTTACATCAACGACTCCCATTTTGAGCAACAAGTCAAACCCCATCATTACATGGTAGCCATTTGTATGTATTAAATCATGAATGTCATATGGCATTTCGCAAACCCACTTGAACCAAGAAGTTTTTAATGGATCCCGTCACATGTGTAACCAAACTCTCCAAACCAATCACAAGGTGCATAATTCCCAACTTTTGCATCATTATTATAGACATCATTGGCATTGAAACTCTTATATCCACTAAAACATCCATTTGGTAAACATTATACTATGACCATTACTAAACTAGACTATTGTCTTTTCCCGTTTGGTTCAAGCACACATAATTCCTATCATATCTCAAATTGCTACTCAATCAAATTCATCTCCACTTGCTTAACAACATATTTATGTTTATGCACCATTTTCAATAGACTTTCTAGGTATTCTAATTTTCCAAGGACAATCATAATCATCACCATGCACTCGTAGAAATCAGCCAAAATGTAACCAGTCCATTTATGACTACATGTGACTTGTAGTCATTTGCGACTAGATTTGGGAATATAGCAACTACAAGATCAAATTTCAACTATTTTGGTCATTCTCACAACTATGATGCAACTATTAGAAATTTCATCCTATTGGTTGGATTGGTTTTACATTTATTTTCATCCATTAATAGGTTGATATGTCCCATTAGTCGCAATAGTCACCAAATTAGTTACATCCTAAAGGTATTTTACAATGACATATGGGTGTATTTTAATGTATGTACTAAAATTATATATAATATGCATACGTATGTATACTATTAATATAATGAATCTCAAAATTAATATTTGACCTTTGAATTTTTTATTCAAATCTGAAAATTGTTATTTCAATTGTTTAAAACATTATTTGAATTTTAGATTTTAGATTTGAACATGATATTTTCAATTTAAATTTAAAAAGGCTTATTTGATCTAAAATTTGATATTTGAATTCTACACTAATATTTTCGAATCCAAAAATTAGTATTTCAATTCAGAAAATTATAATTGATTGTAAAAATGGACATTTTAATTTTGAATATTTTAATATAAATATTAAAATTTATATTTCAACTCTGAAATTTTTTCATTTAAATTTTAAAATAATCATTTGATTTGAACCTGAAATTTTAATTCCAAATTATTATTTTGGATTCTCAGAATTAATACTTCCAGTCTGAAAATTATTAATTGAGTCTAAAAATGGACATTTCAATTTTGAATATTTTTATTTGACTCTGAAAATTGACAGTTCAATTCTGGAAATTTTTATTTAAATTCAAAAAACTTATTTGATCTAAAAATTAATATTTGATTTCTACATTATTATTTTCAAATCTAAAAATCAGTATTTCAATTCAAAAAACAATATTGAGTCTAAAAATCGACATTTTGATTTTAAATACTTTTATTTGAACTTGAAATTTGATATTTGAATTCTGAAGTTCTAAATTTAAATTTTAAGAAATTATTTGACTTGAAAATTGAAAATTGAATTCCAAATTATTATTTTG
>Ga0209208_10000727_pt1 | contig 44284 bp, 24 predicted proteins | sample S1TSphfallax_3_FD_187694 | JGI IMG/M metagenome (GOLD analysis project Ga0209208, IMG submission 187694) | Host-associated microbial communities from peat moss isolated from Minnesota, USA - S1T2_Fd - Sphagnum fallax MG (SPAdes) (version 2) | ecosystem: Host-associated > Plants > Peat moss >...
TGACCCTCAGAGAAAGGGCAAAAGAAAGCTGTCTTCCAAACAATTGCATAACTATGTTTGGCTTCTCTACTCATGAGAGAGGGCCTGTTTGGAAAGGTGGGTATAATCTAAAATTATTGCAGCCCTGGCAGGGAGTGGAGTGTGATTTATAGAAAGAGCTATTTCCCATGTGTTTAGGGCATAAGTGTGAGTGAGTCATTTGATCCTCTGGCAACTTGGTTGGAGCCCATTACCCATGTGTGCTTCTTCTTCAGGTTCAATGCACCATGTCTAGAGATTTCCATCATGGGTCCCCAATTCAACAGCTCCTCAAGGTCACTGTTGTGTGATTTCACATGTTTCTTGGTTTTGATTTGGTTCATCATGGAAAGATGGCTGTGTTCAAACCCTAATTAAAAGCTCTTCGTGAAAAGGATCTTGTAACCAGGTGGAGCACCCATGTCAGAAAAAAGAAAAACTCATGGCACCCATGAAGTTCCCATATCTCACGAGTGTCTCTCATGTAGCCGAGCCACCATGCTTGGGCCAAAACCCTAAACCCTAAAACCTGGGCTGTTTCACTTGTTCAATTTACAGTCAGCAGGTGATTAGGGCTTGGATTGATTAGGGTTCTGTCCCACCAATGTTTCCTCTGCCTCTAGATTGTGGTTATTTCAAAAACTTCCAAGAATTGTCAGTTTTCATGGAAGAATCAGTACAGAACTACTGGTTTACAAGATAGAGTTACTGTAGCCTAGGGTCAGATTTATCACTGTAAAACTCTCTTCTTTTTTTTTCTTTTCCTTTCTAAAAAGTCATTTCGTTTTTGCATAATGAAATTATTTAATTTTTTATTTATGCAAACTTTGAATTTTCTTGGAATTTTTCATATGTTGGATACATGGTTTTTTCTTTTTTTCCAATTTTGTGATGTAGTTGAAGTGGCAATCATCCATAAGAAGCTTTAGCCAAATTTGGCTTTCACACTACATATGAAAGTAAAAAAAAACCTAGAATCCTTCTATATGTTTGGTGACCTGGCAAAACTTATCATAAAATCTAGTGCTTTGGAAATTGTTTTTTTCAAAATCTGTCAAATTTGGGCCATTTTTTTCATTAAAAATCCTTTGTGTAGGTTGAAATCCTATCCTTCTATATTTTTGGCTACCTATTGGAACTTATCATAAAAGTTTGGCGATTTGAAATTTTTTTCCTTCAAAATCTAAACAAATTTGGGTCATTTTTTTCATTAAAATTCTTTGTATAGGTCAAAACTATATTTTGCAAGTCATGTTCATGTCTATTGGTTCATGCCTTTCTAGTTGAGGGATGTCCCATCTATTTCTCATTAAACACACATATGTAGTCAAAGTTATTCATCAAACAAGAAAAATAAACACCTATCATAATGTTGATGCATGCAAAGGACCAAGGATGACATCAACATAGTCCCAAAGGGAATCAATTTCACTCATAAGAAAGACAAAAGGTGTCAAATGGATTGCTTGGATAGGGTGGTTATTTATACAAATGTCTATATTATGTGTTCATAATTTTTGTCATGAGAGTTGAAACAATCAACATTTTCATCACCTTCATGTGAACATTTAAAAAAAAATTCCTTTTGTCATCTTCTGAATTATTTAGTGATGAAACTAACCATCATTAAGAATCACCTTGGTAACAAGCAATGGTCTATTCCTATTTCAAATAATTGCCCAACATTGGCTACTTCCCTTTCGATAGATGCGTGTGATTTCAATTGCGTAAAGTAACAAGTGAATGTCCTAAAGTTACCTTACCTTCTTGTCAAATTTATTACAATTAATCAAAAAATTTGGAAAAAGAAAATTCTTAGAAATTTCATGGGAATTTTGATGAACTATATAGAAATTTGTAATCCATATTGATGAATATTCTAAAAATTTCAAATTGGAGCAATGAAAATGTGAAAATTGGTCCATGTTGCCTAATGTGAACTATGACTAACATTTCAAAGGAGTAGTAAAAATTCTTTGTAACTAAAAAGTAATGGAAACAAAATTTAGTCCAAACTTAGCATTCTAAAATTCTTGAAGGACAATTTCATAATATCTTCCAGAACATTATAATGATGGAAAATTAATGAACAAGATAGATATATTATATATACAATTACAAGAACTCTATTGGCCATAGTAAATTGACTTGCACAATATAAAATGAAATACGATTGTCTTATGGCAAAATCAATTGATAACACCAATAAATGTGCACATGATCCAATCTTTGGAAAAGGCATTAAACATTAAAATGATTGACATTGATCGATTGTTTATAATGAATGGCCCCTATGTCTTCATTTAAATTGTCTTTAACCTTATGTTGTCATATTTTCCATGTTTATGGGTGGGGATTGCCAAACAGTTACCACATTATGTTGAATGAGATAAACATTGCTAAAGGTTCAACTAAGGGTTATGGGTCACAACATAGTATATTCCTTGCCCCGCCCCTTGAACTTCAAAACATCAATATGGTTTGTGTGACCCTATTCATTTCTACATAATTCTTTTGCACATTTTATTTTGGAGAACACATGTAATGTTTTGCAATAAAATAAAATAAAATGTTTTATTGCTAGTTGTCAAATTTGAACTTGGTATTATACAAGAACAATTAGTTATCATCTGCATAATTTTAGCCATTGTACTACCACATGGTGTTTATTTTATTTCACTAAAAGCTTTGTCAACATCTATTCAACCCTAGGATACAAGCATGTGGGCATCATGTAGGGCATTATTTTAGTCTTGTGAAGTTCAATGGGGATGTTTATTGTGTCACATGTGGGTGGAACTCCTCTTACAACACATAATAATGTTTATCTCCTTGAATTTGGAAGGTTAATCTACCCAATATAATTGATTGGAACATTAATTTATTGTTTTGGGTATGTCTTATTTAGTTTGGATTGGATCGCATAGAACATGATATGCACATAACATGAATATGATGAACACATATAAGTGGGCCTACATTTAGCACAATCATTTGGCCATCTCCATGTCATTTGCTGGCCACCCCATCACCAAAGTATCAAACATTCAAGTTCAAAAGTATCATAAAAAGGGAATGAAACTTGCCACTGACTCTCAAAGAAGCATGAAGATGTGTTGTTATTTTTATTTTTTTGGAAAAATATATAAAATATTTAAGCTTTCCACTTTCAGCTTTGGAACAATTGTTTGAAAGAATAGGACTTTTTTGTTCCATTTTGTTGTTGATGGCTAGGTTGAACCATCACCTACATTAATACCTTCACCTTCTTGATTGAGTCCTCTTGTAAGCTACAGGATTTGGGGAATGCTAAATTAGAGGCAAAAACATTGATTTAGTTTAAAGGTGTGTCATAATTTTGATGTTCGGAAAAACCTAAATGTTTTTTTGGGTTTTGGCCTTTTCTAATATTTGGTGTGAGGTTACACATGAAATTAGAAAAAAATCTTACACATCAGCCATTCTTGACCATGTATTCATATTTTGATCTTAGTTTTGAGCTCACAACCAAAATTGAGGCTCATGAGGATGTGGGCTAGGGGATTGTCTTATGATTCAAACACACCCCCATAAGTGTGGAGAGTGTAAGGAACATAGTTCAAAACAATTCCAACTAAAAATGATCTTGGGATTTAGTCTTACATGAGTTCTAAATTTTTAGGATAAAAGTGTAAGTGATAAATGTAGTACATTAGGACCCCCAATATACCATTGGGAAGGTCTTGAAACATAGATGTTGAAAATGGGTTTAAATTGTCCATTTGGACTTGAAACCTAGTAGGTATGGGTGTAGTCATCATAAAAGGAGCCAAAAACACTTATTGACTATAATGAAGACCATATTTACATTATTTTCAAAAATAATCATTTAGTATATTTAATGAAATAGTTGTCCATCTCTTGAAATTGTGTTTGTTTAATTTTGAAGTTGGAATCCTATCAATTTGAATTCATTTCATTATGTTATTAGAGTTTTAAATGTTATACACAAAACACTTATTGACATAGTGTTTTTCAACACCTTTAAACTTGAATGTGTTTTTGATGACTCAAACATGCACCAAATGCTCTCAAATTTATTGTGGGCTTTAACATATTTCATAAGAAAGGCCATGTGTGTTGATCCTTTTGGTTGCAAATGTTTTGAATCATTTTAGGTGCATGTACACATATGTTGATTTTAATCATAAACTTTAAAAATTAAGGATTCTTGGTTTTAATTAAATTATATATTGAAATAAAAATATTAAATAATTTTTCATCCTATCATATGAAAATATTGAGTTATTGACTTTTATTTGGGTTTAAACATAATTGTTTTTCAAAAGTTCATAACATATTGAAAATAAGGTGGTTCAAGTTGAGATTTTGCACACATGCCTTGTTTTATGACCTTTACATGTGTTCATATTTTAATGCAATAAAACTTTAAAACAAGTAATTTTGGTATTCATAGCATTATGTCACATTGTGACCCAATGTAAAAAACATCATCAAAATGGAATTGAAAGGGATTTTTCTCTTGACACTTTTTGGGTCACCCTAATTCACATACACCCATAATGTAGGGTTCAATGCAAAGTTTTTAAATTTTTATTATAATATGGGTCATATTTGGTCTCAATATCAATATATAGTCAAAAAAGTTATATATAAAAAGAATTATATATATAATTTTGATATTTAATAAATCAATAAAGCTACATGTACATAATAATCTTTGGTAAGACTTTTGACCTTGTCACTAATGGTTCATTTATTATGATTGCACCATTAGATGGTCAAAATAGTGGTTGAGAATCAAATTGGTAAGTTGATTCCCAACTATTAAAACTTTGGGAACATGGGTGAAATGACCTTAATTTGAGCATGTGATATGGCATTAATAAGGTATCTTCAAGGCCTATACCATTTCCTTGGAATTTTTTTAAAATTTCATGATCTCAAGAGTCCTTTGAATTTTTATATGTTGATGTAGCCCTTGTTGTTGGTTACAAAACATACTATAAAACAAGAGGTGGTGGTTTCTTTTTACATTTAGGTCATGGTGTGTCTTATGAGTTTGATTCACATGTGATTCATTTGTGCATCATTTTGGTTTCAAATTGTAATAATTGTCTTTTTTTGGTTTGAGCAAGTTAATCTCACTTTTAATTCTTGCTTGTGAGTTTATTTTAATTTCATACCAAAGCTCCCACTCCCATTTTTATATTGGGAACCAAGGAGCACACCTTGGGTTTAAATTTTGGTGCAGACTTGGGAATAGTTTTTTTACTTACATTACCACTTGACAAACCATGCATCAATTTGGTTTCCAATGTATCAACTTACCAAATTTTATCAACATGTTGGGATCTATTTGGTATGAATTTGCTAATTTGGCCACACAATTTAGTTATTAGTCAATTTGATTGTTTATTTCATAATATCTACATGGTGTACATAAGGGTTGATTTTTACAATAACCTTTTTGAGAACATCCAATATAGTTTTAAAGTTTTTTTGTACAAAATTTCTTTTATAATTATAATTTTCATTCCATGTGAAATTAACTTTTTTTTTTAACATTGAAAAATGTGATTGAATTTTATTTTATTTTTTCACTAAACTTTCAATCCATATATATATATATATATATATATATTCCAATGATCAATTTTTTTTTGGAGTTGGTATAAAGAGGATTTTGCATAATCCTTTGTACTATTGTCCATTGCCAATTCCAACAAATTGGAATCTGAAATATCATAGGGAAACTTAATTATCTCACTCATTTTTTAACTCATTTTTTTTCTCCTTTCCTAATAACTACTTCATTCCTCTTCTTTACCCACCAACATGGATAGAAAAAAGCAGATTAACATGTGTTTTTTCACTATTTCATAATATTTAACTATTGAAAACCATATGACAACATAAGAAGAGGAAAAAAAAAATGTTGATTGTGATTGGTAATGTGAAGGAATGCAGAGCCCAAGTCTTAATAGGATTTTATGTTAGGTAATGCCTTTGGAGTGAGGTGGGCAATTATTTCAGGAATGCCTCACTTCAAGGGTGCTACTTTACACAAATTTTGACATGCCTATGTAGTAGGAGGCACATTGTTCCTTCTCTCTCACCATTTTGATTAATGTCCCATTCATATCATTCATTTGCTCTCACCCTTTTGATATACCAATTGTTTCTCTCAACCTCCATTAGAGTTTTTTTTTGAGTCAAGGCAACATGAGATAAAGGTCTATCAACTTTAGCATTCCCAATTTTGCTATTTGTTGGAATACATGCATTGGAATGTGGGAGGGGTTCGAAACATGCAAGGTGCCTCAAAATTGTCTCAAAATGTTGCTTCAACAAAATATTGTGTGTAGATGTCCACTATATGTGCATCTTTGACCATTTGTTTCTCCCTCATCCCAAGTCCAAATGGAGCAATTTTTTCTCACTAGTCTCATATGGATGCCTTTTGTCTACCTTCTTATTTTACTATCAATGAAGCACAATAGCTCAGTCAATTATTTTTTAAAGGTGAAAATTTGAAGCCTGCCCTTAACTAGTAGACTTGCACTTCCTAAACAGTGGGCATTTTCCATTTCACCACCAAATTCTAATTTTTTAAAACCAATTTTTTTTAGCTTGAAGTCTAGGTAGTTTGGAATTTTAAAATTCTGGTATTTTACATGACTATGGGGAGGTTAGGGGTTGTGACTCCCTCCTCCCACTTGGGAGTGTTTTGGTCAAGTGTCAATGAAGGGTTAAGTTACTGCATAGATGATAAGCATCTTCAGTAAAAGGCAAACTCAGTTCGAGTGTAGTCAATTTGGAACTGAGTTTGTGAGATGATGATATAAATGATCACTCAACAAACCCAATATTATGTTTGGCAACAGCATCAAAGGTTCACCTGGTCAAACATTTTCAGTGATTCCGGTTGTTCATTTCAAGACATCTCATTTTCCCATTTTGGTACTCGCCCTTGTGAGAGCCAGTTCACTCAAGAATATCCTGATAATAGGGGGGGCAGGATTGAATCTGACTGCATTCAGATGATTCGGATATTGTCCAGATTGTTAACACTCAGAATTTGTAGCCTAATGCAGCCCATCAAACCACACTTTCACTCTTGTAAGTTTATTGTAATTCGATCTCCATATTCAAGCAAAATTATATCAAGAGTAGAATGAGCTTCTTCTAAGAGTGCATCCATCAGTTTTTCAATAGGGGAAGGGAATATGCCTGATTGGAATTTCCAATAGTTTTGTGTCATAAATTTCCAAATTTTAAAAATGAAATGAGGATGTAGGTTGACAGTTGAAACCCAAGCCACTTGGGCAAAAGCCTAGCCACACACATCTATGGTTTTTCATCATTAACAATCTTCCTTTTGAGTCTATTGAAACTTTGTTGGATTAGTGTTATTGTTGTAACTCATATTGGGGCATTGGAACTAATCCACACACTGTGTATTATAGATCAATGTGTATGCAGAACATATAAGTAGTCTTGAAGTATGAATGACCAAAAACTTGTATGTATTAAAAAAAATTCAACATACACAGGCAAGATATGTCATCTTGTGTGGATAATCATTTTGTGTTTTACATTACTTAAGAGCATCCTCACTCATATTGGGTATCTAGGCTTACATTGATATTTTTCACATTCATTACTACTTATGTACATATCCCAAGCTCTACCCATAAGCTTGCAAAAGGAACTTTAAAAAGTGGGAGATCACTAATAGCAAAGCAAGTGAATCAATCATATAATCTAGTCAATCAACAATAGTGAGAAATTATGTCATGAAAACCAATCAAACAACCTAACCAATCCATAGTAGGATTTAGATTGTATAGCGACTTTTGTCAACCATTGCATCTTGTGCAAATATGTTATACCAAAAACTTTTTTTCAATCTAATCAACAAGCTAACGCTACATCCAAAACATGCTCTTATAATTGTGTGTGGGTGAGGATGTTCTAAAATGACTATTAGTATATATTTGCCATACATAGAATTAGGTGAAGACTTACCATGGATTATGAACTGTATGGGCCCACACTTCACATATTTGCATGAGTTTCAATTCAACATTATGAACCCATTTAGTGACTGGAGTAAGATCACCAAGTTAATGACTGGAATGCTTTTACAAGTGTAGGTGCAAAGAATGGGAGGAATCTTACACCTACATAGGCGTAAGATCCTTCTCACTCTTCAGGAGTAGGCATTAGATCTCTCCTAGAAAATACTCACGGTTATAAGGTACCCTGCAAAAGACATTAGGAATTTTCTAATAGCAATAGATTGGAGACCAAAGGAACCACTTTACAAAGTGTAATGCCATTGAGATGAGGTGCCAAGTGCCAACCCCGCAACTAACAAATTTGGGCCAATTCTTTTAGGAAGCCAGTGGCAGCCAATGCTCTACTGGACTCTCTTTTGGGATTGGGCTTTATTACAAATAAAACAAATTTATGATCAGACTTCAACAAAACAATAGGATCTACAATCATATTAGCTACAACTTTGGATCAACCAGCACCTACATTGGTGCCATGGTAAAATTATATCCCCAAGTTTATTGGGGCTGCTTATTATCAACCAGTGTTTTTGGCCTGGGTGATTTTTAAACACATACAAAGGATCAGTCTCCCAGGAAGAAGAAGAGAGAGATGAAAGCTCGTCCAACTCCAAATTTAGCATTTCCTTGGTCAAATGTATATAAGCCTCCTAGATCATGCCTCAGCCAAGAAGATGGAAGGAACCTCCCAGTGTAGTAGGTGCTGGTTTTTTCCATGGTCCTGTGCTACAGACAAGCTGTACTCAAAGTGGAAAAGAAAACAACAAAACCAGATGGTAGCTAGCTAAGTAACCCAGAATTCTCCCACAAAGGAAACTCAATGAAAGAACAAGCATTCTACTTTTAAGAAGTATCTTTATACCTACAACAAACAAGAGAACATTAAATTTTCTATGTAAGTTGGACTCGGCCTCTTTGGGGACGGATTCCCCGTGCCCTTTTTGCTCCTCCGCCCAAATGGGCAAAAAAACCCATGCGGTTAGACCGCACCAGCCGCCGAGCCCAGCCTGCACTTGGAGAGCCCGAGGATTCTCGTGCATGCGCGCGGCTTCGAATGCAGCTTTAAGTACTCTCGTCTGTTGCAGTACAAGTCCTACTACGTACATCCCGCGAATTATAAGTAGCTGCTACCTTCTTCAAGTAGCTCCGTGACCTTTGCAGCTCAGTCAATTGCAATTATCAAAAAGCTTGCTTTGAAGCTCCTCTGAAGCAAGTAGCTTTTGAAACAAATTTCGGAAGAGTCTCTAGTGATCTTGGGGGAATTTCTTTTCCTTTTTCTGTTTTCTTTTCTTGTGGGGGCGAGATTTTGAGAATATCTGTAAGTCACATAAGATATTCAAGATTTTGAGCAAAGTGATAAACTGATCAGACAATTAGAAAATAGTCCAAGTCGATGCAAGTTATACGTCTGGTACTGTGATCATCATCTGCTGCATTCAAGTCTTTGGGCTAGCAGTGTGGGAATTTCACATGACCCAATAGAGCTGTTATAGAAAGGGGGACCAGGGAGGGGAGGGGGGTATTTGCAGGTAGCTCGTGGCATTTGAAAGTCGTGTGCACCAGCTGCACTGATGCGACGTTGCATAATCGGGTGCAGCATGACCACGAGGAGTACTTCCACAAGGGTGCAGATCATCACGCGTGCTCAAGTAGCGTCTCTACTTGGGATTCTGCTGATCATGGCTACGTCTCAAGAAGGGCTGTTCCTAATTTCTTGTTCTGCTAGTTTTCAACAGAGCGACTGGCTGACGGCATGGCCAAACCATGGAGGTGGTCTCTTGAATCAGCGGTACGCCTACTTGGAGACCAAGATTAGCCCCAAAAGCGTTCGACAGCTTCAGTTGAAGTGGACTGTTCAGACCGGATCAGATGTAACAGCGACCCCTTGTGTAGTCGACAATGTCGTGTATGTTCCCAGCTGGAACGGGTTCGTGTACGCTGCATCTGCATCGACTGGCACCGTGTTGTGGCAAACGAACCTGACCAAAGTCGCAGGCAGCTTGCACAACATTCCAACAGTTGTATGCAGGACAACACCCACTGTTGCAGGCAACTACTTGTTGATCGGAATTTACTCTGGCGGCTACGTGCTTGCGCTGGATCGGAGAACCGGAGCTTTTGTTTGGTCGACTCAATTGGACGCCAACCCTTACGCAGGAGTTACTATGTCTGGAACTGTTTACGGAGGGTACGAACCAATACCCATCTTTTGCTTGTCCTATTTTGCTGCATTGCAAAATTCTTTTCTCAATTCTAGCAAGGGATTTTTTTTGTAACAAAAATTGAACCATATTATTTTCATAAGTCCTTAGAGTTATTGTTTTTTCTTGGTTTTCGATTTTCTTTTCTCAGAAGTGCATATTTTTGAAATCTCTACTTTAGCGCTTGCTAATATATGTTTGTGTGTCCGGCTCTATTGTTGTTGCACAGTGCCTACTTTGTTGGAACTACTTCGACCGAGGAGACCCAGCTTGTGGGTTGCTGTAACTTTCAAGGAGCTTTCTTCAGAATTGATGTTGCCAAAGGGAAGATCATTTGGCGCACAGGAATGATACCACCCAACGGTGGTAATGCAGGAGCATACGCAGGAGCTGCAATTTGGGGTAGCAGTCCTTCCATCGATCCTGTTCGAAACCTTGTGTACATTGCCACAGGAAATCTCTACAGCACTCCGCCGTCCATTACAGCATGCCAACTGGGGCAACAAAACCTGAGCGTCCCGGACACGCCTGACCCATGCATTCTACCTGATGACCATTCCGAATCCGTGCTTGCTCTAGATCTAGATACCGGCTCCATCCACTGGGCTCAACATCTCGGAAGCTACGACACTTGGGTGTTGGCATGCGTTTTCAATGGGAACCCAAATTGTCCTCCAATTCCAGGCCCTGACGCCGACTTTGCGGAGGCACCCATGCTGATACCATCCGTGCAATTCAAGAATAGTTCTACTGGGAGACAATGGCGCCAGGATGTATTGGTTGTCGCGCAAAAAAGTGGGTTCGTCTACGGCCTTCATCCTCAAGACGGCTCTAGACTTTGGACTCAGGTAATGTACGGATCGAGTTCCAGCTTGCAGATGTGCAGTTGGGTTGTGAATTTCATGATGAAAATTCCGATTCGGATTCAGATTGTGGGTGGATTTTTTTTTTTTCCTCATCACATGCTGCTGCTGCAGGTAGCGGGACCAGGGGGATCAAGCGGAGGAGCGATGTGGGGATCGGCAACAGACGGGCAAGTGGTGTTCACCAACATCGTCAACAGCGGAAACCAGGTGTTCAGGCTTCTTCCGTCGAGACAAAGCACGACGGGAGGAGGCTGGGTGGCACTGGACGCAGGAAGCGGCGAGATCTTGTGGTCGACGCCGACGCCGGACTTATCAGGACCTGTAGGCCCGGTGACAGTAGCAAACGGAGTTTTGTTCACTACGTCGCATAGCACACACGGCAAGTACTACGCACTGGACAGCAAGAGCGGAGCAATCCTTTGGAACTTCACACCCAACGGAAGCGTCATGGGCGGCTTCTCCGTTGCTAACGGCTGCGCGTTTGTTGGCGAAGGCAACACATTGTTGGGCGGCGCAACACCAGGCAGAGCTTTCTATGGCTTCTGCTTGTGAATCACCAAATTCATCGCCAATCTGTTTCCGCTTCTGGCCAGCAGCAACTGCCCAATAAACTGTCAGCTACATACTACCAGTATACTGTCTATAAAAAATGTGAGCTCCATGAAGTAGCAACAAGCAAAATGATTCATTGTGGGAATATACTGTTACCCAGGTAGGACTAGCCAGTTCAGTATGTAGTTGAATTAGTATTTCCACCAAATTAGGAATCATGTCCAGTTTTAACACACAATCCACTGGCTTCATCCTATATAGCCTACTAGCTCTAGTTTTAGGAATTTGTGCAATGTAGAAAATGTAATGATATGTATGCTCTCTTAACAACAGTTTTGTAATGTAATGCTGTTCCATGACCAATATTGGGTTTCTGTTGTCTTATTCAGCATCCCTTTTTTTAGGTGTTACCAGGGGGTCATCTGTTGCTTCCATTATTGGGTTATGCCAATTTAACTTGTTCTGGGAATCTATGGTGGTAACAACACGCTAGTTATGGGATCCAATGAATGGGGAACACTGGTTACAATCTGGACAGACTCTCGTAGAACCTCTACCCTCGCATAGGGGCAGCTTCAACACATGTCTGTTGAATAATCAACTTGGTCTTCATTTTACTCCACACTTCCAGTGATGATCAACCGATCCATTGATGGAAAAGAATTGGTTTTTTGAAAATCGAGTTTCATTCCAATGAAAATATTGAATAGTGTTGTTTGCATCTTGATTTCAATTCAACTAATTTCAATTCAAGAATTGGATTAAAAATTAAATTAAATTCAAATTCGATTGAAAAGAAATAGGATGCAAAGTGATAGAGAAGGTATTGAAAATCTGCTCATGAATATGGTGTTGAAAGAAAATAAATTTTTAAAAACACATTAAAAAATCACCTGTCCATGCATTTGTACTTAAGAATGCATTAAATGGATTTGAGACTAGAATTTTGTAGGAAAAAATAAAATATTCCAAAACATTCGCTATTTTCCTTCACCAAATATTGTTCTTGGAAAAAAGTATTTTGTGAAAATTTCAACACTTCTACAAACAATATAATTGGAGTTGAAGTTACCAAGGTACTATGGTATATTAGCACACAATGGGTGTCTCACTCTACCAAGCTCAATGTGTTCCCAAGCAAAACCAGCCTGGGTCCATAATACATAAGTAACATATATGAATTTCCATTTTGGTTTTGGGGGAGAAGGGGTTCTCAGGAGTCACAACTTACAACTTCAGGATCTGGATTTTAAGTAATCTTATTCATCTTTTGTGACTTGGGGTGATTGAAATTCCTTTGGGCTCAACACTTTGGAAAAGTGGAGGAAAGTTGCTATATCTGTAAAGTGAGAGAGGCATTGGAAGTATCTGGTGGTGTTGATGGCTGCTACATAATGCACACATCCTAAATGAAGGCAAGGAATCCCACAAGGTTAGTCTTTTTCTTGATTCTAATTAGGACTGATTCTAAGGATGCACGGGATGGCTTCTTGGAAGTAGTGAAGTTGGCATCTTTCTTGTTTGGATGACAATTTTGGTATTGTATTGGTATGTAGTTTTTCCACTATCTTGATTCCAAATAATCAAAGGAGATAATTTCTTTTTCTTCATGAGGAAATACATATTTTATGTGAATCTTCTTGTGCTAAGATGAAGATGTGACATTACATAGTAGTACAATCCAAAACATTTACAAAAGCTTGATGCCACCACCATATTTGTGCACTTTTTTGAATTTGTATGTATATTCATTATTTGGGCAAACTTTATCACAAAAATGCACTTTTGTGACGGCTCATCCTTGTTCTTGTGCAAATGAAATTATGATGTGTAAAATGTGAACATGAAAATTAACACGATGTGAAATGAGTAGTGTTCTTCTAGCAATGGGAACAATCAACACAAGATCACAACGAGGCATTGTGGTTCAATAAACATGTTTATTGCATAGAGGGATGAAAGCATGATAAACTAGACACAAATATTGAGTGTTGTATTTTTAAATAAGGGACTTTGGAAGAATTTATCTATGAAGGAACGTAATTTGTTTGTTTTGTTTTGTGTTTCACATAAAAATCTCCCAAGTCGTAACACCTTTTGTCACACTCTTGGTTTAGTTGAGAAGCCTTGCATGAGTATGGGTGCACTACATTAGTTTCATAATATTTCAACCTAGGTAAAGTGGAAAAGTTATTGAATATTGAACAATTTTTTCACTGAAATTCATTTAATTTAAAAATAAAATTTGTAAGGGAATTTGGGCACATTATTGGTATTGTTGGAAAGATTTTTAATGAGTAGGATTTAATGAAGGAAATTTGGAAATTTTTAGACCTAAGGTGCGGGAGATATTAAATTTTGGGCAATTAATTGAAAATTCAATTACTTTACAAAAGTGGATTTGGAAGGAAAAACATTTGGGTCAAAGCTAGCACAGGTTGCATTAGTACAAATGAAATTCAATTCATCTTTTGAAACAAAATGTAAATATTATTTTTAATACATTCATTTTAAACTATTGCAAGAACTAATTCTTAAACTTGAAAAGAATCATGTACATACTAAGGAAGGTAGTTAGTTTGTTTTGTTTGTTGCATTGAGATCTCCCAAATCATAGTGCCTCCTCTTGTGCACTTGGTGCCTTTGACAAGTAAAGGTTGTAAAACCACATATTTGTAAACCTTAAGGAAAAGGTTGTTAGGTAAAGAAAAAAATAAGAAACGACATGAAAACACATAAAAATAATGCATGTTTTTTTGTTTACTTACCATTTTGCAACATTTACCATCATGCAACAATTATCATAATGTTCCAATTATCATCTTTATATAATTGAAAAAATAACCAAAATGCATCATGTAACTAGTTCCTATCATCTATAGACCTTTTATAGATGTTGCATATCGTTTGTAACACTTGTAGACCTTTTGTAACTTCTACCTACCATCTATAACACTTGTAGACCTTTTGTAGTTGTTGTTTATCATCTACAGCACTTGTAAACCCTTTGTAAATCTTGCCTACCATCTACAACACCTCCTTATGATTGCAATGACTCCATACCCTTTGCAAACCTTAAACCTAGTGCCTACCTCCTTGTTGTTGCCTTCTAATGGCAAGTATTATCCTGCAACAGAATGCATTTTCTATTTCAAAACCAAAACAAAGAATAAGTAATATTCTAACTTTATAAAACAAAAGAATAAAAAAACTTTATAAATTTAATATGAACTATTTTCCCTTCCTCTATCACACTTTAAATAAAAAACACACTAAAAAGAAAACATTAGAATCCATACAACCTTCAATCAATCTCCATTACATAATGACAAATGGGTGTAAGCAAAATATTTTGTACATATTTGTCACCTTGTTTTCTACTTGAAAACACAAGAATTTTTTTTTCAAACTTTTAACCTTCCTTTAGCATTTCAAAACAAATGAATTCTTTTTTTCATGGTCACCTCTAGCCTCCCTTTAACTTTCAAAAACAATTTGTGTCATATCATTTGGACTTGAAAAAGTACCCCAACTATCGCAACCCCACTTTGAGGCAAGTGTGAGGATGAGACTCGCACTTCCAAAAGTGGGAACTTGGAGTCCTTCAGGACTCCTGAAACTTCAGAGCTCGATTGCAGGGGTCAAAACACCTCGCCTTGAGGTGTTTTTTATATCGTTGGAAAGGTCTTGAAGTATAGATGTCAAAAATGGCCTTGCATGAGCCATTTGGACATCTGCAGCACAAGTTATGGTCAAAAGAAGAGCCAGGAGTCAAACTGGTAGTTTGACTCCCGACCACTAAAAGTCGGGAATCGACCCAACCCCGGTGTGTGCAGATGGAGTGCGACACACCGTTGGAAAGCTCTTGAGGAGAGCTACAAGTTTGCTTTAGACCTCATCCCAATCAAAGGTCTGAGCTGAGAGTTATAAGCTCCCAAAGTCCCGGGAGTCCAAACCGAGACAATTTTGGGACTCCTCCTTAGGAATCCCGAGACAAAAAGTCATTCGAACGCAGAGAATACTATATGGGGGAAGGATGTGGCTTCCCCCGAGTCTGGGCCGTGGTGAGTCAAGTGAGTCCGTGTCGCCCGTGGCTTGTCTCAACACCAAGAGTGATTTCGAATGTGAACTAACTAATTTGTTGGTTGGTTTTGATGTAGGACCGAGTAACTAAATAAGTTGTCCCTCTTCCTAATCTAATCCCAGAACTTTCAGCATGCCCCTCTCACCCCCTTTAGTGTTGGAAGCTGGGAGCAGCACCAAGTTCCAACTACTTCCGCTTTTTAACATAGTTGGACCCTTTTTGGGTCTAACAAGGAACTTAGGGGCGCATCACCAACGGTATCCCCAAAATTATCCCCCATTGTTTTGGGGTTAGGGATGATTTTAGTTATGAAAACAAACTTGATTAACTGAAAAAATTATATTAGAATGTTCACCACATCAATATTGAGGTGTTTAAAAAAAAAACCAAATACTTGCAAAAACATTTCACCTACTTTCAAATACTTGAACTTTATTTTTCAAACTGCAACAAATTTTAGGTCTATCTCAAGTACTTTCAAGTAACTTTAAAAAACATGATTATAACAATTTAGGTTTTGAATCCATGCAAACAAGAATTAAGAAATAATGTAGCCCAATTTTTTATTATTATCCCCATAAAATCATCTACTTGTTATCCTTTTCTTTAAGGACCTTAGTATTTTGTTGCTTACACTATTTTTTATGTATACTTTACCATGTTTACACCCAATTAAAATTATTTCCCATGTTCTTCTCCTTCTTTCTCACATACAAATGAAAACTAATGATCTAATCTTTTAATGAAATCCTTCAATCCTCCCAAAAAATAAATAAGGAACCCAAGAAGGATGCTCATCACACAAAAGTTGAATCCTTATCCTTTTATATCACCTTATCATAATCACTTTCACACATCCTAATTAAAAGAAATCTATCACAACCCTAGCCTTGGGTTCGCGACCAAGGCAAGGCCTTGCAAGGGTGCGAGCCAAAAGGGAAGCTTGGGAGTGTAGGAGAGTGTGAAGGAATGAACCCTCACACTCCCAAGTGAGCTCCCACTTTTGGAATTAGAGTCCCGGTGGACTTCCAAATTTTTAGAGAGTAATTAAAAGGGCCAAAACCCATTGGATTGAAGAGTTTTTTATATCATTGGAAAGCTCTTGGAATGTAAATGTCTAAAATGGGCTCGCATGACCCATTTGGAAATTTCAAGCACAAGTTATGGCCAAAAGAAGGGTCGGGAGTCAAATTGGTAATTTGGCTCTCGACCATTAAAAGTTTGGGATCGCCCTAATTTCCTTGCGTGCAGGTGCCGTGCAACATACCGTTGAAAAGCTCTCAATGAACGCTACAACTTTGCTTGAGACCTCATCTCAATCGGAGGTCTGAACACAAAATTATGGGCCCCCAAAATCGTAAAAATCCCAGTTGTGGGAATTTCGAGACTCCCACTTGGGAGTTCGGGACAAAATGACATTTAGGTGTTAGTCCCATGGCCAGGCACAGAGTATACTATAAGGGGGAAAGTGATGGCTTCCCCCAAGTCTGGGTCATGGTGAGTCTTATGAATCCGTGTTTGCCTGTGGTTCGTCCGTGCACCAAAGTGTTCCAACTACACATTAACCAACTTGTTGTTTGGTTTGTGCAGGTCCATGTGAGTGAATGAATTGCTTATAAATCTTCCTAGTCCCATCCTGGAGCTTCAGCACGCCCCCGTACCCTCGAAGTGTTGCAAGTTAGGGAACATGTTCCAACTCTTTACTTTTCCATTGTTTTCACCTTAGACTCACATTTGAGTTTATCAAAAAGCTTGGGAACGCCTCAAAATCCATCCATCTTTTATTCATTTCTAATACTTAACTAAAATGGTTTCACCCCCTAATAAATAAAAGATGATAAGTAAGATATTTACCAATAATAATTAAATAATTATTAGTTAGGATGCCCTTCTAAGTAAATTAAAATATTATTTTTACTAAATTCTTCCTATAATTAATTTTTAATTATTTTGCCCCATGAAGGTAATTCATTATACTAACGATACTACTGTTAAAAAACACTTTCACTTTCAAATTCTCTTGAAATTATTTTGTGATTTGAAAATAACTACCATCTAGTGACAATATTGTTGTCTGTTAACACCCATGGTGTTTAACCAACATAGGACAATTTTCTACCTTTAACAAAGGTGCATTGAAGTGGTTTCATAATGTTTAAACCAACAATGCAAGAGGTATTGTATATTGAACATTATGGTTACTTAAATTTCAAAAAAAATTGAAACTAGTTTTTTTAATGAAATTGGGATATGTTCTTAATATTGTTGAAAAGCTTAAATGAGTAGGGTTTAATGGAGATTATTTTGTATTTTTTAAACTTAAGGTGTGGGAGACATCGAATTTCAAGTAATCTTTGTCATTGGAAATTCCATAAAAAATCAAACTCAATTACTTGGGTAACAAGTTCAAACTTGGGCCAAGTGCAAAAGCCACATTAGTTATGATTTAATGGTATACTTTGTTTGTCATATTGACATCTTCTAAACCCCCCAACCCCAGCCCCCCTCATTATGCTTTTGATATTGTTAGAAAACCTTCGATGAATACACATGCATTAAGGTGATTTTGAAATGTTTGACTTACAATGAAAAAGTTATTGAATATTGAACAATTTTGTCATTGAAAATTCAATAAAATAAAATATTGAACTTTTAGTTATTTTTAGAAAATGTTCAATGAATAGAATTTCAATGAAGGTGATCTCATAATTTTAAGATTTAAGGTGGAAGATAATATATTGAATATTGAATAATCTTTATCATTGGAAAATCAACCTCATTACAAAAATAAATTTTTGAAGGAAAACTTTGTTGGGTACATAACATTATTACAAAACATGGTTTTTCATTAGTAGCATTGTAACTAAGACAATCTTAGAGGAAAATCCATTTGTCTAAAATGATTGATTATGTTCAATTTGATTAAAATCATTTTGATTGAAAAAATTAGTTATTTACTCAAAATGGACATTATGTTGATATATGACATATGTGGCACCCATGCGACGTTGTCCAATTTGACTAATATGATTATTGTGAGTGAAATCGATCATCTAGATATAATTGATTATGATTATAAATTTTTTTATGATGTGGCAAAATTAAATAAATGACGACAATTGAAATATAACAAAATGACATGAAAAAATGGGAAGATCAAATTGATATTTTTTATTTTATTTTATTATAAAAATATAACATAATCTAGTGTAGATGTGGAAATTCTAAATAATTTATTTTTTAAAATTTGAAATAAAATTTAATAATTTAACTAAAATAATAAAATTAAAGACATGCAAATTTCAATTTTAATTTCAGAAGGGAAATTCATTTCATTGTGACATTTTTTTAAATAATTTAATAAAACTATTATACTTGATTGTGTTCCCAAATCAAGATATAAAACTTAATGCAATGTTTTAACATTTGGATTTTACATTTTGAAAGTAAAAGGCATGATAAATTTCAATATAATTATGAAACAAAAAAATGAATAATGGTATTCATGTTCAACATTTGTAATCAATTTCACTCTAAAATTACCTAGTTATGTATAAGATTATAATATGTAGTATTTAAAAAATATGTGTGTTAATATATTTTGTGATAACAATTTATATTACCACATGAGGTGATGGTTGGATGGTAAAGGCCTTGGGTTGTGGGCAAAGAAGTGATGGCTTAAATCTGATTTTGGACATGTCATTATCATCATGATGATTTGTTGCAAGTTTGACAAACTATCAACAATCGACCCCCAAAAAGTAAAGTCAAGAGTTGGAGTCATACCTGTAATATGACTTTGTTTTGGACTTTTTTGTATTGTAGGCAATTGTGGTGATTTTGGGCAATTTGTAGGACATTTTCCATTATTAAATAGTTTTTTTTAAAGCAAGGAATTTATACCCAAAAATGTTTTTTTTTTCTTTTCATAAAATGTTGAAAATTCAATAAAATGAAAAACTCACTAATGAGATGTTATAAAAAAGCCATAAGGCATGATGAATTTAGAAATCAATGGTGATATTCAATTTCTTTCCCCCCTGAAAGCAACACTCCAAGGTTAATAGTCATGTAGAATCTCATTTCTATATATTACTCTTCAAAAACAGTCAAAGTAAATTGAATGTTTAATTTGTCATGTTTTCACCCAAAAGTTATGCCCTTGCGTTTTCAAGCAACATCATGAGAGATGAAAAAACTATCTCCAACAATGTTTTGTACTTGATATCACAATGGCAACTAATCTAATAGAGGCTCCAAGGGGGAGCCCCACTAATTGCCTTGCATTCGTATAGCTTCCAATGGCCTTATCACAATTCATTTGGGCCTTGAACATTCAAAGAAACACTTTAATGCTTTCACAATGGACAAAAAGTCTATGGAAATTTGGGGGGATATTGATGCACTACTTAAATTTCTATAGACCAACATGGGGAGGGGCACAACCAAAATGATTTGGCCAAGTTCAATGGGGTTGATGGCTATGTTGCATTGTCATTTATAATATTCTAGAGGAATGTGCGTGTGTGCGTGTATATATATTGGTCACTTCCATTCAATAATACCAATTTCATGTATTACCATAAATATTTAAATTCATTGTCTCATAGATCCAAGATCAAATTAGGTGAGATTATCCATGTCCACTTTGTATTGCCTACAAACATCCAACACAATTTAAACAAAAGAAAGTTTTGGACATAAATTTTGCTTTGCATACTTATAACATGTTGAATATCCATTCCAAGTTCAAACATTTCTATGGTGGTCACAAGGTTGCCAAAAGGGATGTCCTTAGCCTAGGGACATCCCAAAAGACCCTATTGGCATCTCTACTAGGTGCAAACAAGATATATTGAACCAACATGATTACTTTAAAAAATGATTGCCTGTTTTTTTTTCCCAAAAACACTTTTTTATACAAATGAATTTTGGAACATTTTTTAATGCAATTTGTTATAATAAATGTTTATAGTTGTCTCAGTGCATGAGATTTTTTTGAATAAAAATGAATTTTTGAAAGTGTCCTAATTCGTTGTAAATTTAGTGTTTTGTTTACAAAAATGATAACACTTTCAAATCATAACCAAAAATTCATTTTGATTTTAATGTTTTTTTTTACAACTAGCTATAACTTTTCTTAACATGTCATGTAGATTAAACCTCATTTATATGTGATAAAGGACTTTCAAAGTTCTAAAATTCTAAATCAATTCTGAAAAGTTCTTTGCATTTTTTCCACATATTTTAAGGTATGAATGTTTTTTTAGTGTGACTAATAGATTTTTTTTCCTTTTAATTTTTTTCCCATCAAATGTGTTTTATTATATGAGTCCTTTTAAAGGTCCTTTGCAAAATTGATTGTTGTCCGATGCCATACGTGTTCACTCTCAGAGGTCTTAAATCAAAAGTTAAAATTTCATCAAATGGATTTTTGGTTTGAATTCCTTGACATTCATATGAATGAAAAAACAACAACTTGCCATAATTGGTATGACTTTAAATGGAAAAAGATAAATATTTATCCAATTCTGATTATTATTTTTGCAATTCGACACCTTTTTTGGCTCATTGGATTGTGACTGCACCTATACCACTAAATAATTAATGAATAAATTATTTCCGTAAATTATTTTTTTGGTTTGGTCTAAAGTTTGGATTTATCTTTTCTTGGTGTGCTTGGCATATTTCTTGCCACACTCAATGTCCTAATTCCTAATGTGCCTTGACATTTTTTTGGTGCGTTTTTTAAGTTTCTTGTTGTCCCACATCCTTTTCCCATTGTTTTGTCATTGTTTGTTGCAGATTGACTTGAAAGCGCAAAGTGATTGCAACTTTATGGAACTAGAGGTCTTAATAACAAATTACATATGATCGTGTCTGATTGACAAAAACATTTCTTTCATTTTGCATTTGTGTGCATGTTTGTGTGTTTTTTCCCCTAACCTACCTACACCACCTACACACGTTTCTTCTAATTTGTTTGGCTGAATGGAATTGGCAGAGGTTTTATACGAAGCTCAAGTATATTGTGAACACTAGAGTTGCACTAGCTGGTGCAGCCATTGTCGTGAACCAAAAGTTCACAAAGGTGAAAATCGAAGGACTAGTGATGCGAGTGGACCGTCTGAAGGAGAAATTGGAACAAATGGACAAAAACATGGGCCAGCGGGTGGACCGTCTGGAGGAGAAATTGGAGCAGATGGACAAAAACATGGGCCAGCGGGTGGACCGTATGGAGGAAAAGTTGGACAATATGGAAAAAAAGATGGATGAGAAGTTTGATAGAATGGAGCAAAAAATGGATAAAGTGTTGATTCAACAATTTGTCCCTAATTCTTGGCCCTGGAGTAATGGGCGTCGATGACGAATTACATTTGCCCCCACAGGAAGTGAGTGTTTATTTGTTTAACTCAAATTATGTTCTTTTTCTTCTTCTTTTGTGATGCATACAATCTTCATGATATCTGTCACATGCCTTCTTCTTTGACAAGTAGCAATGCTTTTCAACATTGCATTTGTTTTGGATCAGGATTTATTCAGCATATGCTTTTGGATTCTTCTTGTAGTCTTCAGAATTAGGTGGAGTCTTCTACAAATTGAACAGATTACAAGGTTTGGATATGCTTGTCAATTTTGTTTGCTACAAATGAAAATCAAACCAGAGCAAACAACAAGTGTAATGCAAATGCAGAACTACTTCTCCTCTTCTCCTCCAAGGATTATTGTGATCTGCAGGCACACGCCATGGTGATCCTTCACAATTTGTAATGCCTGCAGTCATTTTGTATCATTTTGGACGTAATTGTGTACCCTAAGAACTTCTCTCCTCCTCATTAGATATTCCTTTTGTAATGCACCTTTTGACATTTCTCTCTTTTGTTCATTGATGGTCCAAAAACTGAACTATTGACTTTTGTATCACATTTTTAAGTTGGAATTCTCCTTGTGTGTTACAAGCTGTTGTGCAAGCTTTTACATTCATCCCCACTGCAATGTAGAGTAATTTTTGAGTCCATTTTAGCCAAGTTTTGTTTGTGTGATGTGATTTCTTTGGACTTGTAAGTCTTGTTTATCAAGCTTGGAAGAATGTGCTTTGTGAATGGAGCAAGTCAAGAAAGAGGTGCTATGTGAACACTGCTGGTGAAACTAAATTGATTTATAGCCAATTTCACATAATGTTTCCTAACTTAAGCTAATTGGTTTGACTAAATTAGCTCTTCAAATAACACTATTTATTTTTAATTGCTTATCCTGACCAATTTAGCTATTTTATTTTTCCCCATTGATCTAGTTACATCCTCTATAAACTTAACAATCTTTTAGAAATTATAATTTTTTTTTAAAATTGTAAGGAATTTTAGATAGTCGGTTACTCATGATTTGTTACCATTTTTTCTCTAACATACCCCATTGGTATCAAATCTTAAGTCCTTTAATACCTAAATTTTTCATCCATGTGTAATGTTTTTGTCTTAAAATTCCAACAAGAAGAAACTTTATCTTTTTCCACTGCCCAAATTCATTAGGTTTTTTAGTGAAATAGGACAAAATTGACTAATATGCAACTTGTAAGATTTTGGTCAAAAAAGGCTAATTGATTTAAACATTTTCAATGAAATGTTTTTTAATCATTTTGGATGGTCGCATGCTGCACAAGATAATTTTTAATTAAAAAATTATGACATGGATATACAAAGTCCCAAGTTAATACGATGTGGAATAACACCCCACATCATCATCATATCACTTTTTCTTTTTTTTCCCTGGATCATGGAGTCAAAAATTACATTTTTGTCATGACATGCCAGGACAAATTTACATATTGTGAAAAAAAATTAAGTTTTTTTCTTTTTTTTCTTTTGTTTAAAGATTTTGTCAAAAAAAAAAATTTAACACGATTTAAGCATGATGTACATGTTTGTGTCTTCACCACGATTTATATGTTGGTAAATTGCATTTGTACAAGATACGTTAAAACATGCATCCATCAAGTATTGAACCCAAAACCTCATGGAAAGACATTAAGGTCATAACCACCAAACCACTTCAACATTTTATTCATAAAAATAAAAAACTTTACCTTTATCATGTTTGGCATGAAATTGTTTAAGAAATTCAAATTTTAACAAACATTTGTTTTTGAAAAATTTATTCAAATGTTACAAATGAAAGATGATCTTGAAACTTATTCAATAATGTATTCAAATAAAATTATATTTACAATGTTAAAAAGAACAAATTAAAATAACATTTCATGTATAAATCAGCAAATATCTTATTATTTACATTAACATAAATCTTTTGTAAATTCATCGAAAAATTCAAATGTGCATTTATTAAGTTTATTTATTTATTATTATGATGTTGTTAAAATGATAATCATTCATGAAAAGATTGTCATGTTTAGTTATAGACAAGTTGTGTAGTTGGAAACTTGTTTAAATCTTTCAGTGCTATAATTATTTACGATATTTTATTATAAAACATTAACATTTTTTTTCTTTAATTTGGCCCAAAAAACATTTTTCTTTCAAAAACTTTTTTTAAAAATCTTGTTGCCCCTTTAAATTGGCCAAAATTGGTCATAAGAAGGAACATTAATTAAGTAATAAATATAGTTATTTAATCATCGAAACCATATTTGTTTAGCAGGATTAATCATACATTAATACCAATTATTAATCACACAACTTTGAAATACAATCACAACACATGTATTTTTAATGATGTAATAATATTTTTAATATTTGTTTCTTTTGTAATAGGAAACACAATTTAATTTTGTGAAATTTTGGCTTTAAATAGTTGGATTAAACCCCTTCCCTCTAACCAACATGTTTTTTTCAGTTTTGAATTTTCTTAAGTTGGCAATTTTTGTTGGGAAAAAAATGGAAAAATAATGAAAATTCAAGGAAAAATGTAAACAACAAAAAACTTGTCAAAAAATTGGGTCAGAAATTCAGAAAAATAAAATGTTAATCTTAATGATTAAAAAATTAAAATTAATTCTAATAATTCCAACCTTAAACACATAAACCATTCCATCATCAATTTATTTGAAAGCATTTAAGTTCAATCTTTCAAATCATTATAAGCCTTATCCATTTAAATGTCAAAACCATACTTGTTTAGCAAGATGAATCATACAGTAATACAAATAATTAATTACCAAACTTTGAAATTTATGTAAGAATATATTTTACATTTTTTAAATTAAAAAATTCATGAAATTTATGGTTTAAATAGTTCGATTACCCGCCCCCCAAACCCCCTCCCCACAACATCAATTTTTTTGGTTTAGAATTTTCTTGACTTGGGAATTCTTGTTGGAAAAAACTAGAAAAAATGTTACAAATTCAAGAAAAAATGCAAACTACAAAAATCAATTGCCAAAAAATAAATCACAAATTTCAAAGAAAAACCGTTACTCCTAATGAATAAAAGTTTTAAAATAATTTTAATAATTCCAATATTAAACACATAAAAAATTCCAACAACAAATTGATTTGAAAACTTTTAAGTTTAATCTTTGAGATCATTATAAACCTTATCCAAAAAATTTGAAAATTTGAAATAAATATTAATGATGTAACTGAGTTTTTTTTTTTTGATGAATTTCCACCATTTTGCAAACAAAAAAAAGGTCATAAAAATCAGCAAAATATTTTTAATTTTTCTTACATTTTTATATTTTTAAAATCAGATAATTTTACAATGGGTTTAAGACTTGTAGCCAGAATATAAAAATATTTTAACAAATTTGTACCTCCATATATGGCTAATAGCCAAATCATGCCTAAATTTTCCTATGGATGATCTTGAAGAAAATTTTTAAATTGAAAAAGTGAAAGGATTAAAAAAATCATTGATGTCATTATTATTTTCACCAATTGTAATTCATCTCTAATTATTTAAACATAAACATGTAATTAAAAAAAAAATGATAAACCATGTTTAAAATAAAAATAATAAATATAAAATATTGATCATTTTAAAATTATTTAAGTTTTAATTTTTAAAAATTCTAATCCATTTTTTTAACATGGTTTTTTTCATACACCAAGAAAAAAGTGGGGAAAAAATCAAAGATTATTTTTGAGGTTTTTTCGGTGTGGCATCATAAACATTTATAATAATAAACTTGTCCATAATGCCTAAAAAAAACTAGAGGAAAAACATACAATTTAATTTACATAAATGTACAAGAATTTAATATATGAAAATTTATAATTTAAAGGTTTGTATGCATCATAGACTTTACATGCATGAACATTTTTGACCTAATCACTAGCCCATTCAAATATAAATATGAGACAAGTTTTTATACATCCATTTCAAAAAATTATGGTGAATGCAAAATGCAACTCATGAAAAATGAATGATTGAACTCATGTGCAAATGTTAATAGTTCAAGGATGCAAAAAAATTCACTAACCCATTCAAATATAAATGTGAGACATTAAATTGTTATTTGTGTTTCAATATATACTAGTAAATGTAATATGCAACATTTTGAATAGTGGTTTCAATAAGATCAAAGTCGATGATTTGACTCATGTAAAAATATTGATAGTTCAAGAAATGTGAAAAAAATCATGACTAAGCCATTCAAACATAATTACAAAATATTCAATTTTAGTATATTATAATAAGTGCAAAATGAAATTTGTGAATAATGATTTGAATATATTAATAATGAATGGTTCAACTCTAATATTGAAAAGATGTTTAAAAAATCACTAATTCATTCCAATATAAATGTGAGGTTTCAAATTGTTACATTTGTTTTAATAAATTATAGTAAGTGTAAAATGCAACTCTTAAGTAATGGTTTCAACATGTTAAAAATTGAAAGGTCAATTCATGTACCACGTTGATAATTAAAGAAATGACAAAAAAATCATTAACCCATTTAAATGCATCATGTAAATATAATTAAAGGCTATTTCAATTTCCACATCAACAATTTGAAATTATGAAATAATTAAATAAGGTCCAAATTATACTCATAAGTGAACAACATAGTGAACATAACAACTACAAATAATATTGACCATTAATTAATGCAACAAACCAATTGTGAACTTAAGATGGCCAAAATGTAATTGAAATGTAGTCAAATAGAACAATAGTCACAATCTTTAAGGGTGGAAAAGGACAAGATTTCTTCTTGTGTCCGTTCATCAAAGGATTATTAATCATTTGATTAGTATTACAATACTTGAAAATCACTTCTCTTCCACATGCTAATTTTCTGATGGTAAATGTCAATGAACTTTGATGTCTTATGATTTATTGGATTTTTTATGAGAAACGTTTTTCCTTGGTTGTTTGTGAGGATTATGATTGCCTTCCTCCAAGTTTGTCACCGTGTTTGTGCATTCGTCATGACATGATGGATGCATTTGGATGTGGTTGTAGCCCTTCATGATGTCAATATAAGGTCAACCTAGGTCGAAACAAGGTCAAGTTGTCCAAAAATAATTATAGGCAACCACAAATAACATGGTTTTGAAGTCAAAACATGTGCTTTAGTCATGTAATTGTTGGCTTCATGGCATGACACAGTCATGTTATTATAAACATGACTAAAATTTAATCATATTCACAAAATTGAATAATGGATGTTGCCTTTTGGTGTAATGATTTAAATTTTGATGTGGACAATGAATGCATAATGGAAAAAAAATCTCTTAATGGGTTCATTCGGTCAAAAACACAATTTTTCGTTTTTTTCATTTTTTCATTAACCTTTAATTTGTAAAGGGTAGTTATAAATTAGGATGGATAATTTTTTGTGGCAAAATAGACTATCTACATAATTTTTTATTATTCAAATGCCACAAATATATGGTAAAATCATTAATGTGACAAATTGTTCTATGGATTAAGGTCACCAACTTGAATAAAAATACATACATAACAATGAAATTCAATAAAAATACAAATTTTGAAATGAAAAACGAAAAATATGGATTATACGGTCTTGAATCTATGTTTGCATTCAAATGCACTTTTCAAATTATCATTTTCATCTCAAGATGCCTTATAGGGATTTAATATATGATGATTATAAAAACAAACATGGATTCCAAAAAATTATGATAAAAACCTTAATCAACAAATAGCTATGGATTTTTGAATGACCAAATTTGAATTTTATTTTCAAAATTTTCTATCTTGGTCATTTATTATGGATTGATGTTTTATTTCCTTAACATGTATGTCAAAAACTTATCTAGTTGAACTCTTGTTTGTCTAGACTTTAATAATTCATTAATCATCACATATTTTTTCATTTAACATTAATTTTTCAAAAAAAAATCATTTCACTATTAAAATTTGAATTATTTTGGAGTGTTGTATCTATTCAAAATGAGTCACCCTAACTTGTAACCACTCTAGAAATACTTAAAATGCCCCTCTATTTGATTTTTTTAATATGTATTTGTTTGGGGTAATTCATGACTATTGAATTACCAATGTTTAAAGGTCAAGAATAGGAAGTCATGAAATGCCATTGATGTCAAGAACGCAAACAATAAATATTTTTTCCTTTTATTGTTTCAATGACCAATTGAGGTCATTCCCCTTTACATGTAATTCAAATAAACAAGGATTCTTTTTTATGTGTATGTAGGCACAAGAACAATTAAAGAGTTAGGAATAAGGTCAAGAATCAAATTTCTTAAATATCTAATACATAATATATGTGTCTAAGTGTTTATAATTTTTCATATGTGTGTGCATAGGTGAAGAAGACGTAGCTCACATGGTCCAAGCCAATAGGCAAATACATAAATAAAATACATAGGTAGAATGACTATAAGGTCCCTAATATTTTGTCCTACCAAAATCTAACCCAAAATCTATTTAACCCATTTCTAAGTAAAGAGGCATGAATCTATGTCTTTTTTAAGTTTTTTTTTAAACACCATATTTCCAAGCATATTTTCAATACCTTCTCCACCAATTTGCATCCCATTTCATTTCATTTCAGCTTTAATCCTTTTGTTAAACTGAATTTAGTTGAATTGAAGTTCTATTCAATTCAATGCAAGGTGCATGCAATGTCATTCAACATTTTCATTCAAATGGAACTTAGTTTTCACAAAATCAATTTTTTTTTCATCAATTGATTGTCACTGGTGGTGCCCAATAATCTTGAGCCCAAGTTAATTTTGAGTCGATGAAGTTGACTTGGTGAGTTGAGAATGTAACACTGGTGACGCAGAGTTGACAATTTGGTGATGTGGAGTTGGTGATTGACAATGGTCTTGGCAATATGAGAACCCTAGCAAAGTGAAATTGAGGTAGATGTAGTCTCACCCCAGAAAGAAAAGAACAGGGAATTCTTGAATGCATGCAATTGGATCTTTAGAGTTCTATTGCTAATTATGTTGAGCCCCACTTTTTGGGAAGGCTAAACAATGCTGCTGGGCACTGGTACTTTCGTTTGGTGTGAAAAGAAAATATTATTTGAAATTGAGGAACGAGTAAATTGAAAAGTAAGATATCTTCTTTAAGTGGAATGGAAATTATCTTGAACAAGGACAAAAGAATAGCAAACTCTTCTAAGGACCAAATGAAAACTTCGTAGGTCACTACTCTCTAGATGGGTACACTTTGTATAGGGTAAAGCCCTAGGGTGGGGGCATTCTCAAATTAAGGGGCCTAGGACGAGGCAATAGCCGAGTCCAGCCCCACATTTTGAGAATGTACCCCACCAATGGGCTTTACCTATTGTAAAGCATGAGGCAAAATTTATCATGAACCAAACCTTTTTAGATCAACAGGCATATGAATGGGAGGGTTCTTATGCCTACTGCTCAGTAGTGGGCGGGTTCTTACACCTACAAGTAGGCATAATTTCCCTCGCATCCTTGAGGAGTAGGCATAATATGCCTCCCAATTTCTAGGAGGGAAATTGATGGATATAAGGTGCCCTCCACATGACATGCACTACAAAAAAAATTCTCTGAGTGCTTTACGAGTGCAAAATATTGTTCAAATTTTAGGAACCTTACAAAAGTGGAAGGTCGTTTAAGAGGACATTCTGCCAAGACAAGTAACTGAGAATGCATGGAGAAAAGTTGATTGAGGGTGGTGTGAATATGAATTCAGTGCAAAGGAAGGAAGGAAGGAAGGCAATGGTGGCATGCAGCGTTCCGTCGTGTGCACCCCCTTACAACTACTGTCACGCCCTTTCGCGTCTTTCTTCTCTCTTCCTTGCAATCATCAAATCGCATGGACATGCACCACTTACCCAGTATATTCTTCCACCGTCCGTCCGTTCGCTGCACAACTCTGCTGCATCCAGGAAGAGCCTCCACATGAAGGACTAGCCTAGCACACCCATGGACGTGAATCTTCAATTCGTCAAGCTCGGACTGATGTTGGGTAGTTGAGATTGCTGCCCTTCTCCTTGTGATTTTGTGGATTTCCAGCTGCCCGCCTGCGAGTGTCGTTCATTGCCTGCAGCACGCGCCAATCCTGCAATAAAACCCAGCCAGTCAAATTTGAAGTGCCAGGGTCCCCATCCTCATGGCCGCGTCCAAGTACGATCAGGGCGACAGGGCGTACCTCAAGGATCCTATCAGCCGTATCGGTACCGTGGAAGATGGTGCAATGCAAGCCACTGAGGCAGGTGATCATGAGCGAGCCCTGTTCCTCCGAATGCAGGTCTGAATTCGATCCACCCTAAAGTTTTACATACATTTTCTTTGAAAAATCTGTGTCTCAATTTCCACAATGGCATCAGGTCCTTGGCATCAAAAGCAGCAGCAGTGATGATCCAAATGTGAGAAATTAGGAGAAGAGTGGGCCAACTGCATCATTGCCTCAATGTAGTGTTTTATGTAACAGAGTCATAACCCATTTTGGACTTGCAGTTACATTGTTGGATTGCATCTATGGGTATTTTGGATGTCATCTTGTGTGCACTTGCTACAGAAAATGCAGCATTTCTGACACAAAATCTTGCCACACATTTCCTAGCCCCAAATTCACAAATCTTGTGAAACATGTCTTTGCCTGAATTATAGCATTTTGAAAGTATGGAAGTCAAGCACAGACTCCCTGACTGAATATGTTTAACTTAGGGTTTCACTTCTTCACAAACCTCAAGTTTGCTGAGGTTTGGTTTTAGTGCCTGTATCTCTGTCTGGAAGTGGAGGAATTCTTCCCTGTCCAAAGGTAATCACAGTTCACTTGTGGCTAAAACAAAGCCTTACAGAACAAACTCTTGGTGTGTTGGCAAATTTGAAAGTTTTTCCTACAAGTATCTTTTTAGCTTCTTGTTACAAATCATGAACTACAGACAAGAAGAGACTTCATAGTAGTGATGATGTGGAATCTTGATGGAAATTTGGGTCCTTTGTGGACAGGCTTTGGCTCTTGCAAAACTGATACATGAAGATCCCAGTGTTCAAGACAGGGACATGATATTGATGAAGGCTCACATGAAGCTGGCTGATACCTATATGGAAATGGTTGGCTGCTTCATCATCTGCTTGGATTCCTGCATATTGTTAAAACCTTAGAATCGGATATTGAGAGAGTTGTGCAATAATAATATACTGGACAAATTGACAAAGCTTGTACATGTCACATCTATGTCATATGAATTATATCAGCACTGTACTGGAAATAAACTTGTACCATTTGTCATAACACTGGGGTCACTGTTGTAACTGGGATTGATATGGCAGCCAAGTTATAATCTGTTCTTGGATCCTCATGGTGTTCTCTGCAGGGCCTTGGAGAGCAGGCATATTACCATGGACAAAAGGTGCCAACAGCTTCCTGTGCTTTAGGATTTCCTTCTTGTTCTTATGACCAAGAAGGATTGACATTGAGGTCAGATCAGTTGTAATCTGTTACGAGTTTTAACAGCAATGCTCCATGTTCTTCACCTGTATAATTGTGTTGCCCCACCCCACAATATTTTGTCCCTTTGTGTGCCCGTTTTGTGTTTCTTTTGATGCAATCAGTAAGGGGGAAGATGAATGTCAAAGAATATATTGTAGGGTTTCAAACATCTGACTTATTACATATGTGCACAAGAAGGAATTCATAGTGCTGCAAAATACAGGAAACAAATGGTATCCCTCTTAAAAGTCTAGAGTCCTGTGTTGAAGGCAATGGATCGGCTTGACCCAAAAAAACCTGGAGAAGGGGGAAACACAGACTTCACTGTTACTACCCTAACAGCAGTTGCCCGATCCATGATCAAACGTGAGTCATCATCTACTTGAATCCCCTTCCTCTGTCTTCGTGGAGCTTCAATCTCTTCATCAAGAATTGCATCCTGCTCTGGTGTTCAAAAGTTATGTCACAGATTCTTAGTATAGGGCCTCAGTTACACTTGATGATGCAGTCAATTCTGGCAGTGAAATCTATGCATTTGAAAGATCAAGGATAATCCCAAAATCTCTTGACACGTCTCTGGAAGGGTCAGGCACTTTGAACAGAAGTAGTTATATCATCATGAGCATCTCTCAACCACACTTTCATGGGAGAAATCATTGCCCACAATTTAGCCAGAATTTTTGACTGACCATGGCTATGGCACTAATGAGTGGCTTCTTGGGCAATGGAGTCCCATGGAACAGAGGGTGACAACAAGAGCTGGAACTATTTGAGCAGAGCAATCTTGATAAACCATGACCTCCATAGTCCAGATGTAAACCTCTATCCCTATCATTTTGATGTAATATACAACTTCCTGGCATGGGAAGTTTTTGAAGGATGCTCAAAAGCAAAGACTGCACATAGTGGAAGAAAATATGATCTGTAAGGCAGGACATGGCAGATGGATGGATAAAAATAGGCATAAAGCAACACCATGTATAGTGCTGTGACCAAAGAATAGTATGGTGACTGCCTGATATTGAGAAGGCAGCTGCATGAATGGTGAATGCAGGATATTACCAACTATCCCATTCATGAAGCATTCGGTGATATGCATATGGGCCATGGTGATGCCAAAGCCATGCTGGAGGTGGAAGAGCTTAAAGGTGGTCATCACAAGAAATCTGGAAGCCACGGGGATGGTGAGGATACAAAAGACATGGATTACGAGAAGGCCTTAGATGAGTATGGCAAGGTTGGCCCATCTTTCCCTTCTGTGTTGTACTTGTCCAACCCTACTTCCTCATCTCAGGTCTGTTCATGTGTAGCATACTTGCCTTTTCTCACAACAGTTCTAATTGATGGTGATATATGGGCTACAGGCATGGGAGCTGATTGCTGGAAAGGAAAAAAGGAAGATGCTGAGAATGCTGGCACCAAAGGATGCCAGGATGGCATCTATTTACAGCAAGATGGCCAAGGCAAGAGAGCTCCACAAAATGTATCTCAGATGCAAAGTGTTAGACTACATTATCATGACAAATCTAGTATCTTAACCTGACCTTGGCTGAGAAGGCAGTGCAAAATGACTGTGTCCGTGTTCCATTCATTGCACATCCTTTGTAATCAGGGCTCAAAGTCTCAATTGCACTTCCAACGTTTTCTCCTTGTCTACCATGCCTTCCTTCGTTGTATGCACAGTCCAAGCTACAGAAATTTTTACAGTTGCATGTACATTTTTATTTTGCTTTGTAGACTAGAACAAGAGGTTATAATTTCACACAAGACAGATATTCTCACAACACAGTGGCAATGAGCATGGGTGATTATGACAGTGTCCTAAAAATATGTAGGGAATGTCAACAGATCCGGGGAATCCAAGGAAACGATGAGGAGTCAATACAACTTTATGAGAAGAGTCTAGCATGCCATGAGAAGGCTGACAAACCAAATGTTGCTGCCATAGCAAAAACAGAATACGAGCTTGGTGTCATTTATCACAAGCATAAGGTCTGCTATTCCCTTGAGATTGCAACCATCATTTGCCATGAACAGGATGACAGCATCTCCAGTGTTCAATTTGTCACTTGAACAAAGTGAAGCAGAAAAAGGTTCGCAAGAGCTATGCACAAGCTTGATTTCACCACCCACATGCTAACACAGGGTATGCTAACATAGAATTAGAGAGTCACTCCACCCAGTGGTGCCTAACAGCAAGTGCCAAGGCATCCATTCCCATCATCTTGCATGCAGTTTACTGGTTACCCATGGGATATCCATATTTCCTAAAGTGCTCACCTATGTCATGCACAGTTTGTTGAAGGTCATTTAAGCCTCCCTTGACTTTCCCCATGAAGGACTGAAAGGCTCAAAGGACTGCATGTTCTCAAAGATGCCAAAAGTTGTCCTTTCAAATCATGATGCAAGGACTGCCATACTGCTGTGTTTCACATTATTGTATTCTATTTGAAGCTTGGACCCCCCCATTTGAAACCCTGGTCCCTCATGGATGAGCTTTTAGCTGTGTTCTATCTCCTCTGTCTGCATTTTCCATGATTGACTTCTTTATTATTGGCCTCTACAGAAGTACAGTGATTCACTTGATGTGTTGGACAAAGCAGTGAAGAAATGTGAAGGGAAGCAGGAGCTAGGCAACCAGCCCCTCTTATTGCTGGTGAAGAAGCAGCAAGCCATCACACTATATGATGGGAATCAGGTTGAAGCTGCCAAGGAAAAATTTGATGAGTTAATGTCCCTCCAACGAATGGAGTATGGGGGCAGCAGTGTAATTGTGGCAGAGGTATATATTAATCCTGCTCCTATGTTAGTACTCTAGTGTTGAGCCACAATGGTCAGTGAGAAAGTGTTGCCATCAGGTCATTAAGGGCCACAGAGCATCAAATTGCTCCAGTCCCCAGTAATCTGTTCATTATTGTTCACCTCAACTTTCCAACATCTCCAACAAAGGGTAGCTATCTAGTGAACTCACAGATACAGCATGCTTCACCACAATCAAAAACAACAGCAATGGGTGTTAGTGCAACATCCTGTTCTTACACAATTGACCTGAAAACACCAGCCTAACACTTTGTAGGACCAGAGACCAGTTGCAAGCTTTGGAACCTCTCTAATTTATTGGCAGTCAAAGTAGACCAATTTAGGGTTCCAAATCTTTTGTTGTGTAGGAATACTAGCATGGCATGTGTTCCTGATATTCTACTTGTCTACATCCTGTGCTGATTCAGACCCTCAAGTACTTGGGAGATGTCCATGTTGCACTTGAAAAGCGACCAATTGCACAGAAGTATTACAATCGTGCTTTACGAATTCTAAGAAGACGCCTTGGTTGCAAAGATGAAACTGTGAGACAACTGGAACATTATGTGCGTCAACTTAACTTTTTTATGTAGAAATCCTACATCCAATCTCTAACAGTGCATAGTGTGAATGGAAGTAAAAAATTTGGAAGGAAGGCTAGTTTTCATTGACTGAATGCCCTGACTAATTACATACTGTTGAACTCCTTAGCATGGCTTGTTTAGCAAATGTAAAGTATTATAACTGTTTTCTGGCACTGTTTCTGCATCAGTAGCTTTTGTGAACATTGTCTTGTGACCCAATCCGGCAAACAGGGAGTATTGTCAAGCTACAGTCCATAACTACAACTTGCACTTTAGGATGAGTTTCTTTTTTGCACACCAAGAGGAAGATGAAAGGAAGGCTTTTGTTGCAATGGTCAAGCTGGATCAAATATCATAATGTAGCTGTTTTCACCTAGTTTATTGCTTTGATTCTGCATTCAGTCAAAAGCTTGCACAGACATTACTGAATGTGTACACCTAAATGAGATGCCACCTTGTTTACATATGATGATCAGAGAGAAAACAATTATGGCTTGCAAGATGTAAAGACAGTGATGTGGTAGCCTTCTAATCAAATTCTCATAGAGACTGTGTGGAGCACAGAAGGTGCACCCTTGGGATACTCCAACCAAGCAGTTTTTGAGGTCATCATGGAGCCTCCAGCAAGCAATTAATTCACCTCAAAAATAACCTTCTCATTCACATAGCATCCAACCCCAGGCCCCTTGGCCAAGTTGTGAAACTTTTGGAAAAGCATATATGACCAGGCTAAACCAGCATGGACTTTTCAATAGATTTCACCATTCTCTCCTCCTTTATTGCCCACCACACAAAACAGGGATGGTCAGTGCAATTAGCCTGAGCTTCCCTCAAAAGTCACAAACACTGCAAGTAACTAATCATGTTCACGAAAAAAAAAACCAAGTAGTTATATAACTCAGCTGCAAGAATCATAGCCTCACAGTCCAAAGAGTCAGGATCTTCATACATGCCACAAACCCACCAAGATGTACATGAGGGCTTTCTCTCTGATAACTCTCCACTTGAGCCATGAATTCTTAGCTGGAATACCACTGACCTCTTTTCAGAAGAACAACTACTCAATAAGACAGATAACAAAAGTCATGACTAGGGTCATGCCACTCTGGTCCAGCCCTCAATCTCAGATAGCTTCTGCCCAAAAGAAAACATAATTGACATCAGTAAGAAATATCACCTACCCATGTACCAGTAGTCAGTTGCAGGTGATTCATGTCAAAGACAAGATTCACTAGCCCAAGGTCTTTGAACTTCAAGCACAATGGAAACTTATCTGCTCCCCAATAAGAATTTGTGGCCTACACTCAGAAGAAAGTTTTTCAAGAAGGCACCCTCCAACTAATGGCGCATTTCGAAGTGCAAAGACCCAAGCTTCCAAACATGATTCATCTAGATAATCCAGGAGCCTAGTAATCCAAATCCACAGCAACTTCAGGACTTGGAACATTGTCAATGACATCAACAAGGGAGGTGCATGGGATACCCCCTGCTGAAAAGTATTCAGCTGGTGTATACCACTCAGGCACTGCATCAGCACTTGCAAAATCAAGTAGTGTTAAGAAATCCTCATCTGTGCATCCCCCCAACGGTATTTCTGCAGGAATATCCTCCACTCTTGGCCCTGCAACTTGTGAAGCTGAGAGAGATAGTACCTCACCAGATAACAAGTGACACTGGGTGCCTGGCTCTTTCAAGCTCCCAGGACAACAATTTTGTGACATACCCTCCCCATAAACAGAAGCATGGGCTTCTATAGTTGCCATAGGATTCATATTCTCCCCCCACCTGGTTTTATCTGTGCCCACAAGGAGTGCTGCCACATCTGGTGAAATGTTACCAGCTGTGAGAGCCAGTAGCTGGTCAATCAGATCTGTACGCACCTGGTCAAATCCTTCTGTTGGGTGTGCCTCCTGCAAGCCAAATGCATTCCAGCCTTTGTCAGCACCCACCAAAGGTATGCAAGGCAGACATTAGCCAGAGGAACATCTTAGTGTTTGCAACTCAGAAAAAAGCTCTATACCACAAGTTTCAAGATTCCTGCCTGGTGCAAGCTCCATTATCAGACATACAGCAAGTTATCTCTAGAATGGCATTTCAACAACACATGAATGCAGCTTATACCTTCATCAGTGCATCCAGAAAGTCGCTGGCATTAGAGCCAAAACTGTCGTCCTCTGACAGCAGCTGACTAGAACGAGATAGTGACATAAGAGGACTCGTTATTGCAGATCGAGGCGTGCCTGCACTGTCTGCAGACTCTGCTGATTGGCTTAAAGGGAGCTCCAGTTTTGAACTGGCATTGGGTGTAAATGAACCAAAGGGCATGCTTATCAACCCACATGTCCCATCATAAGGCACTGTGTAGGGATCAAGCCCATCTGCAAACACAGACATCATTGGCCTCCTTGTAGAATTGTGTGTGCAGGTTCGACTGGCTTCTGTGCACAATTCTGGCTGAAAGGTCTTGCTACTTCCATCAGACAGCTGGGAAAAAGATACTGAACCATGACTACCATCAGTTCCTCCATATGGGCTACTATGCTGGACTCGCTTGATATGAGGCAAGGAGGGATTTACAATTCCCTTCCCAACTCCAGCAGATCCCTGATTTGCAACTACTGAGGTCAGAGGGAGGTCAGTGATGGACATGATGGAGTAAAAGCTTCTGGCTTGGTGCCCTCCATGAAGACTGCTCAACTGGTGGCTTTGGTGGTCACCTGCAGCCAAGACAGTAAATACAACAGCATACCATTTTTTTCTGACTGCAGCTAGTTTTAAGAATGCCCCACAAAACCATGCCATGGCAACCAAAAAGCTGGCAATGTGCAAAAAAACTACAAGTCTTGGAAAAGGATTTCCACAACACTTCCAGTTCCCAAAATTGTTGCCAAAAGTGGTGGATATGGCATGTTAAAAATTGCTCTAATTTTGATGAAACATACACAACCCTGATCTTCATAACAGCAAGGCAAACAGACTCAACACTGTGAAAACATACAGAAGCACACTGGAAGAGAGAATGCAGCTGTAAAAAAATACTGACCTAATAATGTAACAACACTTGAAGCAAATTCACTCTCTGAATCTGCTCTAGTGCCCATTTTCCTGCCATCATCTTCTTGCTTGAAATAAAACTGGGAAAGAGAAGCAGCAGACTTTGGAATGTCCATTGGGTAAACTGGCAAACCTGCTCGCATCCTTCGCTTGATGCGAGTGTTCCAGTAATTCTTGATCTCGTTGTCTGTGCGCCCGGGCAACTATTACATACATGGCAGTTACCAAACAAATGAACTTCACATGAGTTTTGAGGATTAGTCTGATCCAAAAATTGTGACAAGAGAAGATGCTCTAAATGCTCTGGGGAAATGATGGATAGTGTAGACCTGAGCATGGGTTTCCTTAGGAAACTGCAAAAATAAACTGATGGGAGGGTGCCCAAAGAGTTGGAGAAGAGAATAGAAGGACATGCAGCACCTGGGCAGCCATGCGAGCCCACTTGTTGCCAAGCTTGGAGTGGAGCTCAACGATTGTGCGCTCCTCATCTGGGGTGAAGGCCCCTTTCTTGAGGTTTGGACGTAAATGGTTAGCCCATCGCAGACGGCAGCTTTTGCCACAACGATAGAGACCCGAGTGCTTCTGCACGGAGTTCCAGTTGCCCTCTCCGTGCTTGTTCACATAGGACACCAAGATGGCATCCTCGGTCGACGTCCAAGGACCCTTCTTCAAATTCCCCGCATCAGCGAAAATCTCTTGTGGCAAATCCATGATCCCCAGTACCCACCACCACCACCAACAACAACAACAACCTGTCCCGTTTTTGTCCGTCTGCGAGAGTTTCAATGTGTGTCCTCCTTTTGTGCACTGCGCTACTACAGCTGCTGTCGATTACGGACGATAACACCACTCATCCCATTCTCTCTTTCATGCGAAATGAAGCAGAGCGACGCCGAACTCCTAATACTACGCACATAGGTGTGAGAACTAAGAACTATTACTCTTTCTCCAATACACAATGCCCTACAAACCCAAACAAAACTAGTTCAAAACCCCCGTGCCGACGAGCTCCCGACTGATATGCGTTTCCATCTCCTCCGTCCTGGCCATCCTCCATACTGTCAACCTCAGAGCTCCTCTCTCAAAGCTCCTCCTCTTTTCCCCTTCCTCGGCTTCTTCCTGGCACAAGCAGTGTCCCCTCTTTCTTGAACCCGAGAGCAGCCCACTCCAAGAAGCTATATCTCTCTCTGCCAACCCCCTCCCGATTTCACCCAACGTTGTAGATACAGAGCTGAGAGTTGGGTGCTGAAAACCTTGGAAGAAGAATAACAATCGGCAAGCAGGAGCAACAGGAGGAGCAGGAGAACAAGAAGTACCGTTTTTATCTGTCCACAAAACTCTGTGTTTGTCTGCAATCTCTCACTAGGGCTACTTACAAACCAAACATCCCTTGCTACTACTTACTACCAGTGCATCATCCTGGGAAGTGTTTTCCTGCTGCTACTGATCTCCTGGCTGCTGCTTGATGGATGGGTACGCTTCTCTGGAGCATAGCTGAGAGTCAAATGGGTGATGGAATAAGCGACGGGAAGAAAGTACACAACTGATGTTTGCAGTGTTATGGATTTGCGAATGCGAGAGGACAAGGACGGAGGGAGGTGGTGCACACCCGCCTGCCTGCCTGCCTGCAGCACCCCGCACTGCAGGAATGGGATACACGGTTGCGGAGCCCGGGTGGCGGGAGCGGGAGGAGCGGCTGGTTGGCGACGATAGGTAGGCGGCTAGGGCCGGATGTGCTCCTCCCAAGCCGTAGGCAGTCAGGGAGGCAGCAGACGGCGGCGGCTTCTCTTACCGCCTTCGTCCAAATGCCGCCACAGGTCGGTCCCAGAATAGGAAAACTCCAAACCGACTGTTGTTGTGCACAACACCCATTCTCCGTGTGTGCTGTTGTTGTTATTATTTCCTGTTTTGTTTTTGTTTTTGACACAAACAATCCTAAAGTAAAACTTGAATGTAACCCTGCAAAGCAAAACTTTACTTATAAACACACCACACGGTAGGTTTGGAAAATGTACAAAGGAATTTTTTAAAAGAAAAAGGGAGAATTTAAAGGTCGTCAAGTTAGCTCAACCTTGATGACAAAAACCAAAAATCGATCGTCTGCAATAGGTCAACCGTGATGATGGGAGGTGTGTTCTAAAAGGGTGAAAGTCGAGAAGCAACTAGGCCTACAGGTACTGCCCGATTTAAGATGCAGGATGGTTACATCCTTTGCAAAGTAAACTTTCATTCTAAAGTTCATTCCAAGGGCAGAAGTAGGTACAATAGGGACTTGCAAAAAAGAACTGGACCTTTGAGTAGAATTCCACTTTCACTAAACAAGGTCCTTTTGCTGCCATTATTTCTAATGTCAATCAAGGCTACTCATCAAGGGTGTTACATATAAGATATACTCACCTTAATTGCATGAGATGGTAAGACCCAATGTATTCCCTTTGCAACATTCTATTTCTTTAAATTTTTATATTTTCAATAAATAAAATTATCTATTTCTAAAGTAATATGTCTTTTTATATAAGTGCCCTTCACATTGAAGGATTGGAAAAATAGTTGTTGCCTTTCTCATCTAAAGGGCCCCACAATTTTTTGCCTTTGAAGGGGAGGGCTAGTTGCTACTGAAAAGCATTGAAAGCTTCAAATTTAAGACCTAGGTATGCAGAATATTTGTCCCACTCTTGACAAGTAGGAAGGCATCACATCCCTCCCAACCAGTGTTTGTTTTTTTGGGGGAGAAATTTCGCCAAATTTCAACCTGAAAAATATGATTTCAACTTATGCAAAAAAAAAAATCATCAAAAAAATGGTTAAAAATTCACCAGATTTTGAAGAAAAAAATTTCCAAATCGCCAGATTTTTATGCTAAGTTCCAGGTGGGCAGCCAATAATATACAAGTATTCTGAATTTTTTTTCACTTTCACATCTAGTATGTAGCCAAATCTGGCTGAATCATGTTATGCATGATTGTCACTTCAGCTACATCACAAAATTGAAAAGAAAAACCCCTATGAGTCCCACTCTTAAAGGGTACGATGAGATGCCTTCTCTTTTCTAGGATGGATCTTCTTGGATACAAGGTGCCTTTTTCTCATAGTGCATTACAGTTGCATGCTTCCTATATGCAAAGGGGTGGGTACCAACACGGAGCATAAAATAGGGAGCCTTACCCCAGTGTTTATTTTACTGGCAAATTTTCACCAAATTTCGACCTGAAAATTGTGATTTCAGCGTAATTTTCAAAAATGTGATTTCAGGTCTAAGGGCAAGTTGCAAGACTTGTAATTTAAGGTGCCAACTGGTAATTGTGATGGAGGGACTTTCATCAGACAAGGTACGTGCATGTGTGTGCCCCCTTATGGCTACTCCCTCTAAGGAATAGGTAGTCATATCAAGTAAGTCTTCACCATGTAGGGTTGTTGCATCCATTTTGAAAGTTATCTCCTTCCAACCACAATAAATATTGGGCACAAACACTTTTGCGCAACATTGCCTTCCTCAAGGTTGCTAAAGGTTGGTTACTATTTTGAGGTGTAACCTTATTTACGGTGAGGGAATGTTGCGCAACCTTTAGTAACCAAAGTAACCTTTGGTTGGTTACAATACAACCTTTACTTTGGCCAAGTTGACTATGGTAGAGCTAAAATGTAGAGCATGGCCAAGGGAGAAATCTGAAATAAAATGGATGGCAAGGCAGCCAAAGAGCTCAATGACTTTGGTTTTGGTTATCGCGGGTACTTCAACAATTTAGGCATAAATTCAATTATTTTCATTTTGTCAAATTTTTTGAAAATTTTATTTATTAATTGTGTTGAATTGTTTGTAAAGGTATGAGCCTGCAAGACTTCAACTATTAGATTTGAATCACAGACGATAAAGTTCAAGAACTTCAAAAGAATGTGTTCGTTATTTTTTATGATCATTTCCTGTCGAAATTTTCAAAATTTAAAAACCAAGTGCCAAAGAAGTTAAGATTTAAAATTTAATTAATTATTTGGCAGTTTGTTGCCGAATCTGATCAGGGAGTACAATATTGGATTGAACGGGAATAATTTCCTAATAAACTTGCCCATGATAAATCACAGAATATTACTCCGTATGTTCAAGATGTTGACTAAATGTGTACTAGCATCAAATACTATCCTGCCAACTCAAAAAAAATCTTACCATTAGAAAGGAATTTTTGTGAGCTTGCAAACTGACCATTTGGGCAGTTTGCTAAACAAAATCAGAATCAAAGAACCATTAGTTCCGATTGTTTCAAATCCCTTAAAGAACCAACCGTAGATTTGATTTTGTATTGAGATTGTTTTTTGAACCAATTGTTTGCACAAAACAATAGGTGATATTTTGAACCAGACATCTTTGTAATCAAATCTTCAAATTGCTCTTAAATAACCTTTTGTCATGCAATTTTTCTTCAACCCACAAATTGATGTCATGAGCCAATTGTATATGATGATCAATAAGGTACCTAGTCCATAATGCATGCACACCCCCAATCCTTCAAGTTCAACATAATATCTTTTGAATTTGATTGGAAACCATGCAACTTGTAGTAGGAAAAAAAAAAAACTAGAAAGCTCTTGGAGGTGTAACATGTAATTAACTGAATGAACTTTAATCCAAATGTGAATTCGTTTGGTCATTATAGCTAATGTATATCATAACCCCTATTTGCATCAAGTCAATATCCACGTTTTTGCAATTATTTGTAGGTTCAACTCTCCATTCCTTTATACTAGATTTGACTTATTGTATCGAAACTAAAAAACTTTTCACCCAAAATCAACGAGCATATTTAAAGGTCAGATAATCTTAAAAGATGGTTCAAGTGAGATTTGGCAACCTAACATCAAGTAAGAAGTCATCAACTTTAAGGTGGAATGATAACTTTTATGGTGTGAAAGTCATTTAATTTTGTGTAGGGTAATAAAGCCCTACGGTGGGGCATTCTCAAAATAAGGGGCCTAGGACAAAAGTCGATAACCGAGTCCTTCCTCACATTTGGTGAATGTCCCCCACCTATGGGCTTTACCTATCATAAAGTACAAGGCAAAATTTATCATGAACCAAACCTAAGTAGATCATGAGATGAACAAATGGGAGTATTTTTATGCCTTCTCCTCAATAGTGTGAGGATTTTTACACCAATAAATAAGCATAATTTCTCTCCCACCATTGAGGAGTAGGCATAATATCCCTCCCAAATTTCTAGACAGATTTTCATGTATATAAGGTGCCTTCCACATACACTAAGAATTTTTTACTAGTGCTTTACATTTACAAACTAGTGTATCCTTTTCTAACCTTCGCATGAAAACACATATGTTTTACACGAATTTTCAATTCTTTTTTTCATTATTTTTAAAAATCCTTTTGAATTATTATCTTTTAATCATGTAAGAGAAAATTTTAACTCAAACCTATAACAAGACAATTCCTTCACCTTTAAGTTATTCAAACTAAGTTATGCATGTATTTAGTTTTGACTATTATTTGCATGTTTTGAAATGGTCTAAATTAATTGAATGGTGCTGTTAGAATGCTTTGATGGACAAAATGAGACAAAAAAGTAGACTAATGATATTTTCTTAGTCAAGATCCATCTACTCTTAAGTTTTATGATGTAATAGGACATCACCAAAATTCCAGCATACACAAGAAAGTGGCAAGTCTGCAATAATATCAAAAAATGTTTAGCTCTTCAAAATGTAAATTGCATTCTCTTCCACAAGGTTTTTTATTTTCTTCTATCATTGCCTTCTATGCATTATAACATCTATTAGTGTAGCCTGGGCCCATGACCCAAGTGTAGGCTGGTTACCCAACTATTTTTTCCTTTCAAAACCATTTTTTTAATTTAATTTAATTTAATTTAATTTCTAATGACCAAAACTACTCAATATTCAATATCTCCAACACCTTAGGTCAAAAAATGCTCAAATTGCTTACATTAAATCTTACTCACTGAGGACTTCCCAACAATACCAAGGTGCCCAAATTCATTTATAATTTTTAGTGTTTATATAAATGAATTTTCAGTGGAGGCACTATGGTTTGATAGATCTCAATGTGACTAACAACAAAACAAAACAAAACAAATTACCTTCCTTCATATATAGATTCCATCATTTTTAAATAAATAGCCTAAAAAAAACCTATAATTGGATG
>Ga0209208_10000728_pt1 | contig 44265 bp, 36 predicted proteins | sample S1TSphfallax_3_FD_187694 | JGI IMG/M metagenome (GOLD analysis project Ga0209208, IMG submission 187694) | Host-associated microbial communities from peat moss isolated from Minnesota, USA - S1T2_Fd - Sphagnum fallax MG (SPAdes) (version 2) | ecosystem: Host-associated > Plants > Peat moss >...
ATAATCCTCTCACATGTCAATCACACATTTTGGGTCTTTGAATTGGATCCCATGCCTTTAAACACACTCATTTTACCTTAGGAAAAATGTTTTTTTTAATGTGAAAAGGGTCCAATTCAAGGTTCAATTTACTTCAAATTGGTCCCTAGGTTTTTGATCCCTATCTCCTTATCTAAAATTTCCCTAAGACATGTCAATGATGATTACACTCAAGTGGTTAAAGGCACAATTAAGGTTGATCAAGGCTAATTAAGGTCATTTAAAGCCAAAATAAGATTGTTTCAAGGTCAAAGTAACACAATTAATTTTCATATTGTGTGATTATGGATGTGGGCAATTGGAGGCATTGTTGAAAACGAATCATAGTATGAGAATTGAAATATTTACAACTTGGATTAGATGGAGATTAGATTATGGCATGCAAGGCAACTACCTAGTAGAATATGATCATAATACATGAATACGAAAAGTATGGCAAATTGGCTACATGATGTTTTGACATCATGTAAATTATACTCTAAACATTTTAGCTTTCATGTATATATGTTGATTGATGAACTTTTCAACATTCATGTATATAAGGTGGCAACAAGTTATTTTAATTCATCCAAATCTACCCATTCCATCAACTAAAATGCACTCAAGATAAAAAGTTTGTGTTCAAGAATGAAGATAATTTCAATTTGTAAGAAATAAAAGTTCAAATTGCCATAATAAAATCCATCAATGGGATGCACTAGTGTAACCAAAAGAGAATGATGAACAAATCAAAACATGGATCAATAAACCTTTGATTTCTAAATATTGGGATGCCATTCATAAAATATTTGCACTTATTGACATGCACATTTGATAAATCAAGATGTAAAATTTAACATAAATTTGTTGAATAGTCATCAACTACCACTTTCAACATGTAAAGTATGGAGATTGTAAATAGGGTCATCTCTCTTAATGTTTAAATGATCATGAGAAATCCTAGCCCAAAATCTAGATGAAATACAATTTTTCAACATTCTATCCCCTCTACCTTAAACCTTAAACCCTTGTACAAATATATTCCAATTGGATACATTAATAGGTGGCTTACCATAATAGTAACCATGACTCAATCTCTATCTTGTGTACTATGTGCTAAGACAAAATGAATGTTTGAAATGCTAAACAATGAAAGGTTAATATGGCGGGAAAGCACACTAAGCCCCCCCCCCCAAATTGTAGTCACACGTATAATCTTTTTGCAATTAATTTTTTCGGTAATGTATGGACATCACGATTATTTTTGCTTGTTTTAAGTATATATGATTAGTTTAAAACTTCATCTAATCAATTATTTTGAAACATTCAATAAACATTGAAAATTTTGAACATATGGAGTATATTTGTGACAAAATAATACTTGTCATATAATTTGAAAATTTGAATATATATTTCAAAACTAGGGTTGTGGATGGAATTCTTGGGTGAACTAAATCCATAACAAATTAAAAAATTTAAAGTTTTTGAATGAAGTTTCATTTAAAAAATGTGGTTTTTGCATTTATTTTGCAATGAATGCGTATAATCCATTTTTTTAGGAAAAAAAAACTACCATATCAAAGAGGAGGAGATTTTATGGATGGGAATTGCCTTATTTTTTCAATTTTCTTTTGTTTGGTGATGTTTCATGAATCATAAACATGAGGTTTTATGGCTTTTGAAAAACCATAAATTATATACCTTGTGTACATTGATTTTATTCAATCCTCTTCATCTAACATTTGGATCAAAATTAATTTTGATTCAATAAGAACTTTGAGTTCAAAAATGTTGTGGAAATTTGAAAGTTTTTTACTTATGTTTAAGATGACTAAAGGATGCCATCAAGATTTTAACTTATTGCATATTGTAATATTTCCTATACATCACCCTTTTTGAACAAAAGTGGCTCACCTTTAATGTGCTTTCACCTTATGTTTCTTTAATCCTTTAACCAATAAGTGCAAACATGGTTAGGATGAAATAATTGAGCAAATTTTGAATGTTTTGTTGAGGTATAAACCAATAAGGAATGTAGGAAATTTCTAGAATGACAATTTCTAATGTGGAATGTCAAAGTATTATTAATAACATCAAATGGGTGTGATCACAGTCAAACGAGCCAAAAACCATGTCAAACTACCAAAACATTGTTATTTTTTTCAAACATATTTATGTAAATTTGTCACGTGAATGTCATGTTGATCAAGGAAATTTGTGCTAAATGATTCATATGAGTGTTGAAGAAGTTTTTTTAAATCATTTAATTTAATAAATTGAGTTTTGGTTTGAATAAAAGATTTTTGAATTTTAACAAAATTAATCTTATAAAACACTAGGCTAAAGATTCTTTTAATCAATAAATTTTAATAGGAAAAAAATTGAAATGATGATAACCTACCATCCACATATGAAAATCATTCATAATTCTAAAATTGTGATATTTGAAAATTTGAAAATATAATTTTAGAATGTTCAAATTTCAAGAGCCATTTGTTAAATGTAAATCGGTCATAATGTGTATGGCATATGAACAAAATTGTGTTTTATGATACAAAAAACTAAAGTTTCAAATAATTACCATATTTTAGCATGAATTGAAATTATGATAATTTTTCAAAATGAAATGTAAAATTTGGAAAAATTTGCACATTTTTAGAAAATTCATATTTATTCAAAAAAACTTAACACAAGTAATGTAATTTATTGGGGGGATTGTAAATATTTCTAAGAACATGTTGCAAAAAAATCATTTAAAAAAATCCTTTTTATGAAATAGTCAAAATGTTAAAAAAAAACCTATTTGTGGTTGAATCCTTTATTGATGTTGGTTCATTTGATTATGATTGCACCCAAATATGTCTTTTTTTTTATATCCATGTTTTTTGTACTTCCTTCCAAACCTTTGGAATGCAATTTAATAATTTTTTATTAAAAAATGATTGTTTTTGTTAATGCAACAAATTGAATAAAAAATCAAGATTTTAGAATTAATTTCAAAAAGTTTGATTTTTATAATATGAAAGATTTATACCATCATGTACAACATTTTTTTAATATTTTTTTATTAAAATACAAATCAATTTGAACAAATATATATATATATATATATTTTAATCCTTATAATTGATAAAATAGGAAAATGAAACATGGTTTTTGAACCATGTTTCAAGATTTTTAAAAACATGTTTTTATCATCAAAATTAGGTTTAAGGTTTTATCATTCTCCAACAATTGATCTTAATGTACATTCTTATCTAATTAATGAAACAATTAAAACAATAAAACTTGTAGGTTATACAAATTGTAACAATCAATTGAAGTTGAAGATTATGATCATTTAGGATGAGGGATTCTTATTATGTACCCTAAATGTGAATGCACCCAATCCACCATGATATAAATTATTTTTTTATTTTTTTATTTCTATTTTATTATTTTCATTACACTCTACCATAATATTCAAAAAAATTAATATGAAATTCCTTGGTGTGACATGTTTTAAGTTCAAAAACATTCACTTAGCAAATCAATACAATGTGATTACATAAAAAAGGTCATTATAGCTTGCTTTTACCTTGCTAGGGTTGGAAACAAACTTATATGTGGGAAGAAGGTAGTAAATTTGTAGGTTTCATAAAACCATAGGTTATCATTGTATTATCGTACACTCTATTGATAATTGGTGGTTTTAAGATTTATTGAAAGAAAGGAGGTTCTACAACCCTAATTTGAATATTTCAAATTTTTATCATCATTAAAAGAATGTAATAATTGAACAAATGTGCATATAAAAACATTGGAAACATGATAATATGGATAATTTAGGTAAATCCTAAAGTTAAAGATTGAACTTTTGTCATGATCCTAATCTTAGGCTCACAAACCTAGGTTAAGGCATGAAATGGGAATGGGCTAGGAGAATGTTTTGGGACTAAAACAAATTCCCACAAGTGTGGGAGAATAAATCCCAACAATTTTTATGTTATTCCACATTGGGAATTGGAATCCTACAACATGCCAAAAATTTGGGACAAAAATGTAGGTAGCAAAGTTATCCAAATTGAACACTTTTCAAATCATTAAAAAGGTTTTGAAAGGTATGTATTGAAAATGTGGATTCACATTTTCCATTTGAAGATTTAAAGTTCAACTTATGGTCAAAAGAAAGGTTAGGAGTTAAATTGACTTTTTCCACCTAACTTTAGGCAATAGTCACATCAAACCATTGCAAATCACACAATTTAGTAAGGTGGAAAGTTGTGAGTTCTTCCCAAATTTGAGCTATGATGTGTTTTGTGGATTAGGTTGTTAATGGTTCATTTGTGCACCATTTTGGTTTCAATTTACACAAACCACATTTTTTGTTCATGTGTGCAAATTGACTTCACCTTAGGCTCATGTTTGCATGTGAGTTTGTCATAATCCCATTTTGTTCAACTCCCATGTTTTCTTTCATTGTGGGAATTAAAGAGTGTGCCATGGGTTTTCATTTTGTTACAAAACTAAAAATTGACTATTCTTTTACCCTTGACATCATTGAATAAATTTAGTGATGTGTCAAATTTAGTTGGGCCAAGATTTCAATTGAAAGGTGTGGAATTTAGTTTTTTTGACCCATTTATTTGGGGATCATTGAACTTCAATGGTATTATGTGCCATTATATAAGTTGATTTTTGGAGAAAAAATTAAATCTTTTTTTTGGAATAAATGCAATGAATCTATTACAAATAATGAAAAAAAATCATTGGGCCTTAACATTTGTAGCCATTATCCGTCGATGATGGTTTAAGATGGAAGCAAAGATGGAATTAATACATAATTTAACCATTCATAGGCCCCCACAACCTCGTAATGGCAAATGCTAATATTATTTTTTTGGTAGAAAAAACACCTTTAGTGCCCCACATTTTTATCAAATTTCTAAAATAATGCACATTATAATCAACTCCTAGTTGCTTCCTATGAAAAAACATCTTTTGCCATTGAAGCCTTGCATAATTGATATGCCTCCCCATATTCAACCTTATGTACTTGACTCATAGATCAAGTGATCTAGTATTATTTGAAATAATTGCATTCAAGGTTACTCCTTTTTAGAATGGAAACATCATAAAATATACGTGCAAAAAATGAATGTCTTTGATTTTATAATGTATCATTCATATATAAACATGAAATTAACATCAAAATTGGTGAGATTTTGATATGAAAAAGGTGGTACAATTCTATTAAAGTTTTAAAAAAATTACTTGCAAAAATTTGAAAACAAATGAACCTAAAAGGTAGATCAAAAATAAATTCCAAATAAGATGAAAAATCATTCTTTGTTGATATGTTCACAAAAAATGTTCAATTGAATACATGTATATATTTCGTTATGATTTTAAGAAAATATTTTGTTGAGGTGCCCATCAAATTTTTTTACTTTTTATTTATTAAAACCTATTTCACACATACTTTACATGTTTTCATTGTTAAAAGTTAAATTTAAAGCTATTTGAATTTCAAATGAGTAAATTAAAAAATTAAAAACATTGAAATTCAATGCACAATAGTGAAAAGCTATCTTGTTTTTTGTCATTCAAATGAAAACATTCAATGTATATCAATTTTATATCATGGGATTTTTTATTATTTTTAATGTGTTCACATTCAACCTTGACAAAATAATCTAGTTTATTATGTTCATACCTCCCACAAATGACCAAACTTAAAAAAATTGGTAACTTTGAAGCCAATAAACTTTTTAAGGAATGCAAGTTCATGATAATCTTCTAAGAATTTGATGTTAATTAGCCACCCTAGTTTATGATTTTTTTCAAAAGAGATAATGAAGATTTCCTTCCCTTTCTACACCATGTTTAAAAAATCCTAATCATCATTCCACATCACAATGGCAAGACGTTTGGTTTGAAACAAGGGCAAAAAAGGAATTAGGATTCACCTAATCCTTGTGGCACAAAACAATAACAATCAATATGTGAAGAACAAAAGTGAACTCAAAGGTCAACATTTCATGTTGCAACTTAAACATTTCAAAAACTATCATGCACATATTTTGGGAGTGTGAAAAAGTGTGCAAAGCTTAAACTTGGTCACTAACTTGTATGTATTGGTTGAAGTATCCCCATGCATGGAGAGACAATGGAAAGGGCTACAAATGAAACATTGCCTATTGAACAAAGGTTGCCCTAGACAATTCAACAATTTAAATCAATTCAGATTTTGTTTCATGGTATCACAAGTTGGTTCATATGGATTGAGAAGAAAAAATTTAAACTATAATAATTATAATAATAAGAAGCTTGCAAAATTGGTGTTTTCAGGCAAAGAAATACCACTCACCTAATGTTACAACTGTAGTTTTATTACACATAATAACCAAAAAAACTGTACCTTATTGATCAACTATCAAAACATTACAAAAAATTAAACATCTTTTTGAACAATGAAGGGTGTTCAGAATAGTGGTTGCATAATCTTGATATGTTGAACACAAAAACAATCCCATGTAAATGGTGCAAAAGAGAGTATAGGACATTTTCATCACAAAATGGGCATGAAACATCAATGGTGCATGAAATCAAGTTTTTTGTCAAATGTGAAGGGCAATTACTCAATGCCACAAAACCCAAATTAAACATGCTTCCTTTTGAGCCTTTTCAGAGGCCCACACATTCATGTAGACATATCTAAATTCAAATGTGTTATTTTAACTGCAGCAAATATTAGCATGTCAAATGATTAAGGTCCCAAAGTTAATGCCATTTCAGGCCTGTTGCACAATGTAAGTTGTAATTCTTTGATACTAGATCTTTTAAGTGCAGCACTCATTAATCTGTGCACGACTAAGTAGAAAAACAAAATCGAGTTGGGTGTGTTTATAATTCACAGGCATTTACATTTGGCATGTGAAAAATAATAATAATAGTAGTAATAAGTATTATTATTACTAGACTATTATTAATAATAGTGCTGCTGCAATATTTGAGTGTGCAATATGGCTAATTCTAGCTCCACAAATCATCAGTTGCAGATCATCCACAGAAGTTATTCAATATTTTAAGTTTAAATTATGAGAATCAAATTTCATTAGCTGCTGATCATCTACTAGCTAGTTGGTCTAATTCTCAAGCATCCCATCATGATTAATCATCAGCTGATGGGTATTTGTTTTTTGATTAAATGGTCACCAGTTCACAGCTCCAGGGGCTGATGATGCATTAGTTTAATTGATCTGAGACTAGGAGTCAGAGTATGAGCACTATTTTTTTCCCAACTTGGTGAGGTTGCTCAAGTGGCAATCATCTATATAAGTATATTATTTAGCCAAATTTGGCAATATTCAAAACATAAAGTAAAATATTGTAAAAAAAAAATTTCATGGCGAATCCTTAGAAAAAAAACAGGGAATTAGTTACAAAATATTTTTGGCTAAATGGCGAAAATTGCCCACTGAAAAAAATCACTGCGGAGCAGTAGTACCAGCTAGCTAATCAGACTCCGCCTTTTCATGCAATTTTACAGCTGATAGATCTGCGAATTCAAATGAGATCAATTCACTGGGGACAATAATATATGTATTCCACGGTTGAAGCTGCAGCTGGTTCGATCACTAGTGCAGTCTTGTGAAGTTCGACATCCTCAGATCTCTGCATTTTGATGATGTAGTAGTCGCATCAGCTGCTGGAGTACTTGCTAGCTAGCTAGTTATGCTCGATTTCATGCAATTAATTCTTTTACTGCAGACCTAGAGAGTGCAAATCAATGAGAATCAGCAGGGACTCAACAATTTGAAGCTCATGGGACTCATTTGAATTAATTAGTAGTCTAGATTGATTGTGAAGTTTTTAGCGGTGAATTATTAACTTATCGATCTCACAGTTTTTTTGGCTCTGCCTTTCAGGGTAGAGACATTGTGACTCAAAAGCGACTCCGGCCAAAGTTTGCTATCCCAGCATTCTATAAGGGTCTGTGCAGTGTAGTATAGAAACATTTTCAGCATAACTAGTGAAGGATCATCCACTTGGGCTTCACCATGCTAACCACCATGTGTTTCAAACTTTAGTGTGTTGAATTGTTATCATCCTTATGAATGTCATTTAAAGGGCAGAGCCATTCTGGGTCGAGCCGCTGACTCGAGTTTAAAGCTGAATTAACAAAACATAAGGAAAGCTCTCCAAGGAATCGTGGGACCAATATTTCAATAATGGTAAATATCGGAATTTTCCCATTTTGAAACTAAGAAATCATTGTATTTTCCCATTGTCAAAGAAGCCAATTTCATGTTTGCGTAGGGGAAATTCAAGCTCTTCTTGTTGGTTCGATACCCTGGAATCCTAAAAAAGTTTCTTGTGTGCAGTTGTAAGCAGAGCGATGTATAAATTGATGGTACTTTGATGATTTATTGCAGCTGAAATGTTGCTGCCTGTAGCTGCTGCACATGAGCGACAGATCAGTCCCGGATCAAGTTGACATCAAACATAAGTGAATATTAAGCTGCCGCAGCTCATCTAGCTACTACTGGAGTGCAGCAAACTTCGTGCCTACAACACTAAAAATCTATGACCTCTTTTGGCATCAGATACGCCCGGGTACTGGTAATATTACAGCAAAGTTCAGGAGAAAACCACACCAGCTAGCTAGGTTGTGTTTGTCTTCATCCCCGCGTGCCGTAACAGACAGTAAGTACTGTCGGAACTGGATGGCGAGTTACAATGTTCTATACGTACAGTCCGTGGAAGCATCAACTCATGTGCCGGGCAGATCATGTGGATACGCACGTCTGGGCAAGAGCAAAAACTCTCCAGGGACTCCCTCACGAAAGCAATATGATTATATTTCGGATAGCTCATGTGCAAGTCGGAACCCCAAGAAAGCTCGTGTTTTTATCAGAGTTGAAGCAGCTAATATTCATCCCGCGTATGCAAAAACATCCCCCGCGGGCGCTTGATGATACTGGTTAATACCATTATCAATAACAAGAGTGCTAGTCCCGTTCATTGTGTAGACAAAAGCTGAACCGTACTGTTATCTCAAACGGCCTGCTGGTGCAGGTGATTACTTCTTCAAAGGCTCCAATATTCACTGACAATTGTAAGAAGCAATATCTTGGTTCATCAAACAGACAGACAGACAGACAGAGCTGCGAATGCAGTCTCGACTGTAATTAGAGCTCTGTATATAATATGTCTACCAGTGATCTGTATGTTCTACAAGTTTGAACAACAATATGAGTACAGCTGCAGACACCTAATCAACATGTACAGAATTATATCACAGTGCTAAATAACAACGCAAAAAAGAAAATTCTATATTTCTATTCAATCAAGGACTTCGAAGCCGATCTCCAGCAATGAACCCATTCTCGCAAAGCCACATGTAATGTGCATGCATGCACAATCTGGAAAAAAATTCTTATAAGAATGCGTGTTGAAAAAAAAATGGCCCTTGGGAGGCAATTGCCGGGCGGGGATCGTGGATCATGTGTATCCAAGCTGTTGGACGCAGCTAGCTCTTTGGGTGGAGTTCTTCAGGCGAGTTCATAGGCTAGTACCTCATAGATCCATTCAGCATGTGACCACGTGAACAACAAACAAAGCAACTTCGACATCATGACTATGTGGAGCTAGCTCAAGTACGTATCTAGAGTCCTATCTTACACTCGCAACTACTGCACAGCTCAGGGCTCACCCTGCGTACTGAAAACCTCCATGAGTATGATCCCGGGGATCAAGTCCGGAAGCAACTGTATTCCAAATTAGATGCTCTCGGCATTAATGATGGATTCGTTAGAAGAAGATTGCAGAGAGTAGGCCCAGACCGGGTGTACACGGAATCTAAACATTAATCAGATCAATTGCAGGATTCTAGAATCTCTACTAGAATTGCAAAACCATAGAATTCGTATCCAGCTGGCTGTCGGTCTCAACAGCTCAGATCTGTGAATCGAATCCAGTCTAGACAAATTGATTACTTTCTCTACGTAGATACTCTGCAGTAGACTAGAAAGCACGAAGAAGGCGAAGTGTCGAACGGTGCAAGCTGTTCCCATCTGAAGGACATCGTGCTGCAACGGTCTGTGACCGACGCGGTAAACCCTGATGACGGAGAACGAGAATTATCCAGTACTACACCACTCCACTCTTTCTTCGTGCGACTCCCGAGCACAGTTGCAGTAGTCCTAGGAAGCAGCAGATCAAAACAGGAAACTGATCCGCACCTAGTTGACAAGCAGCTGTGGGTCCAATCTAGATCTCAAGCATAACCTCTCGACTTGTAGCTCAACATTCTGAAACGGTTGTCAGATTCAACCCAAGAGTCGGGACCCGGTTGATCGGGTTTGTTCAAGGTCCTCGCGCCCGGACGTCATCAGGACTCAGAACGTCGTCGATTATGAAGCTTGTCAAGGGACCCCATGACAGAGTCATCCCTTGGACGTCGTCATTGCTTGATCTGAATTCATGGGAGTGAAAGCAGCAGCAGATATGATCACATCTCTGCTTCTGATCACAGCTTTGTCGATAATCCACCCGCGTTGTTCCACAACTGATCAGACGTAACACTAACCATATGCTGAATGCGTTGGACAATTCCTTGCAAAAATTTCGAGCTAGCCGCCTTCTAATTAAGTTGTCCAAATCATCCGCCGTCTCCCTTCCTAATGTGTGAGAAACTCCCAACTTGTAGAAACCCACTTTCATGCATTCTTCGACCCGTGCAGATACGTACTGCTAGCGGGAAGAAAACTCCCGAAGAGAACCTGGCACTGGAGCTGCTCCTGAGATACAGGTTTAACTGGTGCTATATCTTTTGCTATGTATTTTGACTAAATCCCTGGTCTATCCTGAGAGTATCTAAGATTTTGCAACATCATTTGATGAATTGATCCCAGCTTCTCCGCCGCTGCTCAACACAGATATCCATGTAACAAGGAGACTCCAGGACTAAAGCATGAACTGCAAAATGCAATAACCCACGCACATGAGGAGCAGCTTGCAATATGACGACGAGTGGTCTCGGTCCGATTGTACATCTTCCGGCTCCACCGGGCGCAGCATCTGCTCGCGGTTGCAGCGGTAAACACATATTCCTGGCAGCTGCAGGAAGAAGCAGCATCTCTAGACATGTATCAGGGGATGCATGGGCCAACATGACGACAGTCCACCAGTAGGACGATGATCGCATCAGTAAAATGAAGGACTCGCAAAGAAACTAGTGCATCCTGCACACAGAAGGAGCTCTTGCAGGATGATTCCATTGTGCGAAAAATTGTCTAAATTTACCTCCAAGAATAGACTTGAAAACGCAAGTAACAGGGAATTGTGCAACACAGGGAGTTTTGCAACATTCCTTCCCAGGGAGCGAGCCTCGCAAGGAAAGTTCAATTATGCCATCTAGAAGGGGAAGTACTGTGAACCAATGTCAAAGGGGAAGTTGATAAGTTTTCCACTGCTGATTGGAAAGCAGCACCTATTGGGGGATTCAACGAATTTTCCCTTTGACATTGGTTCTAAGTAAGAGGGATTTCTAACAGGGATATCTGAGAGCTTTCCCACATTGCACAGAGGGAGTTGTACCAAAACTCCTTGTGTATACAAAACAAACAAACATACATAAAAGCTTGCAGATGCGGTAGCTAAGGACGACGACGTACCCACAAGCCTAGCTAGCTTGTGGTGTAGTACTGCACGCGGTAGATCATTGGGGAGACGTACGTCTTCCACCGCCTCCACTATGATCGCCACCCGCTCCTCCTGTTCGACTTGATGAATACGATCCTGCTAATGGACCATGAGCACGAGCTCCATGACTCTGCAAACCGAGCGCAGCCAGACCAGCGTCGTAAGAGCCTCCTCCGACTCTCGCAAGCTCCATGATCTGTTCTCTCGTCAGCTGTGGCGGCTCTCTTGCCAGATCTATGAGCTGCTCTCTCGTCAACAGCTGAGCCGCCTGCTGTTCCCCGCGAGATTGATTTCCCTGAGGTAATACCATTGCGATGCCCTGCAAGGAAGAGGAATGGCCGGCTCCAGCTTGTGGTCCCTGATGAGGCGGTACGCCTACAGCTAGTTGCTGCATCGGCCCGCAGGCGGCACCTGCAGATGAGTATCTGGCCAAATCTGAATGTGCGATTGCTAGCTCATTTTGCAGTTGGGCAACTTGTCTTTGCAACAAAGAGATGGCTCCCACACATCCATACACGGGGTCTTTCACTCGTGCATCTGCCTCATATGCCAGAGAATTCACAGCATCCTCTCGTTGATGCGGAGAAAGCTCGTTCAGTAGCTTGCTGATGTTGCTAGCTCCAAAAATCTTGTGAACATTCGCAAATTTTTGAGGCTGGTCCGGTGGAAAGTAAGGCGCAAACACGCATTCGGATGTGCACTTTCTCCTCAAAAACTTGCACGCTGCACAGGGAGAAGAGCTCGAAGACGACGCCATAACGTGCCTGCCTGCAGGTTCGTCTAGTGCCCTAGCTGCTAGTCAGCTCCAACTTCCAAACTTTCCTAACTACACTAATCCCGTGAACTCAACCCCGCGTGTCCGAGCATCACCAGGTCTGAAGCTCGATCATCCTCCTCTCAAGATTCCCTCGCGTCACACGTGCACGATGCTGCAACGGATCTACAGCAAGGAGATGTTGGGACTATGTCAAAGAAGAATGCTTGCTAAAACACTTGAATCAAATTACGAGCTCCTTCTTCCCGGGTGCGATGCAAGATCTGTAGGTCTAGAAAACTGGAGTCTAAGAAAAGCGGCTACCCTGCAGGACACAACCTGCCTGCAGTACTGCGTCATCCTTGCTTGTTTATGCACATTACAAAACGTGACTAACTGCTGCAGCAAACACGGCTGTTTCGCTGCAGCTGTTGCAAACAGCTAATGCAACCAACAGGCGGCGATGTGCAGCAGAAAGCAAGCAGCAGGCAACAGATTACCCTCATGATAATCGAGCGAGAAAGCAGCGAAAACGACCCCCCGTTCCCCCCGTCCCAAAAAAAACGCACCGTTTGCAAGGCCAAACTCGAAACTGATCAGAACCCTGACCTTCCAAACAAACAAATCCACACAACGCCGCCGACAAAAACGCGTGCCGTGTGCAGATCCGTCTGCGGCAAGACAAGTTCCCGCCGCTGAAACCTCTACATAAAAAGCGAACGCACGCGTGCTACACCCAACCTAATCTGCAGGTACTACAGTGACTACCATAATCACGTCCATGACCACGACGAGTGGCAAACTTGCGAACTAGTTGCTGTTAAACTATCCTACAAAACTGCTCCAAGCATATGGCCTTTTTTGCTGCTATCGCCAGAAAACATCCTCCCAAATCAGCAGCAAGTAGCTTGCGGGCATCATCAACGAGTCCTTGCTGCACGGCAACCCCCGGCAGCAGGGCTAGCTAGCTAGCTTAGCTCCCCAGCGCTCTTCAGCAGGAACCCAAAATCCTCCTCCTCCTCACCAAGCTACAAGAAGAAGCAGCGAGCAGTGCGAGTCGAAGAGACGGGTCTATCCAAAACCCCTATGCAGGAGGACGACTAGCTAGGGCGCACCACCCAGCCTTTTCTTTCTGGCGGCACCACTAACTCCTAGGACAAAACAAAAAGCGAAAACGGAGGGCCACGATCATGCCTAGCTAGCTAGCTGCATCATCCCGAAGTTCTCTCTCTCCTCACGCCGGCGTGCACCCACCACCCGTAAATAGTTGTGTTTTCTCTGGGCTTTTTCTTTACTATCTAGCTGCTATTCCGGGGCTGTCCTTTAATTGTTTTTCTTTCTCTAGTTCACCTTTTATTAATCCACCGGCGACGTCTCCGCTTCTCCTGAGTCCTTCGTTATCAATAGAATTCCCAAGTAAACCTAGCCTAGCTCCTCGCCATCCAATAAATTTCCTCACGTGACGTCCAGGATTCCTTCCATCGCAGCTAAGCTACGAAAGAATGAAAGAAATACCCTCCAAATCGCCCAATGGCCGCCGTCCGTTGTCGTCACCGGAAGCTGCTGCTGCTGCAATTGGTAGCCCCAAGTAGCCCCACCACAGTTGGCGTCTACTCACTGACTCACCCCAGTTAGCTAGCGTATTTGGCATCCGCGTGGCATCGGCGAAGTGCGGCCCCCCCAGCTGGTTTTGGGGTCGGCCCGGTTGCTGCCTGCAGGTGGAACACAAGCTAACTAGGGTCCCACACCAGGGCCACCTGCGTGTTTAGCTAGCTAGGCCGCCACCTAAAAACCTGGCCAGAGTTTTGTAGTGTATCTGGATATACTCCTACAAAGTGTACTACTGTATGGCCACTAGGCTTTACATTGTACATCAAGGGTGGGTGACATGCCCTTCTAGGCCAACTATCAAGTGTGGGGGCTCACCTAGTCAAGGCCCAAGTTCGGACCACTCTGGGGCAACCCCCATAATAGCTTGGGTAACGAGTCTAAATGAAATCACATAGGTGCTAGCGAGTGAAGGTTTGAAGAAGGGTGCCGAAGATGTTGGCTTCGATGCATTAATTCTTCGAATTAAACATTAAACATTCTGTGTTTAAACTAGGAGACAAAAGATGGTAATCTTGAGCAATAAGGCCTTGGACCACTTGGAAAGTCCACAACGGGTTTTAGTCTTATGTATTTTGACACACCCCCAAGCTCCTTGATGGATTCATTACAAATCCAAAGGTGAAAACATTGAAAGGAGAAGGAGTTTAAATGTGTTCCCTGGCTCGTAACACTTTGGGGGTAGAGGGGTGTGTCGCAATTCCTAGATGAGACTAGAAAATTTGACAAGCACATCAATCACTCATACAAGCCTACACAACCTAAACAACAAGTTGGTTGGTGTGTAATTAGAGCACTTCGATGCACGAACGAATCACAGGCAAACATGGATTCACAAGATTCACCATGGCCTGAACTTGGGGGAAGCCACCACCTTCCCCCTTATAGTATACTTTGTGCCTGGCCATGGGACTAACACCCAAATGTCATTTTGTCACCCAAAATTCACAAAGTTAGGATCTCGTGACTTTGGGGCCCCATAACTTTGTGTGCAAACCTTCGATTGAAATGAGGTTTCAAGCAAAGTTGTAACCTTCATCAAGATCTTTCCAACGATATTTCACACGCCACCTGCACACAACGAAATTGAGGCGATTCCCAACTTTTAGTGGTCAGGAATTGAATTGTTAATTTGATTCCTCCCGACCCTTCTTTTGGCCATAATTTGTGTTTGAAGTGTCCAAATGGGTCATGGGAGCTCATTTTAGACATCTACGTTCCACGAACTTTCCAATAATATAAGGAATTCTTTAATCCAATGGGTTTTGACCCTTTCAATCCCTCTTTGAAAATTTGAAAATCCACCAAGACTCCAACTCTCAAAATGGGAAATCATTTGGGAATGTGAAGGTTCAACCCCTCACATTTTCCTACACTCTCGAGAACATGAGATGTGACTCTCGAGCTTCATTCTTGGCTCGCACCTTCGTAAGCCCTTGCCTTGGTCGCAAGCCCAAAGCTAGGGTTGCAACATGTTTAAAAGTTGAGAATAAGCGCACGGTTATGACGTAAGTTTGAACACCAAAGCTACCAAGTGTGTAGTTTTCCATGTGCAAATAATGTAGGTGTTTAAAAAGGCACAAAAACGATGATGGAATGGCACCAAGGTGTATTTAAGTGCGAAAAATGGTATTAGAACAAGCTCCTTGGGTTAACTGGAAAATTTTTTAATGCATAAATAGGGGAGGTAAACAATCCAAGGCAAATGGCCTCAACAAACTGATACCCAACATAATGACTACGGTGGAACTTAAAACCAAGAAATATAAAACCAAAAAGGAAAAGGATCTCACCATGGAAGAGTTAATGGCTACAACTTAAACCATGGTGGGCAATGAGTTTCATGATGGTGGGAGTTCCTTTTAGAGTGTGAGGGTCTATCCCCTCACACTCTCTTGCACTCCCAAAAGCATGTAGCATGACTCTCGGGCTTCCTTCTTGGCGTGCAACCTTGCAAGCTTTTGCTTTAGTCACGAGCCTAGGATTAAAGTTGTGCCAACTATGGTGGAACTTAAAGCCAAAAAGTATAAAACCAAAAAGGAAAAGGATGTCACCATGGAAGAGTTGATGGCTACAGCTTAGACCATGTTGGGCAATGAGTTTCATGATAAAAAGGTTCAAAGTCTAAAAGACTTGGTGGAGGAAGTTTCAAAGTCCCTTAACAAAAAACTAAAAAGAAGAAGACAAGGAAGGATGAAGCAAGCCTAAACAAGGCCCATGAAAAAACTCTTTCCCTTATCGCACAAAGAAGGGGGGAAAATAAAGTGAAAGTGGGCTCCTCTGTGAAAATTCCCACAACTCCCAAAAAGAATAAAGGGAAGGAAAAAATTCTTGAACCAATAATGGAATCGCGTAAGCACATCAATTTTCATTCATTTTCTAAATTGAATGGGGATGTGCATTCCTTAATTCTCCTTCCAAATGGGCCAATGAAAGGAAAAGGGGGCAAGCAAGTTAGGATGGAGCTTTTGGAACTCACCCAAGGGGATGATAAGGGTTCATTGGCTACCTATGTCTAGGACTTCAATCACATGCTGACTACAGTCCCCCTTAAAAATGAGTATGTTCAAAAGTTGATCTTCTTTCATGGACTCAAGCCCTAGGTGTGAAAAATTGTCTACAAGAGGATTAACATTCCAGAAACTTGTCAAGGGTTGATGAAAATGGTGGAGTGCATGGAGGATGAAGCTCCTATATGCCCCAAGGGTGAAATCATAAGCAAGGTCACCCAAAAGAACCAAGCCAACCTAAGCAATGGAAGCAAGGGTCACAATAAACGCAAATGAAGCTAAGGGAAGCCTAAGCTTCCAAATGATAAGGAAAAGTTAGTGAAAAAAAAGCCATTGGACAAGAAGGCTAAATAGGACCTATCCAAGGTCAAATGTTGCAATTGTGACAACAACAGACATTTGGCGAAGGAGTGCCCCAAGCTAATTCAAATTAATGATTACATTGATTAAAGTAAGTTAAGGGGGAATTCGTGGCTAAAATAAAGGCTCACAAAAACAAAGCCTCTAATTTATTAAAATTGAGTTATAAGATAAATGTTGAAATTGTGGGATTTTTTGGATTTCGGAGTGACAAATTCATTCATAACTCCACAAATGGTGGAACAACTAGGAGTCAAGACCGAATTAGTGACAAACCCCAATATGGTGCAATTGGCACAAGGCATAGCTAGACCTTTGCTTAATGTAATGCTAAGTGTCGAGTTGTTTTGTGATAGAGTTTGATTTTTTGAGAACTCATCCTGTGTGATTTAAATAATTTTGATGCAATTTTTAAAAACACATTTTTGGATGCTTACAAAGTATACAAAGTAGACATCCTTTATAGCAAGGTAAGTTAAGAATCTGTGCCAAATGTGGATCTAAATTAATGAACTTAGATGTGGATTATAATTCTATATTAACAAAAATGGCAGTGATTTTAGTTGCTTTAACTAGTGAGTTAAAATCACCTAGTTTTTTAATTTTGATGTCTTTAAAAGCCTCCCAAGGGGAGCCCTAAGCCACAAGGTGTGAAACAACCCCCTACTTGTATTTTGGATTCATACAATAATTTTTTGGAGGTTCTAATACTCCCCAATACCCTTCCACCTTGTAGAAAGGTTGACCATAAGATAAAAATGGTGTCTAGAATGGCCTTACCATCAAGGCACCCTTTAGGTTAAACTAAAAGGAACTGAAATTAAACAACCTCCTTATTGGGGGTATATCCAACAAAGCAAGTTTCAATATTGGGGCACCTATTTTGTTTGTTGATAAAAAGGACAATAAGTTGAGAATGTGTATCGATTATAGTGCTGTAAACAAAATAATAATAAAAAACAACTATCCTTTATTTCCCATTGATGATCTTTCCTAAGCATGGCTTACTTCTATTAGAAGTTTATAAAAGGTTTTTGCAATTAGCAAAGCTACTTTTGGATCTCTTTAAAAGAAGTTGTCCTTCAAACGGAAAGAGGAACAACAAAAAGGATGAAGAAAAGTGAAAAGTATCACCTTAAAAGAAGGGTTGTTCAAATGGAAACAATCTTGAATCTATGTGCTAATAGGGAAGTTGTGCATGAAGATCATACATGAAGAAACATGATGTGCCCATGGCAGCACCGTGGGGAAAGAACCATAAGATTGGTTGTAGGAAAGAAATTCTATTGGCATGAAATGAAATACAATGTAGAGAATTTCATGCACACCTATGTTAAATGCCAAAACATGAAATACATATACAAAAAAAGGTATGGGCTATATAGACTTCAACTGATCTTGAATGAACCATGAAAAAACATTTCCATGGACTTCATGACCCAATTGCCTAAATGGAATGGAATGGATGCCATCCTCATGGTAGTTGATCAATTATCCAAGTTGGCAAAAATGGTTCCAACTAAAATAATCATAACAACTTCGACTTATGAAATTTTTGTTCGTTATATGGGTCAAGCATCACAAGATGCTATTATTTATCATGAATAAAAAGGACGCCAAGTTTACAATGTGCTTTTGCAAGCATTTGTTTCGAAAAGTGGGGACGAAATTGTCATTTAGTACAACATTTCACCCATAAACTGATGGCCAAATAAAAAAGGTCAATGGGGTGGGATGAAAGCACACTAAAGTGTTACACTTTTGGATCTCCAAGAATCCATTTTTCACTGTTTTTAAATTTTCAATAGTAGTTCATTCCAATTGATATGTGCAAATGATGAAATGGGATTCATGTCAAAAATGAACTCATACGTCAAAACACTATGTTAAAATTTCATGGTCAAATCTTTGGTATTCAATTTGTTATGGACTTTTAAGTTGTACAAAAACACATGTCCAATCAAGGATAAATTAAATGGACTCAATACACCTTGATATCATGTCCTTTATGAATAAATGATTCAATGGTAATATAATATTGTGGCAAATTGATAATACATAAGACAATTTGAAAAGATTTGATGATTAAATTTTGAGATGTATATCAAGTATGAAGTTTTTGAAAGAAATCCTTCATTTGTTGAAAGTAATGATTTAAATGTTCATATTTCAAGTATAAAATTATCATAAAATAAGGTAAAGATGTTTAAACCCTTATAGAAAAGTATCTTATAACACCTTGCCACAATATTCATTTGATTCAAAGTATCATGTTTTTGCATGTTTTTGTCATATTTTCATGGTGTATTTTATTTCATAGTGGACTAAAAATGGATTGTCACGATGTGTCATTTTTGTTCCACATTAGTGTGCTTCCACCCAATGTTAAACCAATACTTCAAAAATTATGTGAACGCTAATTAAAAGGAATGGGGTGAACATTTAGGCCTGGTGGAATTATGTTATAACTCCACAATGCATTCAACAACAAAGATGTTTATGTTTGAATTAACATTGGGGAAAAAAATCAAGAAGCCAAATTATGGACTTAACCATTCCCATGGGACAAAAAGATCATTTTAAAGAAGCTATGGAGATGGTCAAAAGGTGTGAAGAGAAGTATGCCCAAGCCAAAAAGCTTTTGGAGTAGGCTCAAAACCAATATGACAACCATGTCAATAAAACATGAAAACATCTTGAATTTGAAGTTGGGCAACATGTGTGGTTGAACATTTAGGATTTTAAGATGCCCAATGGATTGGCCCCATGTTTCATTGCCAAGTATGTGAGGCCCTATGAAATTTTGCATAAGCAACATCTTGACATTTACAAGTTGTCAACTAAATTTGTGTCACATCCAACCTTCCACATTTTGAAATTGAAACTATTTTTACATGATGAACAAAGGCCAGAGCGGAAATAAAAGGTGTGACTGGAAGTTGATGCCATTGAACATAAGCTTGCCACTGAAATCAAAAGCATACTTTACACAAGGCAGACATGCCTTAGAAGCAAGGAGTGCCTAGTGAAATATAAAGGCCACCATCATAAGGAGGTAGTGTGGATGAAGTCTGTTCATCTAGACCACTTGGCAGAAATGGTAAACAAGTTTGAACAGGAAACGGATGATTACTTTGAGTGAAAGGATCAAAAGAAAAAGAAATACCCACCTATAAATGGCTTAATTGTTGATAAGGACATCAACTTTTAAAATGGAGGAAAATGCCCACATAATTAATTACTTTCATCAAGCGAGGGTTAAAGGTTTTTGTAAGCATGGTCAATTGCGAAAAGGTTAAGGTTCACAAAGGAAGAAACAACTAATATAGGCAAAGGAATGGCAATCAACAAAAATGGAATTGAACTTAATTCAAAAAACTTCAAAGCTTGATCAAACAAGATCAAGGTGGTGGTGTGTGCAAGTAAAGTGGCATGTCCCTTAATGGAGAAATTAGACTTCTTGCACATGAACTAACAAATCATGTCCCACTTAGGTAAAAGGGATTTGGATTATAGATACCGATCCAACACCATTAGTTAGTGTGTTTGTAACCTTTGTCCCGCTGTGGTGGTCAAAACCCTTCAACTAAAATTCGAAGTGGACTTTAAAGATGAAGAAGAGATGGTCAAATGAACGAGATTTGGGAAGATAGTGAGTGAGCGTATGGGAAGAAAATAGAAAACACATTTGCTAAAACATCTTGCATTGAGAACACAAACATACAACGCAAATGGGTTTTTTTTATTAGGAAGTAACTAATCCCACAAAAGAGGTTAATGTTGAAACAAAAGTTGGTGAAAACACCAAGGGTGGTCATCCCGTAGAAACATCAATGAAAACATTGACATCTCTAAAGTGGGGGAGAGTGACATGTCTTTTTAGGTGGACCCTCAAGTGTGGGGCCTCGCCTAGTCGACGCCCAGTTCAAACCACTATGGGGTGGCCTTCACAGTGACTTGGTTTATGAGTCTAAATGTTGGGTTGGGTTCAATTTGCGGTTTGACAAACTCATGAGCTGCATAGGTGTCGACCAATGAAGGTTTAAGGAAAGGGGCTTGAGGTGTTACTTCAACATTTTAAGTCTTCTAATTAGATGAAGTCTATGGTTAGGCCGGAAGATAAGAGATGGTAATCCTCGGTAATAAGGCTTTGAACACTTGGGAAATTTGTCCCAACCCTAGCCTTGGGCTCGCGACCAAGGCAAGGGCTTGCAAGGGTGTAGGCCAAGAGGGAAGTGTGGGAGTCATGTCTCATGCTCCCAGGAGTGTAGGAAAATGTGAGGGAATCAACCCTCACATTCCCAAATGAGTTCCCACTTTGGGGGTTAGAGTTCCGATGAACTCCCAAACCTTCAGAGAGCAATTGCAAGGGTCAAAACCCATTGGATTAAGGAGTTTCTTATATCATTCGAAATTTTTTGGAACTTAAATGTCTAAAATGAGCTCTCATGACCCATTTGAACATTTCAAACACAAGTTATGGCCAAAAAAAAGGCCTAGGTTTGATTCCCGACCACTAAAAGTTGGGAATCACCCTGATTTCCTTACATGCAGGTGGCATGCAACATACTGTTGAAAAGATCTTAACGAGGGCTACAACTTTGCTTGAAACGTCATTTCAATTGGAGTTTTGCATGCAAAGTTATGGGCCCCCAAAGTTGTGGGAGTCCTAACTTTAGGAATTTCGGGTGACAAAATGACATTTGGGTGTTGGTCTCATGGCCATGCATAGATTATACCATAAGGGGGAAGGTGGTGGCTTCCCCCAAGTCCGGGCTGTGATGAATTTTGTGAACCCATGTTTGCTTGTGGTTCATCTGTGCACCAAAGTGCTCCAACTATGCACAAACCAATTTGTTGTTTGGTTTATGTAGGTCCATGTGAATGATTAAAGTGCTTGTCAATCATTCTAGTCCCATATTGGAGCTCCAACACACCCTTCTACCCCCGAAGTGTTACAAGCCAGGGAACACACCCAAATTTCGTCTCCTTTTGCTATTCACCTTTGAATTCGTAATTGAGTCCATCAAGGGGGGTGCGTCAAAGTCGGTAGTAAATTTTAATCCCATCCATTTTGATATTAGAAATAACCCAAGGTTGCGAAGTAAATCTAAACATTGAAGCTTCACCAAATGTTTGGTTTTATGTTTTCAAGTAATGTAGGTGTTTAGGAAGGCACGAAATTGGAATAGAGATGATGCTAGAATGATGACAAGGTGTACTTGGGTGCAAAATTGGGCCTTTTGTTATTGTAATGGTCACCCACCCTTTATTTTTCATAAAGCTTGGCTGCCATTTTTTTCCTTGTGATACCCAATGAAGATTCAATTGACATCATAGGAAAAAAATAAAAAGAGACACTAGATTTTTACACCATGTAAAACCCATGGACAACAAAAACTTTATGAAAATTGGGGACTCCTTTAACTCCCACTTAGGGGTCCCTCATTTTCAAAAAATATTCATCCTGAGATTGTACCCTTCCCTTTATTCACACTTGCTTGAGTTGAGATGACACACCCTTTCTCGCTTGGCGCCTTGCGTTCCATCCACCTTGAGAAGCTCCACTTGCATTGACTCCTTCAATTCCTAATTACTTGCACACCCCGCAGCGCACTTGGTTAGTCCAAAAGTCCCAACCATTTAGGATTGATTTAGACTTGCTACTTAGACTTGTTGAACATTGCTTTCAAAGCTAAGTCTTAGTCTAATTTGGAACAAGCCAGGGCCTAACTTTTAAAGCTGGCCCATTTGGCCTTAAAGCTAGTCCATTTGGCTTTAAAGCTGAATCAACCTTAGGCTAACTCAGGGGCCTTTCAGGACCAACTCCTAGAGTCAGTCCAAAGGACTTAAGTGGAGACAACCCAAGTCATCCTAGGACCAACCCTCTTTTGGTGGCCTCGAAGTTTTAAAGGAACAACTTCTAATCATCCCAAGCACTTTAGCATGCTCACCCCCCCTTGAGCGATGCAAGACAACGTTTAATCGTCAATTGAGGGTTTTAAGGAGATAGTGCCCCACAATATATTCCCAAAAACAACCCCCAATGATCTTCTTGGCTGGCGAGAGCCCAAGCTCTCACCTTAGCCCATCCAGACCCTAAGGCCCGGACATATCCCAACTCCTAGAGGAGTTGAACCTTGCAAAACTATTTCTGGCCTAACTTTCACACCGCATTAGTGCCCCCACTAAGGTGGTCCTGATATGAGGCCTGCATCCACTTAAGACATCTCTTAAGCAGAAGGGCATGTCATGAGACCTTGGCGGCTTTCCCCTCCCCACCCACCGTACATATTTTGCTTGCTGCACAAGTCTCTGATATGAAAAATGCAAAACGTTAAACACCCCATCAAACTTTGCTGTAAAAATACTGTCTTGAAGAGTCTGATGAGTAATCCAGTTCTAATTTGCAATAAAAACAAAAGCAAGTATCAGTCATGACGAGGTTTAAACCTGGTTTTAAAGTCCCCAAACTGCAGCAACAATGCGTCCAGCAGTGAGTCTTAATAAACTGCCACTACTGGGGGCTTATTTCATTTGTTTTCTAATCATTCATTACTGATCACATGTCCTTTATACATGTGCACTGGCAGTGTGCAGTTTTGGCGTAGCTACAGCACAAGCTAACTTGTTAGATTGTGGAAGATCAAAGTTACCCGGCTGCTGCTGAAGAAAGGAAGTTGCAAGATCCAAGAAACAGGTAAGTGGAGAGGAAGTTACAGGACACGAAATTGAGTGTACACACATTCACACAATGAATGATCTATGAGACTTAAGATAGCGGATTTATAACTATGATACTCTCTCTAGAAGGGAACTTCGGTGTTATTGGGAGGGAGCTAGGTAGGTAGCTAGTGAGTGGAAATTAGTGTAAAAGATTTTTTGGCCAATTTTGTCCTTCTTGTCCATGCAATTTTGTTTTGTTCTGATAAATTTTGGTTTGAGTGAATGGTGGAGAATTTTATGGGTGCTAGAGCAAACTTCCTCTTTCTGCGTGGTTGGGATGCTGCTGCAAGTTCTTGTTTTGTGTGTGTGTGTGTGTTCACCATTCTTCTACTACTGTTCATGAAGTGGGCACTCTCCATAAGCCAAATGATTGTTGTTAAATGGGATTTGCAGTGCAAGAGCTGCTGCATGCCTACAGATCCCGTGGGGCTCAGATTAGTTGAATGGGTCGGCAGGAGCAGCAGCTGGTGTATGTGGAAGTTTCTAAAGCAGTGGGAAGGACTTACTCCAAAACCTAGTAGCTTACAATTGAGTTTTGTGAATCGAGTGGTGGACAAGTGATTTCTGGCACCCAACTGCTTGCATGCTTTCTTTCTTGGAGTAAATGCATTTTTTCTTTTCCCCCAATCAGATATAGAGAAACCAAGGCATGCAGCCCTGGGACCTCAAGTGCTGAAGCATCCTGAGCGAGGTGATGGATATGAAGTTATTCTATTTTATTTTACTCTTGGTCTTTTTTGGCATCTAATATGTGTGTTTCTATTCTCTAGGGTTATTTCTTTTTTCTCACACTTCTCATGTGGGATTCTTATTTTTCAATTTGTGGGTCTTTTCTTGGGTTTTTGTTTCTTCACACATTTCTCAGGTGGGATTCTTATTTTTCAATTGGATGCACATATATTATAGAGGTTGGTGCACATATATTCAGGCTTTTTAGGCATGGAGCCAAGAGACCCAGGGAAATCTCAAATTCTGGAATGCCCTACAACTCTTTGCCTTATGGAGAACCTGAATCTAAAATCTGCCCTTGAATGTTGTTTGGATGAAAGTCTGCCCCTGAATTCTGTTGGGATCAGGGTTGCCAAAAGGGATGTTCTTAGGCTAGTCCCAAGGGTCTCTCATGGCATCCTTGTGAGCACTTATTTTTGTTACACGCCCCTTTGTAAAATTGACAGTTACTATTCAGGTTTGGGAAAATGTTTGGACTTACCCAAATGCCAGGGAACAGTAGAACAATGCGATAGTTGTCCCCCTTCTTTCTTTGGCAAGCCTTGCTGGCTCCTTAGCATCCCCCTCTGGCTCCCTGACGTTCCCCTTCATTTCCCCAGCGTCCAGAGCCTCTTTCCTCACAATCCCTGATGTCCAATTTTCCTCGGCCATTTCCCCAGCATCCACAGCCTCCTTCCTCACCATCCCCGATATCCCGTTTTTGTCGGCCATTTCCCCAGCACAAACGTGGTGTTTGTCAAGGAGTGCCCATTGCAACAATGGCTTCAATTTTGTTTGTTAAGGAGTGTCCATTGCAATAATGGCTTCAATTTCGAGAGTGGAGGGGAAAGATCAGTTAGCATCTGTATTGCAACAGCAGGCTTTGGCAACGACAAGGTAGCCTGAGGTCATGTTGGTGTGCTTTGGTTGCACAGAGAAAACAATTGGAAAACTTTTCCCACCATTTGCCATCATCTCCTATAGCTTTCCCCCCACTGTAACTTCTTGTCATCCCCCCATCATTTCTCACCTTCCCCACCATCCCCCTAGTCCTCCTCCTTGTCATTTGTCACCTTTCCCACCGTCCTTTGGCATTCCCCTGCCATCCCATTGGTGTTTTCCCAGTGTCCTCTGGACTCCTTGGCACCCCTTGTTGTCTTCCCATCATCCCCTGGTGTTGTCCAAACCAAAAAAAGCCCATCCAGAACTTAGAAATGGCTAAGGATGCCTCTACCCAGGATGTCCTGTAGCTCGACATCCCATCTTAAGTACATTGGCCCCTGGTTTGAATGTAAAACACTGGGGTCTAGAATTAGAATTTATGGTGCCATACAGATTTTTTCTGCTAATGCAGAACTTTTTTGTTTCAGGTCAGGGACTACGGTTACTTCAGGAAGTGATGGAAAAACTTGTGTAAGAAATGTTCTGACCTGATGTAATTTGCTGTTGTAAGTGTAACTCAGATGTACTTGAAGTCATTAGGTTCCTCCCTTACTTTTGTGCAGGGCTCAAGTTTCTTTCTTTGTTCATCCCAGGAAATGTGTGCACTCATGCCCAAGTACGTAACACCAATATGAGTATTCAATGCAAATACAGGGATTTCATTGATTGATCATGATCAGGCTTTCAGCACAAAAGGCAAGCCAAAGGGATGAGAAACATGTCCAGTCTTTAAGCAAAGAGAACAACTCAAAATGATTGGTACAATCCTTAGTCTTCCAGAAAAAAACAGCAACCCTTGGAAGACAAAGGACGCACGATGGCACAGTACTGGTGAAAAGGCCATGGCTTTCTTTGGTCTTTGGTTGAAAATTTTCTCTTTTTATGTCAAACCTTTTTCATGTGATAAAAACTTGCAGTCCAAATCTCAAAGGGAGCAGCAAGACCTTAGAGATACCTCAGGTCTAAAATCCCCACCAGGAAAAATAGAAATAAAAGGGAACAAATGAACCTTATGTTCATATCTTGACTTAGGTATTGATTCTTACAAAGAGGGAAAGAAAAATAAAGAGTAGATCAGAAAAGCTGAAAGAAGACTTCACATCATCAGCCATATACAAGCACACAAATGCAAGAAGGGAAAAAGGGGGGTGGGGGAGGATCTTCCAAAGAAGCCAAAGAAGCCATAACATGAACATCGCAAATTTTTGCATTCCAAATTGAAATTTTGCTTTCTGATCTGATGCTGCAGTCTGGCTATGAATGATTGTCAAACTGAAACCACACCCACAAACCAGAAACCATTAACAAAGCTGCAATTGTCAAAAGATTCTATTAGAAAGCAACATGAGCTGCACCCCAGGCCAAGACTCACAGCTCTGATACTCTATATAAGTAAAAAAAAAGTGAATTGTACACCCTTCAATGCTAATTGGGTGTGTGCTCATGTCAGTTCACAACTGGCTCAGAGACACAAATGACAACATTGTAATAGCTAGGAGTTGACATATACATTTCCAGCTAGCCTGCCTTCATGTTCGTTGGGGGAGCTCCGGCTGCCTTGGATGAAAGCTCAAGATCCAACCCTGCAAGTCAGCCAAAGTAACATGAGACTCATCAATGGTGCTCCCCTCCCCCAAAAGAAAAACCAAGGTTGATTGTTACCAATTGGCACTCACTCAATAGCTTAATCCAACCCACATTCAAGTTCCTTATTGGCAATATGCACCAATTGACCTTACCTCACATGGAGGGCTAGACCAAAGACAGGTTGGTAGTGCTTGAGTGGATCCCTAAACCCCCCCCCCCCCCTGCCCCGCTCCCCCTCCCTCTCTTTTGGGATACAGAATGCAGATACCTCCAACCTGGAAGGCTGATGATTTATGGAACACTCAGTCCCAGGGCTTAAAATTAAAGCCTTATTGTCCGTCAAAGGACTGGCCTTGTGTGAAAGTGAGGCCAGAGAGCATTACTGTCCTTCAAAGGTGGGGGAAGGGAGAGGATATAATCCTTCTAACTCATAGCAAATGATAGCTTAGTAGTTTGTCAAAGTTCAAGCCTGAAGGACAATTATCCAACAAATCTCTTATATTGAAGGGAACTTTTTAGGAAAATTCCTTTGAAAGATAACATAAAATTTATTTTCAACCCAACTCCATGAAAGGTGGCCCATCCACTATTTCAACCTTATTTGACATTGTCAAATAAACAAACTGGCTGGGTTCATGTGTCTTTTTAACTTCTTCACTCTATGGGGGAACGCTCCCAACCTCATGAAGTATGGTCAAAAACACAAAGCAAAAGTAGCTTTTCATATCTATCAAGCCTTTCATTTGGTATAATGGGTACCTGACCAATGGCCACCTAATTTAGGAGCCTAGCCTGGTTCTCTTATGTTCACTTAATGCCAATATGCAGAAATATTTTTATGCCACCAGAAGTTTTATTGGAGAGCTGAAAGTTTAGAAAGGGTGTTTTCAGCCATCATCACAGGGCTAATCATGCCGAAATAATGCGTCTGAGGACCCTCTGTTTACCATTGAATATAGGTATATACCCTGAACAACATAGGGTAGGCAGATCAACACTGAAATAGTGTCTGAGTGGCCTCCCTTAAAATCCAAAGGAGAATTGAAAATCCTGATGTCATTAGCACACTACACTTGAATTGCATGTATCAGAAGTCATTCAGAATGTAATTAGCTTGGTGAGAGCTAGGAGTATTGCTTGCTTGCAGAATGATTACATACTTGAGCTTACCAGTTCTCAGAATCAGGGGAGGGTCAGTTTACAGGAGAAAGTTTTCCATAGCTAATAGCCAATGGGTTATGATTCCCTAATAATCATAGTGGTTAACTCAGTTTCTATTTTTACTACCTGCCTACTCCCAACCCACTGGCCCTTACCTATGTACTAACCATCTAGATGCATCTAGTTATCTACTAGTCACATATTATCCTACCTAGATACCAACCTACAGGACCTATTCTTTCACAAGATAGGCTACCAAGGTGAAACCTGACCTCAAATCAGTTGGGGTTCATCCACAATGTAGTCATTAGCAAGCTTGGAATGGATGGTGCACTGGTGGCTATTGATTCACTTTGGCCACACATATTGTGACACCTGGTTCACAATCTCCTTCAGGAATTTGTTAGCCCAAATGAACCAACACCCACCAGCACAATACTTGGGCTGAGGCCATTATGGCCATTCTTGGATGAGTTGCAACCACAACACCTTAACCCAGTTAGTTTCTAATCCTTCCCCCTTCCTCTCTCTTTCTAGCAGGTAAGAAGAATAAAAAGAAAAAGAATTATTTTTAAAAAAAACTTGAAGAAGAAATTAAAATGTAAATAAAAGCATTACAAAACAATAAGAAACCCCAAGAAAATGACTTAACAATGCACCACCTTAAATGTTTTCCCATTTTCAATTTACGTTTTTAGTATTACATGAAGATGTTATAATCATTTTAAGCATTTTGCTAGATTTACAACTAGAGTTTCTAACAACATGAAAATGTTGCATTTTGTTATTCTCTCCTTGTTTAGGCCCCCACTTAAATAATAGTTGATAATTTTGTAATGTATCCTAGATGCAAGTATTCCAATATAACTATATGCAATACATGCATTTGAGGTCCATCTTATATTACCATTAGAGTGTAAAAGGTTTACTTAAGTGGACGATGCCAAAAATTTTGCAAAACTTGCATGTGATGATGATGATATTTGATCTTTTAACATTGGTAGGCTATTAGGTTTAGGGGAAATAGGTAGATAGTGAAATATGTAGGTAAGTAAGTAGATGGGCCCATACAAGTAGGTCCATGTTAATGAGTACGAAAGACTAGGTAAGTATGTCGTCTCAAGTAGGTAGGTAGTCAAGTAAGATAAAATGGAAGAAAGGAAGGAACTTGTACTATTTTTTTTTTTTAAAAATGTATAGCTAGGTAGGGGCTTTTGACTAACTCAGCTATCTAAGGGTGATTAAATAAAAAGTAAGTACAAGAATAAAAAATGGTCCCCATCTGATGGATAGAATGTCCAATTAGTGTCTTGGTGGGTGCTGGTAATTCAATACAACCAAATTTGTTGTAGGAGTACTTAAGATATCTTTCCATTAGGCATATGCAATGACAGAATTTGCAACAACAACAACTATAATTTGCCGTCTGGTTGTTATCATAATTACCTTAGCCTCATAGGTCAAGCCTTCATCAATATACAAAGCCACAAGTCAAATTGTGACTCGTTACAAGTTAACACCTGTTTAGTTTTTATGAAAACATCGTACTTTTGAAACTTTTAATGTTCTCAACATGAATAACATACACATTTCCATAACAATTGCGCACTTTCCCATGGAAACCCATTGTTCAAAAAAGGATTTCAGTCACTTTTCAATACCTTGTTCTCATTCTCATGTGAAAAAACATCAGTCCCAACAAGGTAATGAAAAGGACCATTACCAGTGTTGTGGCATTATCAGACACAGAAACAAACCCCTAGGCAAAACTGAGACTGGAGGTTCTCTTAAAATTGAAAAAACTGGCTAACAGTGGTACTTACTCTGCATCACAACTCTTTTAAATGCAGAGCACATAATTCCCTTTGAGAGCAGAATCCCAAGAGCATGAATCTGAGTACCACAAAACCAGTTGCCATTATGTAAATATACAGCAGCCAACGGCGAAGGCAACAAAATACCAACGACTTCTAGAGTTTCCAGTCACCGCTCAAAATCCTGACACCCTTCACGACTTATGCGCAACGGGTCTCCACTTACTTTCCCAGCATATTTCCCTCTGTGTTTGTACGGCCTTAGCAAACAGAACAAACACACATTGATCTATTAGCTATCTGACAAATTTTGGATTGTCAGCATCCGTCAACCTGAGTTTTTAAATTAAGTACCCAATGTGCTAATGGAGTGGGTGTATAAGTGTATGAGAAAATCGGGAAGGAACACAGTCAGGGGCGAAAAAAAACAAGACAAACTGCCCTCCATCTGGGACATGCTAGTATTAAGTTAATACCATTGTGTCCGGTTATATAGACAAATCCAGATATACTTCCTGATAGTGGCTGCATATATACATATCCTGCTTTTCAGTTCAGTTTGATGGAGCCTTACACACAACCACTGGATACCCAACGCTATAGTTTCATTATGAATAACCTTATCCAAAACGGCCCATTCAGATAGAATAGATATCCGTGGAGGTCACATTCTGACAATCGATATATGCATTAGGTTTAGGGTTTACAGCATCTATGGTTGATGTCATGTAGGGTTTAGGTGTTAGGAATTAGGGTTTGTAAAAGCCGGAGCACAATTGAGTGTTTGGCTTTCTTTGAGTTCATTATGCGCTCACACAACACACACATCGATTCTAGGTTGCATTACTTTCTTTGAGTGCATTTTTTACCTATTCATTTCCATCACTCTTGGGAATTAGCACTTTGCAAGAACATCAAAAGTTTACAACTCATTACTTTCTTTGAGTGCACAACATACACAAACTTATGGATTTCATTTGTTTTACTTTCTTTGGATACAATCTAAGTACTCAGTGGAACTTGGCCTCTTCATCGCTCATATTTGTTTCGCTACATAGGCACATAGTGCTTTGCAGCTTTGCAAATTTCTTTCATGCAAAACTTGGCATTGTCATTGTGCATTGTGTGTGAATTTAGCATTGACATTGTGTGCATGCTCATTACTTGGCATTGCACACATGCTCACTACTTAACACTGTGCACATGTTCATTTTTTTTTTTGAATGCACAATGCACACATAGTGCACCTTGATTTCAATTGTTTTACTTTCATTGAGGGCACCTAACTATGTGCATTGTGCACACACACCTTGATTTTCACTACTTTGCTTTCTTGGAGTGCACTTGATTATGTGTATACTTTGTAACTTTATAGATTTTTTCGATGGCAAATTGGGCGTTGATGTTGTACATTGTCAAGAGTTCAATATCAACATTGCATGTTCATACTATGGATTTGGTGTTGAACATGTACTTCAACAAGATTGGCATTAATGTGAGTCTATTGGTCTACTCCTCAAATTCAAGAAATCAATAGATATAAGTTCCAAACTTTTTGTTTCTTTTTGTGTTTGGGAGCTTGACTCCAAATGTTGTTTAGAATATTAATGTGTCTAGTTTTTTTTAAGGTTTCTATCTTAATGCCTAAAGAGCCTCAACAACCCTCAAGGCTATTACAAAATGTGGATTTAGGGTTTAGTGTGTTTGTTTTTTAGTTAAGGTCTCTGTCCTCAATGGCTAAAGAGCTTTAACAACCTTGTTTTGTTGAAAATGTGGGTTTAGTTTATCTATTTTTTTTGTTTAGGTTTCTATCTTCAATGGCTGAAAGGTTTCAACAACCTTATTTTGTTCAAAATGTGAAAGGAGTTGATGAAGACACTACATATATCAATTGCCCCTAATCAAATAACATTTTCATCATTTTCAAATGTTGAGAATGTGCATCTGGAATTTGGTAATGTGACATTGTTAGATGTTGTTGATGTTGTAAAACTTATGATTATAGAAACACAAGTTGTGGTTTGGAAACTTCACAACTACATGTCTATATGTTAAGGATTTTTTGCTATGAACAACGAGCTACTTGTACATTTGGTGAATCCGCAAAATTTGTTGCATTGCATAATATGTAGATCCAACAACAAGCAATTATCAATGTTTTGGCTCAAAGATCTATTTTGCACAAAGGCTTACTTAAGTACAACAAAGTTAATGGGATCAATCCCATGACTACTCATCTGCAAATTACATATCTAAAATTTTTGCTCTAAAGAAACAAAGGTCAAAACTTGTAATTAGGAGCCAAAAGGGTTATTTTGGAAAAGGACATGTAGTTTTTTTTCCGAAATAACCTTTTACATGCAAATGAATTTTTGAATGAATTTTTTTGTAACTTGTTCTAAAAAATATTTAAATGTTTCCCAATGCATCACTTTTTTTTGGTTAGTCATTATTGAATAATTATGAATTTTTAAAAGTGTGCAAGGTTCCTTATAGATTTAATGTTTCATTTTGAAAAATGATCAAAATTTTAAATCATCACCAAATTTTTAATTTCACATTCTTTCATTTTATTATACTTTAAACTATAATTTTTCTTCATACATCATATACATTATAACCCATTTATATGTGGTAAAGGACTCTTCAAGCTCTGAAATTTTGAAGCAATTTTGAAACAGTCTTTGAATTTTTAAAGTCTTTGAATTCAACACTTTTAAAAGTATGGATGTTTTTTGAATTTGACCAATATGTTCTTATCATTTATATTACTTTCAATGAATATTTTTTTATTATAAAAGTCGTTTTGATTGTCCTTTGCAAAATTGACTCCATCTAACGCAATAGGTTGTACATTTTCAAACGTCCTAAATTAAAACCAAAACTTAAAATTGGATCAAATGAATTTTTATTCTATGTTTTTTAACATTCATATGAAGGAAAAAAGAATAACTTGCCATGATTACTATGGTTTTAAATGGTAATTAGAAAATAAATGTTTAATTTTAACTGACTTTATCTAACATTTGACGCCCTTTTTAGCTCCTAGTTACATGTTTTGACCTACAAAAATTTTGTGCAATGGCAAAACTTGCTACTACTCATTCATAGCAACTAAGGAAAAAAAGGATAGGTCCTTTTAGCTATGCAATTATTCATTTTTTTTGGTGCCAAAAACCCATAGAAAAAAAATGATGAACATTAGCAACAAGTTTTGGGAAGATTTGATTCTCTATACTTATAAAAGTTACAAGCCTTTGTCTAGTTGTGAAAGCATTTGGCTTTGAAGGTTACTTTTACACCCATGCCTTTGTGTGGTTTTCCCATTTCATTTCAAAAAAAATTTGTGGAAAAAGTGTTGTTTGCCATGGTCAAAAAGACCATGGACCAACATGTTGTGTCAAATCTTGCATCTATAGCAGTAATGTCTATTAGTTTTGATCTTTGAATGTTTCAAAATGATGTAGATACTTTCATTTTGGTTATCAATTTTTTGAATGACACCTAGGTCCCCATGCATGTCATTTTGGGGATGTTTGAAATGAATGAAATGATCGGACAATCCATGGTTACACAACTCCAATCTTTGTTGGAAAAATTTGGTTTGTTGCATCAAGTGTTTGATTTTATAAAAATTGAATGCATTAATTTGGTAGTTATGGTAACAACTCTACATTTTATTATTGATTATGAACCTTTGAAAAGTTTTAAGGTTTATGAAGGCACATGGTTTGGGCATGTGATGTCTAAAGCTTGTCAGTCTGATACAAATGATAACAAAGTTTCTACTAGGCTACAACATGTGAATGTGAAGGATGCTCGAATAGGTTTACAAAAAACCATTACTTAGACCAAAAAATTAAGGAAAGGGAGGTAGGAATGGGAATAAGCTTGTGCTCAAAGTGGGATGCAACACTAAAAATTAAAAAGTTTTGTGACGACAAGGTTTACCAACAAGGTCATTATGTTGGAAGAGACTTTGGGGTTTTAAAATGTCATTATTCTCTATCATGGCAAGCAACTATTTGTGGCTTTACATTAATAGAAGGTTTATAAAACCCAAATGTGGGATATTATTGAAGTAATCACATTTGCCTTGAATCTTGTTGTTTTAACATGTGTGCTTAATCAATCCAAGGGCCATTGGTTGTTATTAGATGCTTGGAGAACAATTATCACCTAAATATGAACATGAAAATTAAATTATTGTAGTTATTTAACTCCTTTAAAGTTTTTGACCCTTTTGAGGCAGAAATCTTGCTTTTACATAAGAATATGCAACTTGAGGATATACAGGTGATCAAACTTTTTTTTGATTTCTTGAGGTTTTTTTATGTCCTATAGGCTCACAACATAACGAATATCATGTTGGATCCACATTTCCAGGCTTTGCACATTGTGAAAAGTTTGGTGGGACATGGGATGTAATTAAATTGACATTCAAATATGATGCCAAAATTGTGATTCCACTTTTGATGGTGTGTTTTGAATGGTTAAACCCTAGTGTTGTTGCAATTGTTATAACAGATGATGATGTGAGATTGGAGCTTGAAGAAAATATATTTGGGGTTAGGGCTTCAATTGAGAAATCGTTTTGAACATTAGTCACTAGAAAGTTGTTTGTGTTTAAGAGGTTGTCTATGTCGCAACCCCACTTTTGGAAGAGTGTGAAGATGACATTCACACTCCCGAAATGGGGACTTGGGAGTCCTTCGGGACTCCCAAAACTTCAGAGTTTGATTGCAGGGGTTAAAACACCTTGCCTTGAAGCGTTCCTAATATCATTGGAAAGTTATTGAAGTGTAGATGTTGAAAATGGCCTTGCATGAGCCATTTGGACATCTATAACACAAGTTATGATAAAAAGAAAGGTCAGGAGTCAAATTGGCAATTTGACTCTTGACCACTAAAAGTCAGGAATCGACCCGACCCCGGTGTGTGAAGGTAGAGTGCGACACACCATTGGAAAGTTCTCAAGGAAAGCTACAAGTTTGCTTCAGACCTCATCCCAATCGGAGGTTTGAGCAAAGAGTTATGAACTCGCAAAGTCCCGAAAGTCCAAACCGGGACAATTTCGGGACTTCTCCTTGGGAATCCCAAGAAAAGAAGCCATTCGGATGTAGGTGCCATGGAGAGACACAAAGAATACTATATGGGGGAAGGTGGTGGCTTCCCCTGAGTCCGGGCCGTGGTGAGTCTTGTGAATCCAGGATTACCCGTGGCTTGTCCTAGCATTAAAGGTGCTTCCGAATGTGATCTAGGTTTGAGTAAGTGATTACAGCTTGTCCCTCTTCCTAGTCCCATCCCAAAGCTTCAGCATGCCCTTCTACCCCTTTTAGTGCTGAGAGTTGGGAATGTGCCTCGAGTTCCAAACAAATTCTGTTATTTGATCGATTTAAACCCAAATTGGGTCCAACAAGGAACTTGGGAGCGCATCAACCTATTTCCTCATCTGCATGTGCAAATCCATTAACTTGGTGGCATATGCATGAAGGCCAATTTTTTAATGTGGGTTTTCTTGCAAACAAATTCATGGAATCTCAAGTTCACAAATAGAAATAGAACATGTTTTTAATCTTGTTGGGGTGTTGATAGCTTATGGGCACTATCACTTGTAAGTGGACAATATGGACCAAATCATCACTATTGTGAAAAATTGACTTGATAATCCATGGGCCAATTGCAAGCCAAATTTTGATTTTAAACAATACTTAAAACATAAGGACTTTTGGGAGGCTAATTGCAATTTGATTGAAAAACATGATTTAAAAAAAAGAATTACAAGTTGATGGTGACTAACTTTGTGAGCTGGGGTGGGTTTGTGTGGGATGCAATTGGGTCTAGGAACTTGTGTTGTAATTGGGCAAAGTTCTATGGTTCTTCATAGAACTTGGGTTCAATTCCCTCACAAGTGTTGGTTTGCTTCTAGGAGTCTAGCTTTGTAGGTTCTTTGTTTTTTGTTGCATTTTTTTTTTAAGGTAATAAAATCAGAAAATTAATATGAATAATCTTTGTGCATATCAGTCTTTTTGTGGAAATTGAAAACTGGCATATTCATAATCAGATTTTTTTTTTTAAAGTAAAATAATTTGTAACCTGATGGTGCCAGTAAATTTCAGGTTTTTTCAAAATACATATCCTTCTTCTTTTAAAAATGAGAATATACTCTATTGGTATCTGCAAGAGAAGCCTAATATGTGATAACCAGACAACACTGGTTAATACATAGTTATCTGTTCATTTGCTTCAGTAAAGTTTATATGAGTTGCTGGTTTGCAGGTGGAACCATTTGATTATCAACTCCCTCCCTGCCTCCCTCCCTCCTAACACAAGCAAATGCAAAAGGCATCAAAAGGACAGTAGTAATTAAGTTAGGAATTAGGTGAGCAGTAGAATCCAAAACTGACATGCAACTATAGGGAGGGAAAAAACAAACTAGTGACCAGTCAGTGACGACGCTCATGAGAGGCTATAATAACCCTTTAAAACTTTCTATAACATTTTACCACATTCTGCAATGCATAAAAGAGACTGACAGTCAGATGCAGATGAAGGGGATCCTCACACATGAGTATAACATTCCACCCAGCCAAAATACCAACACTTCTGGCATCTATCTGGTGATGACAGTCGCACAAACGACGTCCATGTGGAGTCAGACAAACCCAGGCTACTGCAAACAAGTACTTACTACTGACCTGCAATGTTGGGTGGTTTTTGACTTTGATGAGGATCATCCGGTCCTGGTTCTAGAAAATGCATTAGAATGGTTCTGGTTCCAGGTCCGGTTCTTAGAAAAACTAAATCCTGATTCCAATTTGGGTGTGTTTCTTTTTTTTTTTAACACACAAAAAGAAAAATCTCAATTCCAGTTTTGCATTTGGTTCTGAAAATCGGACCCAGTTCAGGTCTGGTTTTGGATAACCTGGATCAAAACCAATGGATAACTTACAGTTAACCTCCAGTTAATCCTCAGTTCTAGTGCTTTTCCCCTTTCTTATAAAAAATCTGGGATCCTGTTCTTAACAAAATGGGATCCCAATTTAGATTCTTTTAAAAAACAAAAACCTCGATTCTGGTTCTAAACCCAGCTCCGTTCCATTTTATACTAACCAGAACCAGAACCTGTGACTGTATCCTTCCAAAACCAGGTACCCAGAGATTTTTTTCATAGCAAATTTTATACAAAGGACTTTACATCGGAAAAAAAAGAGACCCAAATTCACCAGATATTTCAAAGGAAAAGAAATCCATTCCAGTAGGTAAGCCAAGAATATAGAAGGTTTCTGCTTTTTTCTACTTTCATATATCTAGTAGTAGGGAGGCAAATTTAGCTTAGCTAAATTACTTAAATCTGCTTGATTGCCACTTTGGCTACACCACAAAATCCTTAAGAGAAACCCCTGCAGGTACCTACCACCCACCCAACACTGGTACTTACCCAGCCTTGTTATATTATTTACTGGAGAATTGGTTGCTGCAACAATCAGGGATGGAGGCGCTGTGTCATCTGCTGCTCCTGCTGCTGCTATGTGCATGGTCGGTTCCTAGCTCCCTGCACCCCATTACATAAGTGGGTGCAGGCGGATGCAGCAGGTGGGGCCAAATGAGCCGAGATTAGGGCGGGCGCCGGGCAGGCCACTTTTCGGCGCCCATCGCTGAGCACGAAATGCTGCTCATGCTGCTGCTGTCCATGCTGCTGCTACTGGGCGCGACAGAGAAGCAATGATCATCATCATCAGTACCTAAAGTAGTAGCATCGGTAGGTAGCTAGCTATAGCTGCCTGATTCTTCTTCGTCCAGTGCTGCAATTTTTTTGATTGCGCGCACTCCTCTTTCTCTTCCAAGTCAAAGGCTGACGTTAAGAAATCATCAGTTTCGGGTGCCTTGTTGGTAGCCTAGGTTTACAGAGAGGGACATTTCATCATCTTGTCACACCAGTTCAGCACACAAACAAATACTTTTCCAATTTTCCCACTTACAAATAAATCACCATATCTGCTTACAATTTAGTACCCATCTAGCTGGTGGGCAACCCCCAATCTGTCAGGTGCTCCCAACATGGCCACCCCTCATACAAAACCATGGAAGATGCTAACACCCCTAATGAGCTCTGTCCCACAGAAGAAGTGGTTGATTGTGTGCTTAGCCCTGCGCAAAGTCACCTGGGTTTGCTACAGGATTTGACTAGCTTGATATTCTTGTGTTTATGGGTTAAAAACATTGCTGTTGTTGTTCAAAGCTGAAATGTTTGCTGCTGGTTGGTACACTCAACTTCTTTTGAAAGGTGTCGGGTTTTAAATCTATTTGGGACAGCAAAATAAAAACAATTTCTTTTTTTTGCAGAACAAGGAGAACCGCATAGTGCAGTTTCATGCAAAACCATGGAAGGCAAAATAAGGGTGCAATGCAACATGCTTAAAAATGCGCCAGATTGGAGCTCATTAGAGGGTATTTAGCATCTCGCCATAACCATCCCTTGGGAGAATTTCTCCATGCTCTAGTTGGCTGTCAGGTCACAAATTACAACCCATAACATTCAACCTCCATTTCATTAGTGTCCTACTAGTGAGCATGAGGTGCCACCTTGGGCTTTCATTGGCCCAATGATTTGATAACCTTTCGTAGCTTCATTGAAGATTTAATAAGCACTCTCTGTGTAGGTGAAAAGAGGGTATCTTGATTCTCGCAAGGGATGGTCATGTCCAGTACCAACTTCAGTGCACTGGTTACTGCGAATAGTCTCCATGCTCACTCCCAGTAATGTGCGCACTCTGGCCAGTTACCTTGTCCATGATAGGTGTGCTTCACTCCATTTTGTGAGCCCTTTGAGCTCCAATACAAACATTTCTAGATGGGAACCATTTCTTTTATAGTGGATGGGAGCTCTATCTAGATGGAATCTGCTCCAATCCTGTACATGGAGTCAACTTCTCCTTCTTGCTCCAAACGATGCCTTGCCTTTTTCAAGAAGACAGTCATCTATAAATGTATTTTTGTTTTCAAAGCCCTGCCAAGTCTTATGCCTTATTGGATTCCATACAAATTATTAGGAGCTACTCTAGGTTTGATGATAATATGTTGTGCATATATAAAATCTTAATTTTTCAGATGGGACTAGCAAAATGCTTTTGAGGTTTCTAGTTTTGATATAAATCCAGGTAGTGGCCTCTCAAATCTGCACTAGCATGAAGCTAATAGCCCAAGTGGTGGGGATGCAATCCCACCTTGGAAGTGATTGTGGTTTCAAATCATCATCATGCCCTTCTAGATGTCAATGGTATTCAAAGGATTGTAAAAATGTATTTACCCAAGCAATAATAACCAACCCAAGTTGCCCAAGTTGTGTAAGGCACCACATCTCAATCACCGAAAACCTTAATTGTCACACAATGGGGAAGTTTGGGAAACCTCACTATGATGATAAGGCAATTGTAAACTTACACACCTCTAAAATGGAAGTAATTGTGTGTATTGCAGTAAGGCTCTGCTTCCTTAGGCTGTTGTGTTCACAATTACACACAATATGCTCACTTCATGGCAGCCTAATGGAAAGCCACTGAAATGAAGAAATGGAGCCCTATTTCTTGTTGCATGAAGAAGTGCTATTCATTGGAGAGTTGCAACTAGGCATGTAGGTAATTGATGTAGGAAGATTAAGAACATTTCATACATAGGGAACTTTTAAAGAAATTTTCAAAACAAATACTCCCATTGTAAATGATAGATGCCGCTTACAAATGATTCACAATTTGACTCACAGCTGTACATTGGATCAATGTTTGACCTATGGAACTCTGAGGTGACTTAGAAAGAACAAAAATCATCAAAAGCTATTGTCGGGGCAGAATTTCTGTTCACATTAGCCTAATGGAAAAAGGCAGTGGGCGGTGCCTGAAATGGCCATTGACACTTCTTTTTTCCAATTATGACCCCCTGTACATCTTACAATTACACAATACAGATGGTTCTATTTATCACAAAAGATGTGTAGCAAATCATATCAAACAAGGACACTTCTGAAGAAAGAAGTTGATTTCTATGCCAGCATTTGTAGTAAGTGCTTCCCAGTTTGCATAAATTAGAAGGCAAATGTTCATAATGCCATGTTCAAGGTGCGACCACAAGAATCATGATCTGGGCACTTTTGAGGAGGAGAGAAAGCCTGGTGAAGTCAATTCATTTCTTTACTGTTGCCCAGGTTTCAGTTATTGAGCATGTTAGGGAAAGAATCCAGATCTGTCTGAGTGTTGTGCAGGTATTTGATTTTGTTAATAACCTTTGAATTTCTGGTTTTAAAATCAAGGAACCTCTGGTTTTAGGGTTTCTGAAAAAAACAATCAGAATCAGACAACCCATGGTCTCGGTTATTTCCAATACTGAAAGAACCTATGGTGCTCACAAAAGAACTAGCAAAGCAGATTTAAGAACTACCTATATCAGAACTAGTTCTCTTTTTTGAGAAGAGTTAGCCTATCATGAGATTGAACTGCCCAGAACACCAGCTTCTTCTTCCAGTAAACATAGAAGATAGTTTACTTGATCACCTAGCCCTAGGTTTTTTGTCTTGCCATATAAGTCCAACTTGCACAGATAAACCAGTGTTAGCTACTTATTGCCTTTTGTTTTTTTTAAACAATAATCACTGGGGAGGTTTTTTTCTTGAAGTTTTTTTGGGATCACACAGGTTACCAATAGCAATAATTTTTTAAATGGTTGCTAGGTAGGTTATAAATGCAAAATCAGGTAATAATCGTCAATTATGCACAAAGGTAGGTTATCAAATAATTGATTAAAAATCGTTTGTTATTTTGTTGACTATAAAGTTTTTTATTTGTGTTTTAATGTGTGTTTTTAATTTTTTTGTTTAGTGTTTTAAGATTGGATGTGATGAAGCACAACAGGGTGTTGGGCACACTAGGAAGAGGTAAATTTAAAGCTTGCCCAAACAGAAAATGTAACTTTTGAGTAAGAATAAAAAGATTAATGTTGGTAGGGTTGCTAGGAGGAACCTCTTGGTTGTCCTAAGATGCACCTAGGGACATCCCTTTTGACAAACCTAGGACTCAAGATGTCTTTTCTAAAAGTTTGAATAGACCTACATTTGGACTTTAAAACTTATAATTTAAATCTTGAGGTAACCAAAAATTCAACTTCATCTCCAAACATTGAACTAATCCACTTGGCAACAAAACTAGTGAGCATAACCATAGTACCATATTTATGTCTTTTGAAGTTTGTCCTTTGTCACCTCCACATCAACAAATCATGCTTTTTTAATTTGAAATTTTAACCATAACATATGATTTCAGCCAAAGGGTCAAATCTAACCAAAGTGCCATTTTGGACAATTTTATTTCAAGATGATGGCCAACTTAACTACTTGCTTTTTTTTTAAAGGTTAAGCATTAGCCCTTTTGAATGGTCAAAAGGTGTTGGTGAACTCTTTTTTCTAAAATTGGACAACAATTTGTTTTCAGGCAATAATTTATTTATTTATTCCTACTTTTAATTGATGGCCCAAATGTATATTATTCAGAAAAAATATAATATTTTTTGGTCATAGGTAGGTGGGTCGTAAGTACCTATGTTTTAGGTAGGTAAATACTATATTCCCTAATTAGATTCGGCAACAAATTATTAAGTAATTAATTATATTTTATATTTTAACTTTGGCACTTGATTTTTTAATTTTTTAGTTTTCGGCATGTAATGGTTATAAAAATAATGAACATGTTCTTTTCAAGTTTATGGCACAAGCCAATGTGTTTATATGTTTCAATTTTAACTTAAAGTGAAAGCATGGTAACGTATACACAAAATGTAGTGTAAGTAACGAAATACTTGGGTTTCTATATAAAAAAACTAACAAATAGATGATTTTATGAGGATAATAAATTTTTTTTTGGATACATTATTTTAAAAAATCTTGTTTGAACTAATTTCAAAAGTTAAATTATTATAATCATGGTTTTTTACACTATTAGGAAATACTTGAATTGGACCTAAAATTTGTGACAATTTGAAAAATAAAGTTCAAATATTTGAAAGTAGGTGAAATGTTTAAATGCAAATATTCGATTTTTTTTTTAAATGCACCTCAATTTTGATGTGGTGAACATTCCAATATAATGTTTTTGGTTAATGGAATTTGTTTTCACAACGAAAATCATCCCCAACCCCTAAAAAATGACAAAACTATTGGGGATATTTTTGAAGTAGTTTTTCAAATCCAAATGATATGACACAAATTGCTTTGAGAAACTAAAGGGAAACTAGAGATGCCCATAGAAAAAAATAATTGTTTCATTGTCTTGAAATGCTAAAGGAAAGTTAGAAGTTTAAAAAATAGTTTTTTAGTGTTTTCAAGTAGGAAACAAGGTAGCAAATATGTACAAACTATTTTGCTTGCACCCTTTCTTGAACTTTAAGGTCTACAATTCAAACTTGACAATTGAAATCTTGCAAGATCCTAATTTTCTAAAACAATTTGGCACAAGTGATAAATAAATTAAAATTTAACAAACAAAAAATAATTTGATATATGCTGAAATTGTTTGAGTATTATAGTAAGTAGGTAGGTCAAAAAAATGTTTATTTACATAACATAGGTTATAAATATGTTGTAATATTAACTTACCTATGTAGGCTACATGCTTACATCCCTAGTAATAGGTTATACTAAATAAGTAGATGTGTAGACCATACATTAAAAGAAATTTTAATATTAGTAATTAAATTTATGACTAAGTTTGAATCATAAATATCATCACAACTTCCCAGCACAACTTGGTAAGAAAAATGGTGTGAAATTCGTTTTGTCATGGGTTCATATTTTTTGTGCATAGACATCATGCATTTAAAACATGTATGAAACATGTAAAAATAGGATGAAAAAATTCCATGTTGAAAAAATGAATTTCACATGACTTTTATTACCAAACCCTAGGATGAGAAGTTTGTGTCGAAATGACTATTATAATGTCAAATCATTTTGGACAAGTTACAATAGAAATTATTTAGCACATGATTATGTTGCACACAATCACATATTTTGTGTTACTTGATTAAGATTTTTCATCCATTGTCTCAAATGGTTATAGGTTTAATCACACCAAGTTTATGATTACATTTTTTATTGCAAATTTATAACTAGTTTTACAACTCAATGCCTATGCCCAAACATATAGATTTACGTATACATATGATGACAAGCATCTAATCATGGGCATATGATGTAAACACAAAAAACTACCTCTTGGTAGGTTTTTAAAATGGTAGGTACATAGGTCAATTTAATTGACCTAACCTATCTAGCATGTGAATAGGTTGCATATGTAAAGAGTTGAACATTTTATGTCTATGTAAAAATCATGTATTTAACCAATTTACCACATGTTTACAAAGTGATAATTTTTATCAAACACATTATTATTTTCAACAATGTTTGTCTCACACCCTCTTAAACATTACTTCTGTAAGTATGTAAGAAGATGTGTAATAACAATACTAAACAATTATCAATGAATTGACTATCAAAAAATCAATAACTAACTAATAGGTTATACTCTTTATATGGAAAGTATAGCTAGTATGGAAAGAATTGTTTAACAAAAATATGCAATGGTAAGAATCATTTGAGATTGTTAAAGCCTTAAAAAGGGGCTAATTTGGGGTAAGTGGAGTCAATCAAGGATAAAGACTAAGTCCTTAACAATGTAATATTCATAAGAATATCTTTAATCATGATATTATTATTTTTAATAAATACATGTGCCCCGAAAAGATTTTGCATTATGTTATTATGTAAAGGAGTACATAAAATTTTCCCATAAAAGTTGTCATTGTCAATTTTAAGATTTTTATCTTGAAAATTATTTTAGCAAAAAGCCCATTGGCTACATTATTTTTATTTTTTCTGGATTATTCTGGATTCATTATATTTATATTGAATTTATTAAAATTTTCTTATAATACATTTAAAATATTTCAAAATCAACTTAAGTAACCACTTACCACAATTAAATTAAGTATTGGTTACATCGTTGAGTGACTCCTATTACCCAAAATCGACCCAAGGTTCTTTGACTTTTATATTCTCAAAGAACTAATGTGAATTGTTCTTTCAAAAACAATGATATGCACCCAATGTTGACATCAACCTACATTTTAATTGTGACTAATGGCTTGTGCCACTAGCCCAAGCGTGAATAGAATATGCAATTGCTCCCAAGTGTGAACAAGTCCTAAACAATAGAATCAATTGTGAAAATACTATTCTAAAATTTTAATTAAATTAATTTTCAGTGACATAAATTATTCAAATCTTAATATCTCCCCCACCTTAGAACTAGAAATTATGAAACCACCTCCAAGAAATTCCACTCGT
>Ga0209208_10000729_pt1 | contig 44217 bp, 28 predicted proteins | sample S1TSphfallax_3_FD_187694 | JGI IMG/M metagenome (GOLD analysis project Ga0209208, IMG submission 187694) | Host-associated microbial communities from peat moss isolated from Minnesota, USA - S1T2_Fd - Sphagnum fallax MG (SPAdes) (version 2) | ecosystem: Host-associated > Plants > Peat moss >...
AGGTTCTTGTCACGAGAAATACACAAACTTGTGTAATGAAGAAAAGAGAGGCAAACCATCAACACCAAGGTATTTAACTAAAAGACCAAACCACAAATAACCAAACTAAAATAAGTAACGAAAGTATTTCAACCTTGTGAAAGTAACCTAGTTACTTTCCTACTCCAGTAACTAATGAAACCTAACTAGTTGAGCTTGAATTCTCAACATGAAAATGTGGTCATGTCCTATGTAATCTACTTGCCTACATCAATTCTACTTGTTACTTGCTTTTATAGCCCCTTTGCATAAGGCATAAAAAAAAAAAGTTGCGAGAAGTTTGGGGTAGTACCCATGAGCCATCATGCCCTTCATTATGCATCTTTGGCAATTAATATTTTTCAATTAACACAATGTGAACCCTTTTGAAAGTAATGTTTCGTAACACTTAGAATTTGTGTGCAAAACATTATTTCCTATAAGAATGCAAAATGTAATTTGTGTTTTTTACTTTTAAAAAATGCCCCAAAAACTAATGAAATGACACATATAGCTAGATATGAAAAACTATAAATCATGAATGTGGGAAGGCTTACTTTGTGCGATTTGGAAAACTATGTAGTTGTCACAAAATAGGTTGAAACTAGATGAAAACCAAAAATAAAAGAAAAATTAAAACTTTGAAAAACATTTCCATGCCTTATTTAATACATTCATGTGGTTTCAAAATAATATTTAAAAAGTCATATGTTACTTTTTGATGCTTATTTCACACATTTCTATTTTAAATTTGAAGCAGAATATTTTTTGGTATACTTTACCATGCTTTCACCCGTATATTTTTTACATTCAAGATTGAATTATTATATTGGTTTTAAATCGATGAAGCATAGAATGATAAATAAAATCCATGAAATTAATATGTTTTGTGTTTAGACTTATAATTGTGTACATCAATGATGTCAAGTTTAAATACAAAAACATCATGCAACAATTGCATTAGAAAAACAATTTAAATCATGTCCGGTATAATATCATTTTGAAACAAATATTCAAGTTTGGTAGAAGATTTCTTCCCACCACATTGTGATTGGTGAAATAATATTCAAGGGTGAACTTGGCAATGCGGAACCCAATGTACTTAATAAAAAAACCTAAAGTAAATCAATCAAGTGAATTACATTGATGTATAATTAAAATGGAGAAATAATTTTCTTTTTTTTTACATACAATTTACTTGAACATTGCCATAATTCCATCAATGTTGTGATCTTCCCAATGAATACAAGACATTGATCATTGTAGAATATTAATATTATTCTTGTGACATCGAGTTTTTTCCTAATTCCATTTAGTGGTAAATTGGGAAATTATACCAATAAATTAATTGTGAATCACTTATAAGAATAACCTTGAGCTTTGTCAAACTCAACATTTTAACCCATTTCCAAAAACAAAAGTACAAATATCAATATTTTAAAATAGAATTCATAGTAATATAATTAAGGGAATAAATAAGCACCATGGAAATCAAGTTAAAGTTTGTTATCTTAATCCTAGCTTAATATATGTTTTTGTATATTAAATTCCATGTATATGTAATGTTGTAACCAATTCATCATTGTGTTGATTTGCATGATGATTTATTCAAGTAAATTTGACAAATTTCAAAAGATCATGGTCATCCAAAATTTCATTTGGGTGCCCTTTTTATTTCAAAAGTAATTCCCAATTTTAGAAAACAATATTATTAGTCAGCCTTACGTGCACAAAAATAATAATTTGTAAAGTGTTTTTTTAATTGATGTTTAAATTTTATGCAATAAAAAATAATATTCTAAAATTTCTACCCAAATTTGCAAATAGGAAAATTAACAATTTTTTATTAATTATAGAGGTCCATGTTTATATAATTGATTCTTGATACCAAGGAAATTATTGTGCAAAGAAGCTTATTCCAATGAATAACATTAATATGCACCTAAATAATACAATAAACATTTAACAACCAATATTGAAATTATGCTATGAAATGTTTATTGAAGTTGATAATTAACAACAATGCCAGGTAGTCATTGCATATAGATCTTGTAGATCGGCCAAGCCTTGGATTTAAATGTCCGAAATTTAAATGGATGAAATAGGGTTAAAACCCTATCATCCATATAACATCATCTTGACAACCCAATCTAAAAAAGATGCAAGAGGGAACATTTCAACTTGTGAAAGTTTTGATTTAAGGTTTTCAGGCATCTTTATTTTAAAGGGAAGTCTTCAACTTGTGAAGTATTGATTTAAGGTTTTCAGGCATCTTTTTTTTAAACGAAAGTCTCCAACTTTTGGAAGTCGCAAGTTGGGGTTTCTAGAGGTCTTTATCTCCTTTGATGTCAATGTGTTCATCTGTCTCCTTGTCTACTTTTTTCAAGTAATTCCTCCCTACCCATAGTTTTGTTTGTCTCCTTGTTATTTTCTCCCAAGTTATTTCTATTATTTCATGACACCAAGCTTTTTCATTTCATCTTTTTATTTATTTCATTTTCATCTCTTTCTTTCTTCTAGTTTTGAAAACTTCGAACACGACCTTCCACAATTGGAACATCCAAAAGTTGTAGAAGATCACAACATTACATGGTGTCCAAAAGTTGCAGAAGCAAACAACTATACATGGCATCCGAAGGAGTGTTTTTTGCACATTTCCTTTCTTTTCAATTTTCTTGTTGTCAATCCTGTAAAACACAATGACAAAATAAACTTTTCATTTTGATTTCACCTCTACATTGAAGATAACGAAATCATAGCTTCCCATCCTTCTTGTGAAACAATGTCATGTTAAAATTTCCAACCTCTCAATGTTTCTCCTCCCTTTCCATCTTTCTTCTTGTATTTGTTTTGATTTCTACCCACCTTATAAAAAATAATAAGTAAACACCACGTCTTTTGAGTGATCATTTAATAAACACAATGATGCGCCAATCATTATATCATTTTTCATTTTGATTTCCTCCACATATTGTTTGCATTTAGAACCTTTAATCACTCATCCAATTGAGTAGCAAAGAAAAGAATTTTAGTACTGAGTTATTAGAAGTCATTAAGCAACAAGAGAATCGATTGTCTCAATTTCACCCCATGGACTTTTTTCCATTTCAATTATTGTCCATGAAACATGTTTTCTTTAAAGTTCGTTTGTATTATATCATTAGTTTATTCATTGGTGTTTTAATTGTCATTTCAAATTTTGTAATCGATCCAATAACATGACATGATTCCATAGACTGAAATCTTCATATTGCCATGTCCTCATTATTCAACCATTACATGATTGGTGGATGATCCTAAAATGGTGCAAAATCAAATGATTTGGCGGTTGACATGTCAACATTTAAGTAGAAGTTGCCTTCCAATTCCATCTCGAGAGAATAATTAGGCAACTGCTAGATTGTCCATCTCACAACCATCTTTGGAGAATGACCTAGTAGCTACCAAATCACCAACTCAAAAATTTCATGAAAAAACAATATGGTGATTACTAGATCATCTTCAAATAGTTTGAGAAAATGACCTAGCAATTGCCAGATCATCATCTCGAAAGAAGCTGGAGAAAATGACTTGGTGATCATTAGATCGTAATCTTGAAATAATTGCGAAAAAATGATCTAGCAATCGCCAAATTGTAATTTCAAAAACATTTCAAAAAAATGATCTGGTTATTGTTAGATCACCATATTGAAACCATCATGAGAAAATGATTTGGCGATTGTTAGATCGTCCTCTTGCAACCATCTCGTGAAAATGACCTAGCGGTCACCAAATCGTCCTTTTGCTACCATTGTGAAAAAGTAACCTAATGACCATCAAATCATCCTTTCGTTACATCTTGAGAAAATGACATGGTGGCCTTTGGATTCTCCTTTTGCTGACATCGTGAAAAAACAATATGGTGGCCACCAGATTGTCCTTTCGCTACCATTGTGAGAAAATGACCTAGCAGCCACCAAATCATTTTCTTCCTACCATCATGAGAAGACAACTTGGCAACCGATTGGTCATTCTTCTCATGATAATTTAGAGGATAAAGACTTGGTAGCCGCTCGATCGTAAATCCTAGGACTAATGGAGTTTATTTCCTAATGATCAATGATGACAATGATAGGTTAAATGGGTCAACCTTTATTGAAAAGGATTCATAGGACACTATCTGCATTTAGATTACAATGCCTTCTTACATATGTTCTCGGGGATATATTATATATTTTAAATAATGATAAAATTCATAATAGAAAAATATTCCAATTAATTGTTTTTCTTCGAATTGAAATAACCAATACCTTATAACTTTTTCTAGAATATTGTCAAATGATAAATGATAACATCCTAATTGATTTCTTTAATTAAAGACATTCAGTTGATTCTTGTATCTTATGCTTTCGGTTGAATAAAAACATTATATTTCAAGAAACATTGAATTTTGGAAATATAATTGATTTATGGGAGTCATGGGATGAACGTGGAAAACCTCACATAGATTATAATGTTTGTGTAAACACCTACTTTTTCTATATATGGGGCCCAAGGACCAAAGGAGTGCATCATTATCTCACTGGAGACTATATTCATTTTGTACAAAGAACGAACACTCTTTAACCGAATTTTTGATGTTGCAAAACTTCGGATCAACTATAGGAAAAAGTTGTTTCCGGCCAATAAGCTCAGTGACTATTAGATTTGAGCATATTGGAGATGAGACTATCAATAATCTTATTATGAAAAGGGTGGTTTGTCTAAGTTCGGTTCAAAATGTTGGCACAAATGGAGAACACCAAAATGATCAGGTTTTTACCCAAAGGCTCTTTGCGTTTTTGAAGGGTGAATACAATGAAATCTAAATCAACTTACATGAATTATAAGTAGGAAAGCAAAAAGGGTGTAGGATTCTACCACATTGAAATAAATGGAGTCAAAAGTAGCGAACCCTAGTGATATAAGTTAAATGAAACATTCAATCCTTGATTGAACAATGTGTTGATGTAATGCCACATCAAATGAAGGGCATCAAAGATGGGAAACAAGATGTATGTTTCCTTTTTCTAGAAACTTGGAAGATAATGAGAGAACGTAGTGACCAAATAAACCTAGAATGATTCATTTTCATTGTGTTGTATGAAAACATGTTATATTTTTCAGTTAAAGTTTCATCTAGTGGTCGCCAGATCAAGTATGATGTGTTTGTTGTTTCATTTAGGCATTGTTTACAAGTTGATTATTCACAAAGTCTTAATGTCACAACCCTAACCTTGGGCTTGCAACCAAGGTAGGGCTTGCAAGAGTGCGAAACAAGAGGGAAGCTCAAGAGGCCCATCTTATATTCCTAGGAGTGCAGGAGAGTGTGAAAGAATGAACCTTCACACTCCCAAGTGAGCCCCCACTTTGGGAGTTGGAGTCTCAATGGACTTTCAAATCTTAAGGGAACGATTACAGGGGTCAAAACCCATTGGATTGAAGAATTTTTTATATCACTGAAAAACTATTGAAACGTAGATGTCTAAAATGAGCTTGCATGACCCATTTGGACACTTAAAACACAAGTTATGTCCAAAAGAAAGGCTGGGAATCAAATTGGCTAACACACTCTCAACTCCTTGCAAGACTCAAAAGTGAGTCCAAGTACAAGACAACGGAAGAGGGGGAAGAGTCGGGGCACACTCCTTAGCTCACAACACTTTGAGGGGTAGAGGGACGTGTTGGAGCTTCGGGATGAGACTAGGAAGATTTGACAAGCTTCACTCATTCACACAAGCTTGCACACAACCCACACAAGGTGGTTAGTGCATAGTTGGAGCACCTTTGGTGTTAGGACGAGCCACGGGCAACACGAACACACAAGACTCACCACGGCCCAGACTTGGGGGAAACCACCACCTTCCCCCTTATAGTATACTCTGCACCTCTCCACGGGGCCCACATCTAAATGACTTTTCTCTCCCGGGACTCTCGAGTGGGGGTCTCGAAATCGTGCCAAATGGGATTCCCGCAACTTTGGAGCCCCATAACTTTGTGAGCAGACCTCGGATCAAGGTGTGGTCTAAAGCAAAGTTGTAGCTCTTGTCCAGAGCTTTCCAACAATATGTCGCACGTTGTCTACAACTAAGTAAATCACGTCGATTCTTGACTTTTTCTGGTCGGGAGTCAAGATTGACTCCCAGCCCTTCTTTTGGCCATAACTTGTGTTTGAGATGTCCAAATGAGCAATCCAAGCCCATTTTAGACATTTACGTTCCAAAAGATTTTCAAAAATACAAAGAACGTCATAAGCCATTGAGTTTTCACTCCTGAAATCGCTCTCTGAAGTTTCAGGAGTCCATCGGGACTCCATTTCCCAAAGTGGGAATTGCCTTGGGAGTGTGAGGGTTCACTGCCTCACACTTTCTTACACTCTTGAGAGTATGTGATGTGACTCCTGGGTTTTGTTTTGGCCCACAACCTTGCAACCCCTTTGCCTTGGTCGCAAGCCCAAGGCTAAAGTTGCAACATTGGTAATTTGACTCCCGACCATTAAAAGTTAAAAATTTCCTTGATTTTTGTGTATGAAGGTGGCGTACCATATACCATTGCAAAGTTCTCAACAAGGCCTATAACTTGGCTTGAGACTTCATCTCAATCAGAGGTTTGCACACAAAGTTATTGGGCCCCAAAGTTGCAAGAATCCCAACTTTGAGAATTTCCAGACTCCTATTTGGGAGTCCTGAAACAAAATGCCATTTGAATGTGAGCCTCGTGGAGAGGCACATAGTATAATATAAGGGGGAAGGTGGTGGCTTCCCCCAAGTCCGGGCCATGGTGAATCTTGTGAATCTGAGTTTGCCCATGGCTCGTCTTAGCACCAAAAGTGCTCCAACTATGCACTAACCAACTTGTTATTTGGTTTTGTGCAGGTCTGTGTGAGTGATTAAGTGCTTGTCATTCTTCCTAGTCCCATCTTGGAGCTCCAACACGCCTTTCTACCCCCCAAAGTGTTATGAACCAAGGAGCGTGTCCTCAACTCCTTGCCCTTTTTCTGTTTTTGCTTCGGACTCACATTTAAATCTATCAAGGAGCTTGGGAGCACGTGAATTAGAATCTTGCAATGTTTTGACTGTTTGTTAACCTAATGGCCACCAAGTTTAGATAATAACATGGTTAATTAAAATTGTAATAGATATTTAATGTTCTTGTTTGTCATTTTGATAATTGGTTTCTTTTACACATTTGCATATTAGCAAGGAGTTGTAAATTGGAAGTATCTCATAATTTGTTATGAGCTAGTTGAAAAAAGAAAAAGGTCTAAACATGGATGTGCAAAAAAGAGAATTTATTTTTGCCAAGTTTATTATTTGTGAATCCTTGAAGGATTTGACATCCAAAATAAGAAAAAAAAACCCTAATGTGAAGGAATATGAAATTAAATTAAAAAAACATAATATTCACCAAGTGTCGCAACCCTAGCCTTGGGCTCGTGACCAAAGCAACGGCTTGCAAGGTTACAAGCCAAGAAGGAAGCTTGGGAGTCATGCCTCATGCTCCCGGGAGTGCAAGAGAGTGTGAGGGAATAGACCCTCACATTCCCAAAGGAGTTCCCATTTTGGGAGTTGGAATCCCATTGGACTCTCGAATGTTCAGAAAGAAATTGTAAGGGTCAAAACCCAATGGATTGAATAATTATTTATACCATTAAAAAGATATTGAAACGTAGATGTCTAAAATGGGCTCACATGACCCATTTGGACATTTGAAACACAAGTTATGACCAAAAGAAAGGTCGGGAGTCAAATTGGCAGTTTGACTCCCAACTACTAAAAGTTAGGAATCGCCCCGATTTCTTTGCGTGACGGTGACGTGTCACATACCATTGCAAAGCTCTCGACGAGGGCTACGACTTTGATTTAGACCTCATTTCAATCAAAGGTCTAGACGCAAAGTTATGGGCCCCCAAAGTCGCAGGAGACCCAGTTGTGGGAATTTTGGGAGTCTCAGGACAAAATGCCATTTGGATGTGGGCCTCGTGGAGAGGCACATAGTATATTATAAAGGGGAAGGTGGTGGCTTCCCCCAAGTCTGGGCCGTGGTGAGTCTTGTGAATCCAAGTTTGTTCATGGCTCGTCCCAGCACCAAAAGTGCTTCAACTATGTAATAATCACCTTATGTTTGGTTTGTGCAGGTCTGTGTGAGTAGTTGATGCTTGTCACTTTTCCTAGTCCCATCCCGGAACTCTAGCACACCCCTCTACCCCTAAAGTGTTGTGAGCCAGGGAACGTGCCTTGACTCTTTGCTCTTCCGCTGTTTTTAGTTTGGACTCACATTTGAGTCCATTAAGGAGCTTGGGAGTGCGTCACCAGGAATCTTGTCAATGTTTATATCGCAACTAGAGAGCTGAATCTATGTAATCTAAAGAAGATTTCTTATGTGTAATTCATGATAAGATATATGGACCATTCTAAAACAACTCTTCTTTGACATTAAATGAAAAATAAAATGGTGTCCGGGCTAAAGTAGTTGCTAATGACATTGACTGAAATGATTGTTCATGGCCATGGGGATAAAAATTTCATTCAATATTGTGATGAACTTTGGCCAAATGATACTAATTTCATGATTTTTTGAATTTGAACCCCAAAACGCATTCTTCTAAGAAATCTTGCAAGGACATTCCTGTTGTTTGAATGCATTGAAGCTTGTGGACAAAATTGTAGGTGTGAAGCCATTGCCAAGGAAACTACTTTAGATGGACAATTGTGTGAAAAATAATAAGAATTGTCACCTACTAATGTTTCTTTCCTTGTTAATTACTTGTGAAGTTCTTGAAGTTCAATTAGGGTTTCTTGTAGTTAAGCACACACATGAAGATATTGATGAAAGTTTTGGATATTTGTTGAAGAAATTGAAAAAAAAAAAGAATTATGTCATGGCAGATTTGATGAAAACATTCATGTTTTCCCAAAATCATCCATTCATTCCACAATTCATTCAAGAAATCCTTGATTTCAAATATTGGGTCAATGGATATTTGAACAATGGCCCAGACATCTTTGTTAGTCATATGGAGATGCATTTGTTTTGGTTTTTTATGGACAAGATATGGTGGCTAGTGATGAAATACAAAGTATTTCCTATTAATGTTTTGTGGAGCCCTAAAGATGGCCTAACCATATGATTGTGGAAGGAGTATGACATTGGACGACCAAAATTGTTAGTGAGGGTTTCAAATCCTATTCCATTTCACTTGATATAAGGAAATGATGAATTGAGGGTAGGTGAGAAGGAAAGGTTCATTAGTAGTGGGATTTCGAAGTATATTGAAATTTGGAAGCTTGGGATGTTGAAGGACGATTTGTATTCTAGAGTTATGGGTCCTTATGTGTCCTTATGTGAAATATTAAGAGAGCATTTTGGAGTTGTTATCAAGACCTAGCCCACAAAAGAGTTTTATTTTGTTGGAAAACTTTTGGCCTTCTAGCAACTGGAAAGTTAATTATGAATGTGCATCCATTCCTACCATTGTTGATGTTGACCCTAAAGATCCTATCATCTTTCCTTATTATGGCCCTAAAATCGTGTGCCCTTCTTTGAGCACTATTGCATACACACCTTTTTGTGACTTGTTTGATGATAATTTTGTTCTTGTGTAGCCTTTAGACCCTATAATCTATCTTGTGTGGATGGGAAGGGTTGAAAGTGATGTTGAAAGAGATCAAGAAAATGAAAATTATAGGAAGGTCTATGTTCAATGGTGGGTTCTTGTGAGAAAGGGAGCCAAAAGTGATGAGGAATTATATCATAATTGCTAGTTGAGCAAGTGGAAGTGTAATCATGCAAACCCAAAATAATGGGTTGAAATTTCTTTTGTTGCGTTTTTTTTTCCGGCTAGAAGCAATATAATAATAAATTCCATGATAAATATTAATGCGACCCATGCATCTAAGGTAAACTTTAATCTTGATGTAACTAACAATAACTTGTATGCATTGTAAAATGAAAATCAAATTTTTTATGAACGCAAAGAAAAAATGTTGGTGTTATTTTATGGTCTCTATAGTTGGTTTAGTCTTTTTCTCAAATGGGATTTTAATGTTTTGGAATATGTTCAATTTGCTTGTGTGCATTCATTGAGAAAAATATTATTGTTTATCCTTTTTATAAACATTCCAATGTGTTGACCTTTTGTCAATATGGACATTACTTGTTTTAAAATGTCATTTTAAAGGTGCATGAAAAACTATTATAAAGGTGATGTGTTGAAAATTTCCTTTTTAATGTCATGGGTGGATGAAAGTTTTGTTGATGTTTGGTGGCATTATTGATAAATATGAAAAAAAATAACACTCATGTACTTAAGTTTATGATTTATGGTCGACAAGGTCTAATTTTCATTTTAGCCAACTAGTTCAATTTATATTGAATTCAACAAATTTTAATTTGAAGATATTGTTTGCAACTAATGATAGGAGGACGAAAATAATTACTCAAAATTTAATGAACACCACATTGGTTAAACTTGAGTTTATAAGTTTGAGTTGACTTCAAACATGTTTGAGTTTACATGTTCTTGTGCAAATTTGATGAAATTTAATTAAAATATGCTTGAAATTTCAGTAATTCAAAAACCACTAGATAATCATATTGAATTTGATGGAAATTCAAGTTTTTAATAAGAAATTATGAAAATGCGTGTTGGCGTGGTGGCAATTCCTCCTATTTGGTGGCCATTAAACCAATTTCAACATTTACACCATGTTGAATTTGATGTCAAATTCACTTTCTTCTTGAAAATTTATGAAGTCACATGAAAACTTGGTTGAAATACGTCTTATTTGGTGGCCACCAAATGGGTTTTGTTCCTCAACCTATTAAGTTTGATGTCAAATTTAGGTTTTCGTTGAATATTTATGCAATTACACAAAAAGATGGTTGAAATACATCTATTTGGCAGCCACTAAATGGATTTTGTTCCCCAACCTATTGTGTTTGGTTTCAAATTCAGCTTTTTGTTGAAAATTTATGCAAATTACATGAAAAAGTGGTTGAAATATGTCATATTTGGTGGCCACTATACGTGTTTTGGCTTCCCTTCATGTATTGAATTAACTCCAGAATCAAAGTTAAAGTCTAGAATTAATTAAATATGTGTTAAAAGGTGTTGGCCTTATTTGAGTTAGTTTTGCCACTTTCATTTTAAATTGTTGTAGGTTAATTGATAGCCTAACTTCCTACATAGAAAAAACCCAAACAATCACAACTTGATTTTCTTCTACTATTAACATGCATGCTGGTCTAGGTTTTTTAAATCTTGTTTTCCCATACAAATGATCAGACAATGAAGTAAAAGGTATGTTTTAGTGCCTACTTGCTTTCCTCAATGAAGTTGTCCCATTTCAATTGCATCCATGGCCTCCTCCAATGCTTCACTAGTCCATTTGCTTTTAATGATTAGAGGACCACATCTATTAACTCTCCTTTGTTTTCTTGTTGGTTCCTATCTACAGATGGTGGGACATTTTCCTTGTCTTGGTTTAACTCCTCCTATGGTCCACTTTGCCTCCTATGAGATACATTGATCATCATGATCTAGATCCCCCTTGTCCCAACCTCCAACATGTTGGGGGTGTGTTATTTGGCCCTACAAGAGGTAAAAACTTGAATCTTTTGTATTTTGCCCAATTCTTAAGGAAGTATGACAAGTTAAGCTATGTCTAAAATGCATATGTCTCTAGTTGTTGGGAAGAAGTTATCAATGCATAAAACTATTCAAAGTCATCCCAAACTTAATCCTAGTTTGTTGTTTTTGTACAAGTAGTAGGTGTGTGCAACAAACTACAATTTCTTGGAGCTGGATAAAATCTACTTCTCTTGTGACTACTTAAATTGTATTTATGAATTATGGAACTTTGCACCCATAAGTAACATATAAACTTCTTGAACTTTTGGTTGTAAAATTAATTTATTACAAGTTTTCTTAGTTGTCCCTTTACATCCACTTCTAAATCCTAGATTCCAATCTCTTCTTTGATAACACTAGGATCTAATCCTTGGTGTTCAAGTTGTTATACATCTTTAATGGCTATTCTATTATTTAGATTATGTTGATTGACCTTTAGTTCTTGTAGTTTTTTTTTGGCTACTCTAAGATTGCTTCCTCACTCCGATTGATATGCTAAGACTTCTGTTTTTGATTTAAAATTCTTTACAATTCATATGTTACTTTCCTTTCATTAGTCTAGCCCATATGTTCTCAAAATGTTGATGAAAGATTTTAAACTATCTTTCTCACAATTTGGAAGCTCTGACATGTTGAAAGATTTTGCTTGTAAATTTGAAATATAGAACTGTGAATGCAAACCTTACCTTGTGAATTTGGCAAATTATTTTTGGTGGGAATTGGATGTGCTTGAATTTGGGGGGAAATTGGTAGTCTTAATTAATGTGTACATTTGGTAATGGGGTAAAAAGACAATGCACATGAGCAATTTTTTGTCCTAACATAGGTTAGTTCTTGCACTACATGGGTGTTCGATGATTGGCCTTTGTTTGGTGATGGGCCAATTTACCATATTATGTTATTCTTGGGTAGTGATAAGCTTCTTGTCACCTAGTCATCAATGACTTGGAATTTTTGGTATTTTAAAAATCAATAATGCTTTAGAAGCAATGATTTTTTAAAGAGTATAATATTTTAGGGTTGATTCAATATTTCAATGTTTGTAATACCAGTGATTACATTTATGAATGTGGAAACCAAGGAGTGTAAAAGGTTCGAATTGCAATGGGATTAAGGCACATCGCACACATATATAATTAACCTCCTTAAACATATTCAAACAACTACATGCTAATAATTAATGTTTGGGGATTTGTAAATTCATTAAAGATGGTTCAATTACCTTAGCTTTTAAAGCCAATTTTGTTCCACTATAAGAATTAGGAAAAATTGCACCAAAGTGGAACTTAAAAGTAGTAAAAAATGAAAATTTGAAATAAACAACTAAAAGTAGCAATTTTAAAGAAATTTGGTTTTCAAGTTTGTCTACTTGAAAATTTTAATGTAACCAGATAAATCTATATGAATAAAGTTTGATTTAAATGGGTGACCAAAAACATAATGCAAATTTTAGGGTTTTTAAATAAAATGTGTGAGGTAGGTGAATTCAAGATCATCCACAAAAGGATTTAACCAAATTTGGTTATAGGTTGGGTATGAAAGTAGATTTGTTTTTGAACCCCATTATGTTTTCACAATATGCTAGAACCTATTGTCTAAATCTAACAATTTCTTTTTTTATTCCATCAAAATATGGTGACTTTAGGCCATTTTTTCTCCCCCCAAAAATCGTTTGTATGAGCTACAAGTTGTTTTCTCATTTTCTTTAGTTGGCACTAGTCATGCTAATTTCTTGATAGATGTTTTAGTATGATCATTTGACTTGATAACCATGTAACTTTACCACATTCTATAATTTTTTTAACAATAATTTTATACTATTTTTCATTTAGAGGTAAATCAAATAGTGTTTGATGTAGAATGAAAGAAAAGTATGGAAAAACTAAATTATTTATATTATACATGCAAAACTAAAAATGATCTACATCATCCATGGGGAATTGGAATTCATTTGATATCAAAATTCATGATTCCTTTATTTTTAAGTTACCAAATATGATCATCATTATCTATGGGCAATTGAAAACAATTTGCACCATCAATGAACAATTGAAAATGATTTTGATCTTCAATACATTGATGTATGATTAGAAATCATTTACATTCTCCATGGGTGAACCAAATGTTATGTGTTGTCCATGGGCAACAAAATATCACATCTATATTGTTGATGGTGTTTTTTTTTATCATTTTTGTGAAAAATAATAATATCACACATGTCATTTATTCATTAATCAAGAGTAATTAAATTACCCCTAGGCAAAAGTTATTGTGTTGACTTCCAACAACCTCATGTTGACGGTAGACAACTTGATGACAAAATGTGTGAATGTTCAAATTGACATGATGTAGATTTAAAGTTTGCTAATAATGGGCACCAAAATATGTGCTTGCAATTTTGTTTCAAAAGATATATTGATGTATTTGAAATGGAATATTGATAAAATTTATAACTTGCTTTTTCAAGCCATTGTCAACTTGAAATTAAAACATATATCCAACACCATCATAACATTTTTGAAAGCATTTTTTTCCAAGGTTGCATCAATTTTGAAGGGAAACATAATGTTTCTTCACATCCCCCAACATCCAAATTTGTCACATATATGACCTTTTTAGTAAAGGGTACTATTCTTACATTATAACCATTTATGTACATCCACATGTGTTCATAGTTTTGGGTCAACATTTGTGTTTGTTGCTTGCATGTGTATTTCTTGCTATTCGTTACTTTTCTTGTTTTCATCTTAATAGTTGTGCACACAATGTTTATGTGTTTGAAAAGCTAAAATTGTGTTTTGCAAGTAATACTAGGAATCTAACAAAGATTAAAATCTATAGGCACCATTAGTCTTAATTCTTGTCCTTGCAACAAAATTAGCCTTCTAAATATTTACATTGAATCTAATTCAATAAAATTTGGAAGCTAATTACATTGTGTATAGACCTCAAGTATTCATATTTTGGCAAAAGATTGCCACTTTGTGACCAAAAAAAGTTGTAAATGTCTCAAAGGGTTTTTTGGGAAAAATCCACCAAATTTGCCATAATTTGAGGAAAAACTAAGGTTGTACCTAGGAGGGATGTCCCTACCAATGCTAGTTTTTAGAAGAAAATTTACCAAAATTTATTTATTTATTTGAACTTACCTTTTCATAAGGTCTTTAACATTTTCCCAATGTTGTTAGATGTTTTCTTAATGTTGTTCATTTTTTTCCTAGTGCCCCCATTGTCCTTTGGCATTTTCTTGGCATCCGTATCACCTTTGAAAAAAATTGGTATCACACATAGTTTTTTCAACATTGTTCAATGTTCCCCAATGTCCCCTTAACATTGCTTGGCATCCACATTGCCCCTTGCCATCTTCATAGCCTCCTTTGTCACCTAGGAAAAAGTTGTTTCCTATCGTCATCAACATTTTTCCAATGTTGCATGACTCCCCCAATGTCTCCCCAATATTGCTTGGTGTCCCGAGTGTCTACTTGGCCCTGTTTGACATCCCTTTATGATAGAAAATAAAATAAAATAATATGATATGATATAATAATAACATAAAAATTGTGGCATTTGTTGATGTTGCCCAACATCCCCTTATGCTTAAAACAAAACCAGAAAAATAACATTTTTTCCCCAATGTCCCCTAACAATTTTTTTAACCATGCTTGACATCCATTGACATTTCTAAACAAACCCATCCTTGGGTCGTACAATTAGGAAATGCCTCACCAAAATCTAAGAAGGATGAACCCAATTTAATTCAATTAAAGAAATTTTAAAAAATTATTTTTATTTCTATTATTGACTTGCACCATATGGGTTGTGTGTTCCCACCTATGTACATTATGAAAAAATATAAGCATTGACAAGTAAAACATCTTTTAAAAAAAAATGTTAACATGTGTTCTTGACATTCTTAACCTCTTATCATTAGGTGTCAAGTTGCATCACTATTATAAATATTAAAGCATGATTCTATGAATATTTTGCCCATTAAATAGTCTAGTCCTTGGTGTGAGTGACTCCTATTAGCTAGTTTACATTGGAAAAGTCTAGTTGAGAAAAAGAAAAAGAAATATTGATAGTTGTTGACATCATTGAAAATTGAAAACCATTGGGTTGTTATTACAAATGCACAACACAAGGTGTATTTGGAATATTTGTTCTTCAAATTGTTGAAAGTCTAGAAAATTTAAATTTGAAACTATTGAATTCATTTTCTAAAATAGATAAAATTCAACAAAGAAGTGCCAAATATCAGTTTTTGGTATAATATTTGAATGAAAGTAATATGAATGTGGATATAATTTTGCAAACATGTTCCAAAAAATTGAAACCATTACTTAAATTTGTGTATCTAACATTTGAAATGTAGTTTTTTTACAAATGAAGTTATTTTTATAAAATTTTATTTTCAATATATTGACATGCATATCTTGAAAATTTGAAATCAATCTAATGAAGAAAAATATCCAAAAGTGCTTTAAAAATAGTTATAACCATTGTTTTTACAATGTAAAAAGATTCATATCAAGCTATTTTTTGAAAAAAATTTATACCTCCTCACTTATCTTTTTTGGAATTTGTAAAATATAAACCTTAACACAATATTATATAAAGAAAAATTTAAATATCTAAAAAGAATTAAAAATATTTTTTAAAAAAGATGTCAAAATATCTTGAAAAAAAATAATGGTTTAAGGATGCATGTGTGGTTCATGATTGAGTTTTTGCACCCATGTGCCATTTAAATGTGTGATCTAACCTTGAAAGAAGCGATTTGAATAAAAATGTGTTTTCAAAACTAAATTGCAAGTGGTGGAAATTTGATGAATAAAATGTTGCATTAAGATTTCAATGTTTGTTTGAAAAATTTAAGTAAGGTATAAGAAATTAAAAATAGGAATCAATAAATATGGATTCTCTTGTGTGATCAAACACATGATGCAATTAATCAAAATAAAAAATGAATTGAAATGGATTCTCCAAAATCTAACACTGTGATAAAAAAATTGATATATAATCAACCAAAAGAAAAGTAAATTAAAAATGAATTAAAAATGAATTATTTATTTTATGACCTAAAAGGGGATATAAAAAATGATTTTTTAAAAATAAAAAACTATATAATTCATTGAATGTAAAATTGATCTAAAAATGATTTCCTTATATGAATGAAAACTTGATATAATCAATCAAAAGTTAAATTAGAATTGGAAAAAGATCTTAATGTACACCTAAAAATAATAGTATAAGGGATTGAGAGTAAAAGCCAATAAAAAATGGATTCTTATTTGAAACCCGACATAAATATAATTGAAACAAACATTGGAAATCATAAATTTCAATATGCCAATGAAAGTTTAATATGTAATTGAATTTTTATTTTTTGGTTGTGTGCGATTTACATATTCAATCATTTGTCTTTTGTAGTCATTTGCAAAATTTACTTTCAATTGAGAAAGATGCTGTTGGACGAAATAACATTCGTGCAATAGCAAGAGGGTAGAGTTAAAAGGAAGGGGTGTAACCAAAAAAGTGGGGCTTGGTGAATTCCCAAAGATCATACTGGATATACATCAACAAACTATATTCATAATACACAAAATCTACAAATTTATTAATTGATCTATCAACTTTCGATGTTACATTCCCACAAGATTTGTATGTTCAAAGATCATCACTTCACTAAAGCTAGGTCTACAAGGGCTAGGCCTCTCCGATTTCTCTTTCTTGAGTTTCAATTAACCAATTTGGCATGTGTTGAACTTCCCTCATGTCAACACAACCCATCAACAACAACCTTAGAGCATGAGAAGTAGATTCACCCACACACATTCCATCACAATCACTAATAATATTACAATTTTGGTACCCAACTACGCCTCTAAAAGATGTAAGAACCCAACCATAGAACATTGATTCCCCACTTGTTCTATAGTATTGACTAAGGAAGTTTGACAAATGCTGCCATAATGTTCATTAAAATAAACTTGACAACCCAATTGAGTATTGTAAGCACACGTTCGAAGGTCCCAACTTAATGGGTACTCTCTTCCTTCACACAAAACTATCAATAGCCCCAACACAACAATTAGTCACATGCTCCCTTGCCAATGGTTGCTCATGAAACTCCTAGAATTTTCATCATCCCCTTGATCATTGACCTATCTATTGACCTATCTATGTAAATGCATTCTTTCTAAAAAATCAAATGCACCACAGAAAGAACAAGATCTACCCTCTAGAAAGTCAATCACCATCTTCTATTGTTGGCATTCTTCTTTTCAACACAAAACAAATTCTCAAACATCAACTACACACACATCACACACAAAACAAGAGCAGATATTTAGCTTTGAAAATCAATGCCTCCTTATAATCTTGCCACTCCCATGCTCCACAACTTGCATCATTTTCCTCCATTCAAGAATAAAACAATGAACATTATACTAATCTTTAAACTTTCGAGTAGAATTAATAGTAAGTTTATCACCACCTCAAGGTTTCATCTTGAAAACCTTTTTGTGAATGACAAGACGACAAAACAACAAATGGTTTTCGGCGCCATGAATCAAATGGGGACGATCTTGTCCAAACCCTAAAATTTCTCATCCATAATTTTCAGTTATAGGAGAAGGCCAAGGGTTGTACATTGTATCCAAATGTTCATTATAAAGAAGTTTAAATATACTTGTTCATATATAAATTTTGTTTTGGTAAAGTTGGTCTTGCATCTACATTGACACATATGCTAACTTATATGATGTGACGAGGTCCAAATTCTTTGAAGTGTACCACCGAGGACAAAGTTAGTGACAATTTTGAATGCAATCCTTAATTGCCTTTTGATTCTTGTACACATTAATGAACAAAAACAAATCATATTTTGAAGAATGATAGTTCAAACCAACATATATTTAGAAATATCAATATCATTCAATATGTGTATGTTGATAGTGAAACATGATTAATAAAGAGTATAAAAAAAAATACAATAAGATGACATTGTGACAACATTTGGTGTACACCTTAAAGAATTTAGACCCAACATTGACAGCATGACAAAGGTGAAATTAACATATCATGTTAATTTAAACAACCTGTTGTAATTATGCACTGAATTTGCATGGTATGGTAGCTAAACCCCATGGTCCCCCTTCACATTTGCTTTGCATTTGCACCTTCACACTTGCCTCGTCCAATCCACCCTCTTGCACCTATTCCTCAAAATTTAACACAAGTTTTCTTTGGGCTACCTTGAATTTCATGAAGACTTTTTTTATTTGGTACGCATGTCAATAAATAAAAAGTACTTTAAATGTAGAATGAAAAATAATATGTGTCTTTTTTCCAATACACAACCCTCTAATATCCAGAAAGCAAGTTAGTAATCATTCTAGTTTAAAAAAACTTCCTTGAAATTCTATGAGGTGTTTGTAATTTGATGAATATCTGTTATGAAGTATTATTTGGTATATAGTTTCAATAGCAAAAAATGTCCAACAAATAGGCTGCAAAAGCAGTGCATGTTTTCCAATACACATCTTGTAATGTTTACAACAGGCCATTTGATAATTGTAAGTCCTTGAAACAAATACAGGTCAGATGTGGTCATTCCTTTTGTGATAGTAAACTTACTGATATTGATCCAAGTCTAGGACAATTGGAATAATTGCAGGGGATGTAGTTGGGCTGACCTAGCTTGGATGCCGACCGCATGGAAGATTTATTTTCTTTGATCCAAGAAACTTTTGAGCAACTTGGGCCCCATGTCTCCAAGTAGTTTATCATGCTTGGTTGCTTGGCTGTTTAGTAATTCTTAAATGGTCTCTCAATTTGATCATTACATTGGCAAGATAAGGATCCCATGTCATGTATGTGGAACTATGCCTGGGTCTGGTCACAAAGTTCAGCTTAATTGAATGAATTCCAATTCTGCCCTGTGTATGGGTTCATAATGAAAATTTTCGTTCTCACTATCAAAATGCATTCAACTATCTATAGGTTCACGGCAAAGACAAGTCAGTCTAATTGCTCACAATAGAAAGTTTGTTGCATACTTTTGTGTGAATCAAGGAAATAGTTCCATTCCACTCAAAAGGCAAGCACTACAATCCTAAGAGAAAATTGAAGTAACTATGTTCTTCAGCATTGAGGCAGCTCCCCTATGCTTCAACCGCTATGAAATGGGTTGCAAAACTTCTACACATCCGCATATACAGATTAGCCATGCAAAGTTTATTTGTGACAAGTGGACAATGAACAATTCATCCTGTATGACACACTAAGGTGCAATATCCTTGTATAGCAAAAGACATTGAGGTACTTGTGCCAACCATTCAACCATTCCTAATCCACATCTTTCCATCATGTTGCCACAATGGAAGTAGTATGTGCACAATGACATCTTTCAGTGAATAATTACCATGATTGACTTGGCCAAGTATGGAATAAATTAGAGGAGTTGTTGCAATCCTGAATTACTTCTGGAGATGTCCCCTTGTTGCTCTCCATCTCTGTCATCTTGGTGCTACATGTTGCTGAGCTTGATGAAGACAGAATGACCATCCACACAATCTTAACTTGTGGAAGGTAATTTTTTTTCTGATATTGAAGTTTCATATGCTCTTTAACGAATCATCATCAAAGGGATACCAAAAGGCTATGGTAGCTGTTTGCATGATTCAGGTACAATACTTCTGTAAGTTGGCTAAGAAGTGTATTTGATTGTTGTGTGCTTCTTTATGGTCGTAGGTTGTTCACTGAATAGTTTCAAGGACAGTATTATAGGTATATGGAAATAATACTGTAACTTGAAATATGCTAAAGCTTTTGATTACATGCTGCAATGTATTTACAGGTATTCTCTTAGAAAATTGAACTATCCTACCCTTGAATTTGAGTGTACTGTGCTAGCAAAACTTGTGAGAAAAAAGCATGCAGCAAATGATGTGTTATGAATAGCATGAAGGAGGGGCATGGGTTTTGTGCACCAAAAGTAACCACATTTCCTGGAATACAGAAGAAAATCATTACCATGAATCTCAATTCTCCAAGCCACCACTTGCTCTTCATGATGAACTCCCATTGGGGGCTTTGCCCCAAAACCAACTACTACAAATCTGATGGAAATGTGGTGTGGTCTTTCAACTGCATACTCTTACAGTACAGCATGGACTTTGAAGGTTCTGATCATATTAGAAAGGTAATAATTTCTGCTGTAAGCAAATCTCAACCCACGAATGCTGTGTTGCTCTCTTGTACTCACTTGTCCACTTTTTTTTTTTGTCAAACTATGTTCCTCTGGGTCGGCTGACAATGCTATCCCCTTTGGCCTCACTGGAGCCCTTGTAAAATGGCTGCAACTTCTGGAATGAACATCTGGGGCATTGCAACACACCCCACAGGGACAAAATTTGTTTTCACTGATTCCACTTTCAGTTTCTTTCAGTAGAGTGTTTTTTGTGATGGTTTGAAGGAAGAGTTTACTGTAATGAGGCCCCTGGGAGGCCAGTGTGACTTTGACACCATTCTCCCAAGCCTCCATACACACATAGAAATTTGGCAGCCTGGCAGCCGTTGTTATGAACCAAGACAAGGAGCCAATTTGAACATCAACACCCAATTGTTACTTCAAAATCTCCAAAAGAAAAATTCCTCCATAAACACCAGAAGTTTTGCTCATTTTGTAGTCTTACATTGCAACAGTAAATACATTATTTCCCATGGGGCATCATCTCCCATCAAAATCTAAGCTCATAGTTATATAATTTGGTGAGAAAACAGTTCACCAAATTTAGTGAACATAAATACACTGGTTCATAAATACATCATCTAGGATGTAATGATGCAGAAGTTCACAATCTGAGACCAGGCTATACATGTCTATTGATATGTGGAGAAAACATCAAGTAATTCAAGACAGACATTTGCAGTTCATGGAACAATGTGACTGTTGTTTTCACATATGTGCAATAAGCAGAACTAATGGCTGCATACACTCCCGGACTCGATTCCACTTGACTCAATCAGCAGATCCATCGTTGGGACATGTGATACAACATATGACCTGAAGTCCAACTTCTTTTCCCTGGTGTTCTTGCTACGAATTTTTTGAACTGAAAACTGCTTCCACCTCCAGAACATGCATCTGGTGCATTGACAAAGGTGACGAGTCCCCCAAGAAAGCAGTACCCAAGTCCCCAGCAGCAGCAGCAGGTTCCTCAAAGAAGGAGAGTATAGAATTCGATCCAACAGACCTTCAAACATTTTTGTTGATGTGCAAGGAAATAAGCTAAATTCTCTCAAGCAGATGGTCCCATAAGATGAGAAGCTAGACTGGTCATATTGAGAGCTCAGGTTTGACTGGGGGTGAGCTCATGTTGTAAGTGGCTTGCAAAGCAAAACTTGAGTGTTCTGGCCTCAATGAAGAACCCAGTACATTTGTTGAGGATGGACACATGCACCTCCATTGAAATGCGCCATGCTACCATCGTCCCTAGCAACTCAGGTGCCAACATCCATGTGATGGTGTCAGGGTACTGTTGATGCGTGAATGTCACACCGCCATCTGCATCAAAGCTGCCAGTCGATAGATCCGACCATGAAGATCTAGTCTTCTTGAAGCTTCTGGACATCATTGTATAAGAAGAAACTTGGTTTATAAGTCGGTCTGAAAATGGAATTCCGCCCAAGTTCTTTAAAGTCCAAGAGAAAGTGCCAGACTTGGAACTGTGGCAGTGTTCTGTTCCATGTGTCTGCTCATGATGCCAATCTGTCTCACCAAGCTTGCCAGACGTTAGAGAAGAAGTTGTCTGCGACGACGCGGTGGTTGTTCTCACCATGTTACCACCGCGTCCTTTCCCCAGCGGAACTGTCACAGGGCTCCCGGACGAAGGCACGAACAACCTGTCGTAGACAGGGTTTGGAGAATCAAGCTCAAATCTTGTGAGAAGAACTTGTTGCGGTTCCACTTCTGGTGTGACTGTCACAGCAACTCTCGACAAGAAGAATCGGCGCAAAATGGAAGAACTACTATCACGACAATTAGCCGCGTCCAGGTTCTGAAATTCGAGGCTCAAAATTTTGAGGGTGAGAGAACAGTTCGGGAGTACGGTGGGTTCCATCAGGACTTGGAGTTGGATGTTCTGTAGCAGCTGTTGCTGGTTGGATTTCTTTGATGACGTCCATGGCGATCTCAATCCAGTGACATGAGCATCTAGTTTCCATTGTCTGCAGCTGGGCAAATTTGTGAGCGAGTGTTCGCTATGAACCTTGTCTGAATAGCATTGCAGCACATCTGTTGCTCGAGCGAGGACGATAGCCACTTGACTCGGATTTCGTCCCGTGCAAAATCTGTTCGTCATTCTGTACATGGGGCCAAGGAGGGTCCATCTCAGGACTTGGAAGGGATAGTACACCAAAAGGATCATGCGACGGAACTCTTTGGTGGCTTGTTCGGCCAACAGGAAACTTGGCGTGTATTGCTGTGGCATAAGGAAGGAATGGGCGGGGCGAGTACGCGCAGTTCGCGACAATAGCCATGATACTGAAACCCAGGAGTCACCAGCTGAGTCCTCCTCCAAATCCAAAAGATGTGCATTCAGTTCCAAGAGCAGTTTGAGAAGCTGAAGCATGGTGTTGCAGTTCATGAGTGCCGAAACTATAGCAGCCTTGTTCACGAACGGTGACATCGGACACAACTCCGATGGACTCATCAATCCTACCACCAACTTCACAAGATTGGGCACATTCCGATACCATGCACATGCTAAAGCACAAACAAGGAACTTCTTTGCATTGACACCAACGACGTTCTCCTCCTGCGAGACAAAGACTACACGATCCTGCTCAATTCTCATGAGCAACTCGATCACAGCTTCCGTCACCTCAAACCCTGCTGCAAATTCCTCCTCCGAAGACTTCTTCTTCCTTGTAGTTTTCTCCAGTCGACCAGTAGCAGCTAGACCAAAATAGAAAATTTCACGCGCAACCGTTGCGGATGCGCAGAGCTCAATCGAATTGCACTCTTCCACAACTTCCTCCAACTCGTCCAAGCTGGTCACTTCCGTGTAGGCCGAAGGAGGAGGCTCTGATGGGTTTCTAGTCGAACCAGTAGTCAGAGTTTGCCGTTTCAAGCACCGCACAAAACAGCATCGTTTTTGGACGAACACCGCTGCAAGGAAATGTGGCTGAAGAAGAGGGCCTCTCTGAACTACCAATTCAGGCTCATCATGACCGGAACGATACTCAACAGACTTGCGATTAGACGTTGCAGGACCATGATCTCCACCTGCCGGGTCTTCTTCCACACCAAAAATTGGACCGTGACGAGAAACTGGAGCAGAAGACGACTCGGAAGTACTATAATGCTGCTGCATCAAAGACTGAGATTGGTTCATTTCGGACTCTCCATCCGCCTGTTCAAGACCTGCAGAAGAAGACAGTGGAGAAAATTTATGCAAAATTCCCCAGAGCTCTCCCACTGAAGATTTCACACTTCCTTTCATGCTTTGTCCACACACCAATATCAAAGCTTCAAGCAATAAACAAGGGAAGAAAACAGAGAGAGGTAGAGACCAGCAGCTACTGCACAAGAAAGAAAGAGGAAAAAACAAGGCCAAGAACAAGGAGAGCGAGAGCTTCTCTCAAATGACTTCTTCAACAATTGCTTCATTCATGCAGTGCTCTGCTTGCTTCTCCTGGCAAATATAAAGCAGCAGGCGGGAACATTCCCATAGGAAGGGGGCCTAGGAGGATGAGGCGGTAGCCAAGTCTGGCCCCACCTTTTGGGTCCTTACCCAAGGGCTTTACCCATTGAAAAGACATGCAGTAAACATTATCATAAAGAAGAAGAAGAAAAACCCTGTATATAAAATCCTTGAAACCACCCAACTCCAGCTTCTGGAGTGACAGATCCCACATGGAAAAGTCCCCCAGAATAACAGTGCAAATTCCTCAACAGGTTGATATTCCTCACAAGGTTGTTTATCATGCAAGGCATTGTTGAAAATGATGGGCTTGGCGTTAATGCTAAGTATGGTTTGCGCATTGTTGAAAATGATGGTCTTGCCTTTTGAGCTAAGTAAGGGCATTGGAGTGGTATGTCCACAGAATCAGTCCACCTGAGCTCACATTGAGAACTAATTTCTGGAATGGCCCACTCCTAGGGGAAAGTAAAGTACTGCAAGGTTGTTTTCTTTGTGTCTTTTTTTTGTTTGTGTTTGAAAGCATCTCCTCACACAGAAGATGTGTTCTTTGATTGAAGAGATCTTCCCCACCATTCACATGCAAGACCTTCCACCATTGGAGCAGACTAATGCCTGACATCAGCATATTGAGTCTTGACAATTTCTTAGGTTCCCAATTACCACCGTCCATAATAAGATCTCCTTTTAAATTACGGGTTGACCAAAACACATTTTATTAAACTTGTTTTGCCCACATTTCTGGAACTGCCCATACCATTCTTGAATCCCTGTATTTTCCATGCAACTATTTCTCGAAGCCTGTGACCAATTGGGTGCTCATTCTCTAAACACCAATTTCTCATTATAAAATTTGCTCTATCATTGTGAGTTTGTCACTGCTCTTAATTTTTCTAATTTTTTTGCCCACGACGATATTTTCAATAATCATGAAATAAGTAAGGACGTGTTAATGGAATTCACAATGAAAGACCATATACACAGATTGGCAGCACACACACATTTGATCGATCTTTAGCTATTTTCCAATCCCTTTTAGGAATTTTCCAAGGAAATGAATTCCATGGTTTCCTGAATAATTTCCTTGCTATCATTTTGTTTGTGGGAACTCTCTTTGGAACTGCAAACCCTTTATGCTTATCCATTTACAAGTTTTGGACAGCCTTTTTTACTGGCTACCTATTTGCCAGTTTGAATCTGCTCAATGGGGCTGATGAGCAACTCATGGGGCTAATGGCTCTGCCCCTTATGGCAAGTTCAAACTTCAAACCAGCAACAGTTAAAAGTAGAAATGTACCATGAAGTTCTCAAAAATTGAACTCACAGTTCAAACTAATGCCGTGTGAACATTCCTCAAAATGCGAAACCCAATGAAAACCATTACTTTGTTTTGTTCTGTCTCCTTTACAGACAGAGCCAAAATAAATATCGATCTGTTGCCATAAATCAAGTTGCAAGAAATGCATATGTAAAATAAGGATCCTTATGTTCAGATTTACAAGATTGATGCTGAACCTAATTGAAGAATTTGTGGTCTTTGCTGCAATACTTGCAAGATAGATAGATCAAGACTACAAATCTTTCATGCATTTTGGATTTCATGTTCAGCAACTGTGAATTTCTGCAGAGCCTCTTTGTAGGGACATGTTCTTGTGTTCCTCCCTCACAAAGCTTTTTGTACATGCATTAAGAAATGCACCTATTGAGGAGCTGCTGTTTCAACATTGCTTTAGTGGCAAGTTCAAGCAGCATGGACAAGTTGTCTCTAGCTACATTGTAATGAACAACAATAAGGTTCTAACTTCTAACTTTTGTCTCTCTCTTGGCTGCTGGTGCTGCTACTGAGTCTGTAATTCTGTCTGCTGCTGCTCCTGATGTGAAGACTTTTGTAGTGTCTGATCACAAGGCTTGTAGAGCAAAACTACACTTGTTGGTAGGTGGGCACAAAACATGCAAATAACAAAGATGTGACACACACAGAAGTAGAAGGACAAGGACAAATTGAAAGGAAAGAAAGCAAAAGGCAAGCAGATAGACATGACGGCTTTGAGATCTACATTGGCAGGATACCAGAGAGTAGATGGAAACTAGAGTACCCTGACCATCAGCCAACTTATCTAGTGAAAACCACAACAGCTCTAGGTTTCAACTGATTGATTTGTCTCTATGTAAAATAGTCAGAAAGTGGAAACAGAATTGCATCTGATCAATCTCTAACCCAGAGATGGCAGGGAAACAATCTTCAAGTGCAATTTTGTCAACAGTCAGCACCAACACACCATCCCCAAACAATCACTCTTGCACCTCTCAAAAAGTCTTTCATTATCTCAGTTTGCATCAAATCACATCAAAAAACCATTTGGTGGTGAAACAAGGCCAAAAAGATAATGTGTAGAGTGATGTTGATTCTTCAAGAAAGAGGAAGATATCTTCAGTCCCTTTGCCCAAGGTGGGAGCTGCTGCACATATAGGACTTTATACAAGCTTTCAAAGTGCCCCCACAGAACTAGCAAATTCCAAGAGATAACCACATACTAGGCACCTCTATGTTCCTTAGTATATTTTAAGCAGGCATTTACAATCTCATGTTGATTTTGTCCAAACATTACTCTCAATCTAATGCAAGAGAAAACACAGCTTCAACTTCTGATACAAAGAGTCAAGTTGTGAGCTCTGGTTTGGAGGAAGATGGGGTTGAAGCAAAGGGCATCAAAACTCCAAATGATCTCATCCCTGCGCTTGTGACAGTATAGCTTTCAGAAGCTTGTTATTGAAATGCTCAGTCTTGCTGTTGCATAAGAGATCTCTTATGGTTGCCACAGATAAGAAGGCAGTGAATGTAAGCCTGCTTCTGGAGGCTGCTTCCATTGAACCTTTTTCTCCTCATCCCAATACATTTCCAATGATTTCAACCATTAGAGATATCAACAGTTAAGCAAAGAGGAACTATAGATGCAGAAATGATGACCCAGCCAGTCAACGACAGATTCTCAAATATTCCCTGGAGGAGGTGTTGCGTCAAGGATCAGAGCCAATTTCTTGGTGTAGTTCCTGAGTGGAACTTACTCCATCATCACTGGACTCAAATGCCCTCAGAGAGAGGGAGAAGAGAACAAAACATAGAATGAGACAAAACCATCATCAGACGGTCACATGAGGAAGTGCCAAGCACATCCATCCTTAAGTAGCTCAGCTAACGCAGCATCCACTACTGTGGGTTGTCCAGTGTTGTCATCTGCATTCAAAGACCTGTTCCATCACAAAGAATCAGAGACTCTGATCTCTCACCAAATCCTTAACAATTCAAAGATTGCAGCAATGTGTTCTTTGAAACTGAGTTTGAGAGCAATAAATACACCGGGGGGATGAGCTTCAACCCTTCCGTAAGTGCATGATATCAATGAGCTTTTTTTTCTATCACAATGCTCAGTAGCAACGCTCGCACAATTCGCTGTTTTGAAATTCACAAAAAAGAAATTGCAGTTGTCGATCAGCAAATTTCCCCATCACAAATTCACTGTTTTGAAATTCACAGCCATGCAGTTGTCGATGCATAAAATCGAAGCCCTAATTGAAGGTAGGTACCTGGTCGGCTTCAACGAGGCCGGGGTCCATGGCCCGCACAGAAGGCTAGCGTAGCGTGTGCGCGTGAGCGCTGCTCCATATCCCCCTCCTCCGTCAAATAAAGCTTCCCTTTTTCTGTGTCTATAGTCGTGAAACTGCCACATGGCGTGAGCTTGTCGCGGCGAACAAAAAAAAAAGGGTTGGGAAGTATCACTCGATGTCTGTCCATCTTGTGTGTCACGTTCTTACTCCTCCATCGACCGCACTTCTCGCAACGAATACCGTAAGTACAAACTAGTGCGGATTGATTCCTCCTCGCCATGCCGTGCTACGCCTTCAACTTGTGCCCCTTTTTCGCGCTTTTGAGGCTACCTGGCCATGTGGTTTTTGAAACTCATGGTGTTCTTGGAATCGCCGTTGCAGCTTGACATCTGTAATGAATTTGCACGCCCATTTGGCAGCCCTATTGTTGTTCCAGCCAAAGCTCCTGATGATAGGCCCTTGGGTTTTGCAGCAATCCTTGTTATGAACTTCTTCGTGGCGGTGGTGGTGTGCGTCGATTGAATTTGGTAGATTTCGGAGGCAAAACACGGAACGAGGTGCAGCTTCTCCTCTCTCTCTCAGAGGCTGACGCCTTGGCTCACAACGCATGGCGGAGATGGGAGGAAGGAGCCTCTTAGGAAGAGAGTCGACGGGTCTTCGAGATGGGTGCTTGTTGCGAGGCTTGGAATCACTCAGAACGGGGAACTCGCGGAAGTTGTACGCTGCTGATTCTCTTGGGCCTCAGAGATTGGGGTTTGGAAACTCGAAGGAGCGGCGGCGGCGTTCACGAACTATATTTCGTGCAGGTAAGAAGTGAATTTTTCCAGGAACTTCTCTCGGTACTTAGCAGTGGATCTGTTCGGAAGTACCTCAGGCTTGTTACTCCCGTCAGCAATTCAGAACAACTTCTGGGAGTTTGTGGAGTGGAATGTCTGAGCCTCACGCAGAGCTACAAATAATCATAACAGTTTGGTATGGCACATGTTGCAAGATTTCTTCGCAGAGTTTGTCAGTGCGGAACTTCCTAGTTCGATGTTCTTCTGGGTGTGAGTAGTCTCGGTGCTGGATGCAAACTTCAGTTGTGGCAACACCAGTTGTTCGAAATTCTCTTTAAGATCTAGCTATAGATTTCAAACCTGATTTCTCTTTTGTGAGTTTCTGAATTCTTCTTCCTCTTCTGATCTGCTATCTATGGCTACCGATCTGATTCCTTTCTTTTGTTATCATTAATTCTTCTTGCAGAGGTTAAGGCATGGCAATTGGGTCCAGTAGAGCTACCTAAATCATGGGCATTTTGGGAAGCTGGGAAGAAGTCAAAAGCAGAAATTGCAGCTGCTGGCACTGATTTTGTAGTCCAAGAGAAAGTAGTGAATGATTCTGAAAGAGATAATATTGAAATGGAGCTCCTTTTCAAGGAGCATTCAGTGGATGCAAAAACTCCAAGAGGACACCTCTCACCCGCAGCCATCAATACAATTGAACAATTTAGCAGGTATATATACATATACATGGGTGTCTTCTTTTCATGGAGTAACAATCTTTCCAGTTTGAGTTTCTCTTTGCTGCACATCAACACCTGCAACTGGCCTGTGGAGCGGCAATTGTGTCTCATCTTGCTCTTTTGTGGACTGTTGCCTGTTGCTCAAGGGTTAGGGTTGTCAGAGAGGAAATCAAGGTTGGATAGTTATAGGAACCCAGAAGTGTTTGTAGATTAATCATGAAGGGAGGATGGGTGAGGACAATTATGTGCGGAGACTAAGAATTTTGAGACATTTCTGGCAGGTTGAATGGATTGACTGGTAGAAAAATGAGGGCAAATTTTGAAGCAAATGCACCAGTGGCAGTTCAAAATGAAGCTCGATGTCTTGTTGAGTTTTGCATCTTCCGGTATTTAGCTCGTCGTGGGGCTGATTTTCACCCATCTCTGCAGGTTTGTCAATAGTTTTGTCTTCCTGCAGTTGGTCTCTTGTCTTTTCTAGGGGCTGGATAGTATAGTACGATGCTTCATCTCTAGAAACATGTGATGGATTTATTTTGCTTCTGTTGCTATACTTTGTGAAACAGATTGTCATTCCTTTAAATTTCTATGTTGGTTTTGACATCCACTGTAGTTCAGCAACTGTTTTCTTCATATTTCAATGACCAAAAACATGGAGTGGGTGAGTTTAGAAGATCAAGATGGAGACTGTTTGCAATACAAATAGTTTCTTGTTCTCTGCCTGTACTATGACTGAGTATTATCATTGCTTCTGGAAATGTAGAAACTCAGGATGCAGATTTTGTATAATTATTTGGCCAAATTATTTTGCAGATTATCATAGACTTATCTACACCTACCACCAGGAGCTGATGAAGTCAGTGGGGTGGCAGCTAGTCACTGCAGTTCATGGTGAAGTTGATGGTCTGATATTTTGTGAGTGACACTCATAAGGTTATGACCACACTCATTCTTGTATTCTTAGTTTTGATTTTTCTCAAACTCACACAACTATTACCTTTCAATATAGTATTCTGAATTTTTCTCTGCAATCTCAAAGATACATACTTCTTTCCTGCCAGTGTCCTGCAGAGTTATTTACCAAGATGTTCATTGTGTATTTGTTAAGATTTGTATCATGCCATACCTCTCCAGTAGAATTATGTTGTCTTGTGTCCTGATAATCGTTTGGGAGCTTTGTTATTGTGGTATTTTCAGGATACAGCATTCCGGCGGTGGTGCTTCATTGCTATGCTTGCATGGCAGCGGCCATATGTGGATGATGTGATTGGAAATGAGAAACAGAATCCTGTAAGCAAAGAATTGTGTGCTGCACACTCCTGCCTGTTCCTTTTTATGGACCTGCTCTAAAAGGATTCTTTGTACATTTCCTTTGCACCTTTCATGACATACTCTTGCTTGCCACATTTTAGCCCAATAATTCTATCAGAAAATTTCTTCAGTCCACAGAAATTTGGCACTGTCAAATGCAAAATGCCTACCAGATTTGTGCTTGAGAATGATAGATTTAGCCTGAGGCTACCAACAGTCCAATTAATTTTCATATTTCCCCTACTTGACTGTGCTATTTGACTGTCTAAGAAGATAGCTATACTTCATGAATTCCATCATGTGACCCATTATTGTGGACTAGTTTTACAGGAAAGTTTTGCTTTCCAACAAGACTGACACACAAGTGAGATGATACACTACCAACTGCCCTTGCTTCTGATAGATTGTTATCTGGTGACAGAGAAGAGGTACAGTAGGAAAAGATGCATTTGTACGAATAGCACCATCAATCGCAGGTGCAGCAGATCGACCTACAGCTCCCTTCCTTTTTGATGCTCTTGTTGGAGACAGAAGTGAAGGCCTTACATTTGAAACATGGGATCAATATCTGAGAGACCTCTGTGGGTAAGTGCTCAACCTTCACATGATCATTATCACTTTCATGGAATCATTGTCAGGCCTCTTTTCATTACAGACTGCTGGGTGCACTGTGCAGAATATGCTGCACATAGCAGAATTATCCTTGAAATGCTGTTGCACCCAATCCTTAGTATAGTGTCTCTGTATAGACAGACCAGATATTGGTGGTTTATATGGTAGTACAAACTTTGCAGTTTTGACAAATTTGTTAAGTAAACCAAAGTAGTGAAACTGGTTCCTAAGGGCTAATGCTTGCCATAGTGTCCACAGTGTGGAGCACCAAATAGAATGCCATATAGAACTTACAAAGAGTGTTTGTGACTTTGGCTAGGGTGCTTGAAGACCGGCACCAATATCAAGAAACTGGAGGTGTAACCTTAGGCCTTCAGCCTGGGGAGTGTATTGTAAGTGTTGGAGATAGGAAGCGACAACCTGTACAAAAATGGAATGGTAACTTGGTTTGGCCGGGCAGGCTTACACTAACTGACCGAGCTCTATACTTTGAGGTTTGTCCATACTTTCTTTGGCTTTTGCCCTGTCATGAAATGAAAAATCTTGAGGTTGAATTTATGTCTTGCATGTGAAAATGTCTGGATGGCAATGATCACGTACTACCATTTGTTAATTGCTTGTAATCAATGTGTTAAAAACAAAAGGTGCAAACGTGCAATTTTAGAGTTGGTAACAAAAATACTCCCATCATATGAAATGGGTTTAAAGTCCAATTATGAAAACCTTGAAAAAAAAGTATGAATCGGAAAATAGCTGCTACACCGAAGCTGGGCGCGAAAAACCAACCAGATTGACCCAGAGGATAAATCAGAAATACAGAAACAAAAACAGCAATTGGAGCAGAAAAAGATTTAGAGATGTTTTTGCCGGTATTGATCCCGATTTAGATTCTCAAGTCAATAAACATCTGATAATGACAAGGGGATGATGCCCATTGCAGGGAAATGGCATTGCATCACATCAAGCACCAATTAAGATGGATATCAGTACAAAGGATGCATTCTTGGAGAAGAAGAGAGTTGGACCATTTGGAGCAGAGTTGTTTGATTCTGCTATTTCTGTTTCTTCGAGCCCACAGTGAGTAAGCAAAATGTTGCAACTCACCAAATTAATGGTCTTGTTGATTCCCAAGTCTCATGAAAAATATGCAGATTGCTATTGTTGATGAGTAGCTGAATAGTATGATATTGGAAATGATGGCAGAGTCATCTGTGCACCTAAAGTGCTCTTCTCTCAGGCCTCGTTCAAATTCTGTTGTCTTTTGGACACTCAACATAAAATTCGTTTTTCCTTCTATTCCTTTGCATCTTTTTCAACAAGTCCATTCTTCACAGGTAGTAGTTTCTCAATAACCTATGTAAATGATGCCATCTGACAGGTCAGAGGCATGGGTGCTAGAGTTTGTTGACTTTGCTGGAGAACAACGGCGTGATATGTGGTATGCCATGGTGAATGAACTGATTTGCCTTTATCGCTTCATTGACATGTATGGCCCAAAAGATGGTGATCCATTGTTGGGTTATATTTATGGGGCGAAAAATGGACGAAACACCGCAATATCAAGTGCCATTCAGGGTATTGCAAGATTGCAGGTACACACCATTTTGACTACATTCTTGTGCTGGTTCTTGTATATCAATCTAGTAAGTGCAATTGAATATATCAATCAAAAGGATCTATTGCCAGTAGACCAAATACAGATATCAACTCTAAGGAGAGTCTTATCTTTAGTGTACCAAGTGATCATTACTACTGTTAGGTGTTCATTTCATTCTGGAACAACAGATTTTATGGGATCACAGTTGGAAACTAAGAGTGGCAATAAGAGTGGAAGTTTTTTGCAGAAAGCCCTTTTGAAGGCCATTTTACAATCTTGTTTGCCTAACAGAAATGCTTGATTGACCTCTGTGCTTCCCACAGGCTGTCCAATACACACTCAGAAAGCCACCCAGAAATTTTAACAGATTGCTACAATTTTCATTCCTGATAGATGCCCCAAGTGGGGAATTGGTGTGCCAGACACTGGCAGTGGACTACTGGGGTGGTCGCATGGACTCAAAGGCAAAAGAAATTGACTTTTCGGTAGTAGGAGGATCTGATAATGGAACACCGGAAGATTCTGTAGGTGGAATTGGACATGATGCCATTGGAATTGATGGAAGTGTTTTCCTCCAGCGTTGGATGACAGCACCATCTTGGAAATCTATGAAATCCATCAACTTCTGGAGGCAAACGAAAGGTGGAATGAGGGGACTGGTGCTTGGAAAATTTCATGTTGTAGGAGGCCTGACTCATGTTCAACGTGCAGTGACAGCTTGTTGGGAGCAAGGCCGGGTGGCTGATAAAACCAAAGCCACAATTGATGGGGCTATGCTCAAGGGCATCCCCAATAATATTGATCTCCTCAAGGTAGACATATACCCATCCAAGTAAATTGTTGCAGGAAACATGAGCAGTTTTTTTTGACTTTGTAGTCATCCAAGACAAGAGGCATTTCCTATCATGTTGGTGAATTGTGTCCCTCCTTGTAAATCAGCTCCCAACTCCACAAACTTTCTCATGTTTGTGAAGTCACTTCAAGTGTCAATCCTTCCAACATGTATACCCAGTGACAATTCACAGATGGTCTGGTCTTCTTCTCTTCTGAAGAGTGTAGAATGCATAGCCTGATGACTCAGACTGCAGCAGTTGGGATTCAATGATACAAGACTTGGGTGTGTGCATGTTTGGCAGGAGCTCCTGCTACCATTTTCAATACTTGGCATCAATTTTCAGAAGCTCAAGAAATGGGAAGACCCAGCTTTGAGTGCAGCATTCTTGCTTGGAGCTGCTGGCCTTATTTACAAGTGGGTCTGCTCCCTTATTGTTTTCTTCAAGAAACTTTCATGCTACTTATCTCTACAACAAAAATGTCCATGCCAGATTTGTTTTATGGGTGTGCTTTTGCTCAGCACTGTTGTCTTATTAGGCTCAATGCCGTTGACTACTCTGAAGTGTCCCCTAAGACCATCCCAGAGTCCACTTCATAATTTGATAAATATTTTCTTGGTGTGATGTTTTGGCAGAAATTGGTTGCGCTATGTGTTGCCAGCCATTTTGCTCTCATGTGCAGGAATCCTCTTCTCATTTCGGGGTTTAAAAGCCCAAGGTCGATTAGGTGGTGACTTTGGAAAAGTGACCATCCGGGATCAGCCACCAACAAATACCATACAGAAGATTATGGCCCTTAAGGAGGCACTAATGGCTTTGGAGAACTTTTTGCAAACCACTAATATTGCTCTCTTGAAACTCCGCACTGTTGCTCTTGCACGGCATCTTGCTGTGAGTTGCTGCAGAAGCCCCAACTCATTTTAGGAATTTTTTGTCTGTGGTTGCTTGATCTATTGATCTGGGATTTTGGTGCATGCTTTTCTTCTCATTGCTTCTCGAGGGAGGTCATGTGTCTTCTGAGCTTCTCTTCTCTTCGTGGACTTATGGTCTTCTAAAATCACAGTGGACCTGCAATTGAACACTGGCTTTGAGTCTCACTTCTAGTTTGTTTGTACTCTTGCCTTCCAATCTGCATAGACTTTAAGGTTCATGAAAACAACCACAGGCTGATAAATCTTCTGTTGTGTATTCTGTTGCAGTCAACAAATGAGGTTCTCATGGCACTGATAGTTGCAGGCATAACAACATGGGTTGTGCCATATAGGTTCCTTGTTGGTGCATTCCTCATTGATCAATTCACTGTGGAGTTACCATTCCGAAGAAAAGGCGTGGAAGAATTAGTAGGCCGTTTACAGGATTGGTGGATTATGATACCTGCAGCACCTGTTGCTGTCTTACCACCCAACAAAGAAGAAAACCAAGCAGACACCCATCTACCCGAAGAGTCAATGAGTGGTCCCAACCAAGGGGAGGCTGTTATGCAAGCACTCTCTGAATGGTTATCTGATGAAGAATAGCACCTGCAATGATCATCACTGCAAATTTTAGATAGAGTGGGTTTTCAACATGTGTGAGCTCCACAATAGAAAAATCTCTGTCTCCATTTCTTTTAATTGCTTGAAAAGCAACATATCAATTTGAGTCTCTGTTGTAAATTTACTGTTTTGTCATTGAAATCATGAGATATACATTCAGGAAGCTGGTTGTTGAATTCAGGATTGTTGGCAGGCAGAACCAGGACTTGATACCACTTCTTTTATGAGGGAAAAGTATTCATCTGATAGAAGCAATTGTGGAGGAGATGTAAAGAGTCCATTTTCAAGAGGAGTTGTGAGCAGAATCTCACAATGTTTTTGGCAGAGCAATGATCTCTTGGGATGGAGTTGCTGTGCAATCAATGTTCTTGAACAACTTTTGTCCCTTGTCAAAAATGCTGGCAAGCAAGTGAAGTATTTGTGTTGATGCATCATTATACAGCTTTGCGGTGTCAAATCTTCAGTTCTCTAGTTTTCCTTGAAGATTGCAATCTTTTTCCTCTGAGTAGTTGACAATCTGGATTGAGAATCTTGGGCCAAGGACCAACAAAACAACATAGTTTTCCTTGAAGATTGCAATCTTTTCCTCTGGGTAGTTGACAATCTGGATTGGGGAAATCTTGGGCTAATTTTCAACAAAACAACATAGTTTCCTTGAAGGTTACAGGCTTTTCCTCTGAGTAGTTGGTCAAATCTGGATTGAGAATCTTGGGCTTAAGGATCGACCAAACAACGGGGACTGGGATGCCACGCATCACGTCAAATTTCAGCGGAGAAGATCGTCAGCAATAGCGCAGAAGAGAAAACTTCAAAATCTAAGAACCTTTTTTTCTTTTACTACCCTCCGAACGGTTTGGGCTCCGATTTGCACGCAGGTCGCCTTTTGTTCTCCACCCACCATCGCCGACCCCACCACCACTCATGAACCTGATACCAAGTATGTGGAGGCTGCAGGTTAGGACAAGCGAATGTGTGGAGAGGCGGGCAGGTTAGGGAGTAGCATATGTGTGGAGGGAACAGGTTCGGTTGTGTGCTTTCTGTCTTCCCTCGCACACTCACACACTCACACAGACAGGACACGTTCCATGCTTTGCACATAGTCTAGAGATTTGCACTGTGGAGGGGAAGCATGCATGCAAGCCCAGACGTCTTGCTGCTCATTTGTTGGGTTTTGATTTTCTAGATCGAAGAACGAGTCTCTCCTCTCAAAGGGACACTAACTTCCAACATTGGGTGCAATGTTTGCAGCCTAGATTGATTCCTCCAACTCAAGTTGTAGAGGATTTTCAGAAGCTGCTATCGTCGTCGTCGTTGTTTTTTCTTCTTATGAGCTTGCAGTCAAGAAGTTGCTGTTGGTGATCTGCGTACTGTTTGAGAAACAATCTTATTAGCCATGGCTGGTGGAATGGGAAGCATAGCAGTGGCAAGCGGGACTCGTCAGGCAACGACGTTAGTGCAATTCTCGCAGATGAGGGGGGATTGGGTATCGTCGATGAAGGGAGAGGGAGGCAGCGGCCTTGAACTGTTTCGGGAGCTTAGGTTGAGGTCGACTCCTCTTGCAACGAGGCCGACGAGACCGCAGACGGTGATGAAGAATATCAATGAAGGGAAGGGTGTGTTCGCGCCGTTGGTGGTGCTCACACGGAGCATAGTGGGTACCAAACGCTTCAACCAACTGCGAGGAAAAGGCATAGCCTTGCATTCTCAGGTATCTATTCTTCCCCCCACCATGGCACCTCTTTCGTGGTTTCCCTGTTTTTGTTCTCAGCTGATTTCATCTTGTCTGTCTTTTTCTTTCTGCTTTCTGTCTCCAAAGAATGTGATAATATAGAGATGCAAAACTGTGTCTTCTTTGTCTTCTCTGTGCTCCCTTTCTAGAAACCGATTTTTGTCCTGTGTTTTGCTCGAATCCTTGTCAACACTACAATCAATGTGTTGTCTAATTTCGTGTCAAAGTATCACTCCTGAATCTGCAATGGCTCCTTAGATTGAGCTCTTGGAATGTTGCCATAGCCAGCCAGTAGTTCAAACACTGAATTCTATAACTGATGGGTCATTAGCCAGGTTCCCATTTTGACCCACTCCGGAAGCTGCTCTTTCTTGAATTTCTTTCTTTCCGGGTCAAGGGTTTTTGAGGGGATTCTTACCACAAGCCAACTTGGGTCTATTTACTAGCCTGTATCATATGAATTGTCTATCCATGCAAACCTGAAAGCTAAATCGATTGAAATTCAAGGTTGAAGGAATGGAAGTTAGGCGTCCCATAAAGTTAGCACACACCTGTCTACACCCAAGTTTGAATCACTGATGCACCCTGCAGCTGTCAAACAGCAGGATCTGAAAGGGATGTGAGAGAAGATAGATAGAACAATGTGCAGAAAAGATAGATCGAATGATGCGCAGGAATGAAGTCTGTAGAATATGATCACAAATTTTGTACTTGTAGAAGTTGCATTCTGCTAAGTGTAGCTCCAAAGTCATGCACTGTTGACCCCCAGATTTCCAAGTCTCAGTCCCACAGATTTGAAGGTGCCATGTGTTGTGAACTACTCACCAAATGTAGAAGATCTTCTCTCTTTCAACATGATTGTTTGGGAACTCAAGCTGCCAGTGCCCTCTGATCTGCTAAATGTCTTGATTTGCATCTCTTAGTTGATGAGGTACTCAACCCTCTGAAGAGAGATTGAGACAGGATGTAAAGTTCCTGATTTGATCAGCATTGGCAAACAATTTGTAATAGTGCATCTTCTCTACTGACATGGTTTCTCTTTCCAATCTCTGGTTGTCAAGCACATTCGGGATCTGTACAGGGGCTGTCATCCTCACTGTGCAAGTGCCTTAGATTAGTTGCACTCATTCGTGTCATGTTATATTTTTGATTGATCAGAACTTATGTAAGTCATCTTCGAGGGGTTATTGTGAAGTGTTCTCTGCAATCTCATAGATATCTATTGCATCCTATTAGTCACATGTGGTCTGCTTAAAGGATATGTTGAGGGTGTGAGTCTCAAACCACTATACTCTATGCAGGCCTCTCTTGGCATGCTTAGATGCTTGCCTGTATAGTGGCAAGGTAAAAAGAAAGGAAGCTGAGCCTCAGAAGCTTGTTGTGGATTTGATGCAGATAAATATATAAGACTTTGTGAAATAGTTATGTCTTATGAGTGGTAGTGATTATGATGATGGAGTCTTCATGTGGCTCCTGGGAATGCAACACAAACTCATGATGCAGATTTTGTATACTTGTTTGTTCAAAATTTTGAGCAGATTACTATATTCTTAACTACACCCATGGTCAGGAGATTATGAAGTCAGTGGGGAGTAATGCCAGCTAGTCATTTCCATTTGTGATAAAATTGAACATCTGACACTTTGTGAGTGAGAGTGAGGAGGTTATGACCACTTGCATTTTTGTTGCAATTGTTTGGTTAGTCAGAACTGGAAAAAAGCCCAAAAGAAAGCTAAAAAGGACATGACTTCAGACACAATAAACAAAATCATACCATTGCGTGATATGACAGTTATGTTCAAATTGTTATTGTAGAGTTTTCTTTGCAACTTGTAGGGATATAGATTGCTCTCCCTTTGAGCCTTTCAGAAGCCTAAGAGGCTATGCATTGATTTGTATAGCAGCAGGACCTAAACTCACACACTCTGATAGTGCCTTCAGCAAAGTTTTACATGTGTGAGATTTCTAGTTTTGCACTATGAATGCTGAGGAGTTTGGAAGTCGATGTGGCATGACTCTCAGAAGGGTTTTCTCTTGAATTAGTGAGCCATAGTTATGAACTTTGCATGATAAACAAGTAAATCCATTTGGTACCAACTTAAGTTACTGACATATGTTAAAACCTAGTAGGCAGATTATTGGATTGTAAGTTATCTGAAGAGATGCTCCAATTCACTCACTTAAAAGTTGATGGACTTTGATAGACCAGGTTTGTATGGGCATTCTAAAGTTTGTGATGCTCTTCTTGTTGGTAGGTCTGATTTGGGAAGCAGACCTGTTGCTCTCAAGCTATGTTCAATAGTAAAGTGTTGATTGATTAATTGTAGGTGCTAATTTGATAAAATGGCATATGCAGGTTATTACAGAATTTTGTAAGACGATTGGAGCTGATGCAAAGCAAAGGCAAGGATTGATCAGACTTGCCAAAAAGAATGGTGAAAAGCTCGGCTTCTTAGCTTAAATTTTCTTTTCTAGGAATTCTTCCTCCCCCAAGGTTATGGCTAAATTGTTGTATGATTTTGCGCTTTGCTCCATATTGGTGAAGGATGTCCAAGCCAGTGTTTCAAGGTGCATAAATTGCATAGGTTAGTACTATGTGATTTATGTGTAATTGAGTGCTTAGAAACATGGGCTCCCTGATCGGCATGAGTAAGTAGTGGCAGAAAGGAAGAAAGGAAAAACAGAGCATGCAGAAAAAGTGGAGAGAAGAGGAGAAGAGGGGGAAAAAATGAAAGAGAACTTTAGAAGACAAGTCATTTTTTTCTTTGTTATCTCAAAAGTTAGGTACAACATTGCACAATCTCTATTATTGAAGGATTGCTTCTCTTTCTTCTTCATCCATATCTTCCTCCAAAACTGGCTAACCCAAGAGTTCCTGTTCTGCTCCACTGTCTGCATTAGGATGAATGTTGCAGGGTTTTGGAATATTTGCAGATGCTACTTAATATTCATAGCCTACCATATGCTCTGTATAGTACCAAAACAGAACTAACACCTATGGTGGCACTGCAATGCAATGCTGGAATTCAAGCTATGTTATCTTCATTTTTACAAAATCAGTAGATTATCTGTGATAGGGAAGAAGGTTTGTGGAAGTATGTTGGGTGTCATCAGACAGCCTTGCTTTGTGCTAAAAAGTGTGCATCCTTTCAGGATTCAAGAATGTAAATGTGGAAGTCTTGCCTCCCCATTCAACAGATGTGAGCTGGATGGGCAGTTCTTATCTAATGTACTATCTTTTCTAACATGCAAACTGCAGAATTTGCATTAGCATTTTTCTTTTGATATGCCACTGAACCATGTGGACTGTGCTATGACAAACCACTTGTTTCAGGTAGTTGAGAAGCATCTCTCATGTTTTCTCTTGATACTTATCAGATGCAGGACTGTGCTGCAATTGCATTGTTGGACCCTCAGCTTCCAATACTTAGATTGTATGTCTGCTGGTACAGCTTGAACCCAACTACCATCAGAAATGCTGAAAAACATGAGGTATGAAAATTATGAAACCACCTGTGTGTGGTAAACATATACTCATTGAGGGCTTTCCAACTGTAAGAAGAGCGCACCCACAATCCCCTATATTTTAGGTTTTGACTTTTGTTGAATTTTTAGTGATGAAAATACTCAAATTTTGATAACTCTTGCAGTGCAGGTCTAAACATGAAGAAATCACCTCACTGCACCCCCACTCCCCTACTCATCAATAGCTTTCCAGTGGTACCAAGAACACAGCAGGGGCCCCCTGGTTTGGTGGATTTCAACATTACAAGGCAAACAAACTACCTTCCTTAATAGTAGGATGACAACTTGATGAACATGAGCATGAATTGATGAATCCATCTATTTCACAGTCAATTACAGCTTACAAATAAGGGAATTGAAAGGCAAGAAGAACCAAGTCATAATTAGATAAGGATTCTCCAACAAGGAAATGCCATATGATGAGAGCTCTCTCTAGAAAAATCTTCTTGCAAGACATGGTCCAGTGAGAATTTCTTTATCTCTGAGGGCTTGGTAGTTGCCACATCAAAACTTATTTTGGAGTACCTAACCACTTAACATTAACACCAAATTAATCATTTCTATATGTACCCAAAGAGAGGCAATCAAGAATAAGGCTTGAATATTTTCCACAAGAGAAGCAATAGAGACAAGTTTAAACCTGCACAAAAAATAATTAACAGACAGAAACAAAAGAAAGAAGAGGCACCACCATATCTAAAGCTTGAGAAGGCTGGTTCGAAAGAACCGATTTTCCCCCTAGTTACTAGTCTTGTCTCTATGATGGTCATCCGCACCTTTCAATTGAGTTATTTGCACAAAAAAACCAGAGAACCAATCCATCTTATTTCTTATGAGTGCAGGAGCCATTTGATGAGTGCAGTAGCTTCAGATGCAAAATCTGGTTCAAGACTCCCTGCAATCAGTCACGATGTCAAGGCCATAATAATCAATAGACATCATTAGGAAGGAAAATCAATAATAATTATTTCATCAATTGATTAATTAACCCTGGAGACTGTTCCTAACTCTTGCAAGTGATTTGAGGCTTTTCAATATACAAATGGTATGTGCATCAAATTTTGGAGGAAATTTTGGTGGTTAAATTTTCATGTGAGTACCTGCACAGCTATGTCAAATGCATCATGGAATTTCTGGAGATGCGTTTTTTTGGGATGTGCATATACAAGACCAGGGATTAATTGGATCACTGCCTTTTGCAACTTTTTGATCTCTCCAGATGATATTTGTAGAAGCTGGGATTCAATGTTGAGCTCCCTTGATCGGACATGAGACTCAGGTATGTAGACAGAATAACTTGATTGGTTTTGAGGAAAGTGCCATTTGTATCCAGAAAAGGAGTTTGGATGGAAGAAGACAGGAATGCAGCCTGCTAGTATTGAGTCAAAGATTGATCGGCGTGTGGCAGAATCACCTGGTGGTTGCAGACAAAACACTGATTCTTCAAACAATTCCATCACTTTCTCAGGAGAGTTGCATTTGCCGACACCCAAGTTGTTACATGCTAATAATTTGCAGTGCTTAGACTGTCTACATTGTTGCATTATGTGTTCTCGTATGGACTCCTTCATGTGTGGACGTCCACCTCCTGCAAATGAAAACATCACCTTTCGCTTGAATTTCATCACTTGAGTCTGCCAGATACTTATCTCTGAGTCTGAAGATGGATGGAAATAAGTTGGATATGGAATTGCAACATCATTGTTGTCCCAAGGACTTCCTTCAACAAGCAGAGTTGTCATCTTCCGCATTTCAGGAAGATGCAGTAGCTTGTTGCCCCATTCTCCTGCTTCGTCCTTCACTCTTCGAAAGTCCCATGTGATTCTCCCTGCTACCATGAAGTGATCACACCCTCCAAAAGCTTCCCACTCAGGTTGTCTCTTGACCCAGTCCACAAACCTCAATGGACCTGCATCCCTGATAGTGTGATTATGGTTCCACAGACATCGTGAGGCTTCCAAACCTGCATAAAATGGGACATAAATCGCTACTGCTGTTCTTGAGTTACTTGTCAAGCATGGATATTGTTGCATTCTTGTGTGGAACAACACCTCCAATGAAAATTGGTGGGTTCGGAACCAACTGTTGCTCAAGGAAGCTGAGAGTTCTGCAGCTTGCAGAAGAGGTGGACCAAATCCCCCATTACTGAGGTATCTACACATATCTGTCCATTCACTAAGTGTGTGGCACTGTTCCAGGAGCTGTACATTAAACTCTCTTGGAATTGCATGGATATAGATGTATTTTCCCTTGCATAGCTCTGTAGTCTCTCCCTCTTTGTTCTCTCTGGGTGCAACCCCTCCAGGACTTCCTCTCATTGTGGCTATAGTTTCAAGATTGTGGATGAACCTTTGCTTTGGCAAACCCCTGGATTGAGCACTACCAAAATCAGCTACTTTTGTTGGTTGATTAGGTGGTGAGAGGAATTGAGATCGTTCCACTCGCAAGGACTCATCATGATCCTTGACATGAGATACTTGAGTGAGTACTGCTAGAAAGCAACACAAGCTCAATGTCCACAACAACAACCCCATCGTCACCAGGATACAGTGGTACAACAAATGAGAATGTAGTATTTTCCATGTCAACTTGGACCTGACCTTAGGTTGGTGTTTCTTCATCCAAGCTCTAACTTGAATGCAACCAATGCAGATCCTCCTGACAATGTCCTTAGCTGCCATTAGAGTAAATGTTTTAGATGACAACCCAAGAAGATGAATGCAATGTAAAAGATTCTGGTATCACTCAACCTCAAAACTATCTCCTTTCCAATATGATGACCTTTCTTCCCAAAATGACTCAGAAGCCCCTCTGGGTTCCTATGCTAACATATACATGAGCCTTGAAAGACGAGGTTAATTGTTTTAACTCTGTCCTTGAGGATCTAAGTTTTGCTAAATACTCTGTCCATGGAAAAGAAATGTGTTGGAAGGTGATGAGAGTGGCAAATAAACACTTGAGAGCAGCAACAACTTCAGCAAAATTGGTGGCCCTTTTGACAGCCAACTCTCAACACCCATCTTTGAACCCAGTAGACAAAAACTTCATCTCTTGCTACCATCACCCCCTCTCACCATAGAATCCATATGCAGAAACCCAGAAATGCTCATCACAATACAAGTCTTAGAGCCCATGTGCAGCTTGTGACCCATGGGAGTCTTGTATATGTAGCTGGACATAGATGCAGGGATGTGCATTATTGATGACAATGTTTGGTGCAATGCTTCTACCTGAGACACTGCTCCCGATTGTGACATACCTCCAAAATCAACAGGAATGGGTCATTGAGAATCATTGTACATTAAAGACAATCAAATGACCCATCAATTTCCATTCATGGTGAACATAGCTCTATATACTTCACACAGGGTTGGTGGAACAGAAAGTACATCCATTATTTATGTTCAGTGAGGAGTGTGTTGCGCCATCCCCCTTGTATCTATGTCCTTGTGACTTTGACTCAACAACGAAACTCTGCAGTGACTAAGTACTCAACCATCAAACTCAAATTCATAATTGACTAGGAAAACTTGAAACACAAAAACTTTGCACAACCAAGGAATGAATGCAAGATGAGACCAGGTCCACTATGAGAA
>Ga0209208_10000730_pt1 | contig 44214 bp, 70 predicted proteins | sample S1TSphfallax_3_FD_187694 | JGI IMG/M metagenome (GOLD analysis project Ga0209208, IMG submission 187694) | Host-associated microbial communities from peat moss isolated from Minnesota, USA - S1T2_Fd - Sphagnum fallax MG (SPAdes) (version 2) | ecosystem: Host-associated > Plants > Peat moss >...
CCCCTGGCTGGGGGTGCGTCAGCTTCCGGCTGATGATCGTCGCTTCCATCGTTTCTTCAGCCGCCGCCCACGCGGCAAATAGATCGCTGCGCTCAGTCATGTTCCGCTCCTCCTTCAGGAGAAACACCTTGCATTATCCATCGGAAATGGCTGGCGCAGACGTAGGCGGTCAACGGATGGCGACCCCGCATCTCGGGCGGAAGACCGCCAAACGGCCCGTCGTCGGCCATGCACCAATCGTCGGGGAAAATAGTTGCCTCGACTTTAGCAGCGGCGGGCGCGCCGCACATGGAGCATTTTTCCCCTTCGCAACATTTAGAGACGCTCACGACGGTGATCCTTCCTTGGGAGTGACATTTAGTGCGGCTTCTAGGGCTTCGCGCATCGCAGGAGGGGACACCGGCTTAAAGCCTATGCAGCGTTGGTACGTTTTTGCTGCGGCTTTCACCATCTCATCCGTGACGACGATGGGAGCGCGCTGGTTCCAAGCGGCAATGGCGTCAGCTTCGTTCGAAAGGCTTTCTTGTTTCTTAAACGCCGCATAAATCGCCTTGGCGAGACGCTCTTCCCTATTCGTCATCATGCGATCTTCTCCACTTGCTGAATGCGCTCCCCGATCCACCGGACAACAGGGATCGCCATGCTGTTTCCGAGCGCCTTGTAGCGAGGCCCATCCTTAGCAAGCCCCTTGCCAACGGAAATCAAGGTCCAGTCGTCGGGAAAGCCCTGAAGGCGCTCACATTCGCGCGGTGTCAGGCGGCGGACGGCGGTGGTGGAGACATAGCTTCGGCTCGACCCGCCCGACGCGGCGCGCAAAGACGCGACGTCCGCCGCCTCCGGCATGGCGCCGCCCTCACGGCCCCTTAGGTTGAAGGCGACGTAGTTCTGCTGCTGCACGCCGGCGTCAGCCGCTAAAGCCCCGACTATTGAGCCGTCGCCGTCGCTAGACGGTCCTTTTTGGTCTCGGGATTTCAAGGCTGTACTGATCAAAGGTGCGTAAATTAGGCTGTCGGCGCTGTCGGCGTCTCGTCCCGGTCCGTTCGCGCCGCCGCCATTAGAGCTTCCCGCAATTGTCGGGGCAATTCTTTGCCCCGCTTCTCGGCGCGGCGGAGGATTCCCTGACAGGCTTTCGCGCTCAAAAAGTACCGCTGCGGCACGTCGCCAGTCTCGAGCGTGTCCGACAACGAACACACGACGGCGTCGCTGGGCCACTCCGAAGAACTGAGCGTCAAGCACTCTGTAGGCGAACCCATACCCGAGTTCGACCATGCCCCCGAGAATGGTTCCAAAGTCCCGTCCGCCGTTCGATGACAGGACGCCGGGGACGTTCTCCCAAACCAACCATCGGGGGCGCAGTCGGTCAGCAAGCCTAAGATATTCGAGGGCCAGGTTGCCACGGTCGTCAGCCAGTCCTCCTCGCAAACCCGCGACGCTGAAAGACTGGCAAGGTGTGCCTCCGACCAGAAGGTCGATTGGCTCGTAGTCGTCGGCTTTGATCGTCGTGAAGTCCCCATGGAGCGGCGTCTCCGGATAGTGATGTTTCAGAACCTTGCGGGCGAAGGGGTCGATCTCTGAGTAGAAGGACGCTTCCCATCCGAGGGGCGTCCAGGCGACGGTCGCAGCCTCGATGCCAGAGCAAACGCTCCCGTATCTCATGGCGCGCATGGTCTGGCGCTCAAACCTGAAGGGGTCGGTCAAGAATCGCCCTCATCCGCCATGCAGGCGAGAAGTCGCTCTTCGAGCTGCGCGGCGTCGGTCATGCGGTTTGGGGCCTTCTCAAGGGGATCTGTGACACACATTTAATCGGTCTCCGGGGGCTTGGCGGGCGTGAAACCCGCCCACTCGATTATGACCCCGAGCCAAGGCTCTGGGCCGTGGTGGGCGGCGCGCCAGCGTCATCGCCCGGTCCCCGCATCGCACGACATGTGGTGGCGGCTTCCGCGCCTCCTGCCATAGTCTTCCCGCTCCCAGAACGCAGCGAACGATCCGACCTTTCGCCGATCTTCTCCGAACAGCCATTCGATATACAGCTTCAGGCCCTTGTCGTCGTAGCGCCAGCGCGAGCGCCCGTCGTCGATGACATAGCCCCCGCTCTGATAGGGCGGGTCGCCGTACAGTCTCGGCGCGTCAGCCGGCGGCTCGGGAACCTGTTCGCGCTTCAGCCGGATCGTCATGACCGGAGCTCATAAACGCTTTGCGCGCCCTCAACTTTCATGAGCGCGCCCAGCTCCAAAAGCTTTTCCAAGTAAGACGCGCAAAATGTGATTTGCAGCTCTAGGCGGGGATCTCGCCAGATCACGCCAAAGGCCGTCCCCTCGCGCATGAGGGATCGACCTTGAGCCAGCCATTGGCGCGTTTCCTTCGCCTTGTCGCCTTGCATGCTTACGCCGGATTTTTTCGCCCAGGCGTAAACGGCCCCAGCCTGGCGGCCGAGGACGTTGCCGATCTCTAGGGCCGTAAACCCCGCATCCCTCATAGCCTCGGCCGCGTGCTTTTCTTCGTCAGTCCAGAGGGGACTTAGTTTGCGGGGGCCGGGGAAGGCGATGACGTTGCGCGGCCAGCCCGCCTGGCCCGAGACGTTCCCCGGTTCCGCAGTAGATCGATCTCCACCCATAAGACATCCATCTCCTTCTGCAGCTCCTCGCCGCGCCGCACGATTTGATCCACCCGCGCCTTTTCTGTCGGCGTCAGATAATCCGGCCATGGCCACTTATGCGCCTCCTGAATTGATAGCTTGCGACTCAACCTCGCCTCCATAGACAGACGATTCGCTTGACAGCGTAACGAATGACGTGTCAACTGTCTTTTGCGCTTAAGGAGGGCGCGATGATGACGAAACGCGAGGAGCTGGAGATCGAAGCCCTTCAGCATATCGATGACGCTCGAAAGGCCATGGCGGCTGGCGATCTGCGCCTGGCCGAGCATCACATGAACAAGGCCGGCGACGCTGCGCACAAGGCCGAGGAGCTTAGCGATCATGAGTGATTTAATTTCCATCGGGCACAACGCGCCCCAGCCGGAGATCCCCGCCGTGGAGGTGTGGACCGGCCGGCTGGGCCACCTGGAGCGGCAGCTGCAGGCGATCCCGCTTCCCTTAAACGATCTCAAGGCGGCGGAAATGCGGGACGTGCTGGCCGAAGCCACCAGCATTTTAAAGAACAGCGACGCGGAGCGCCGTGAGATCCAGGCGCCCCACGAAACGCGGCTCACCGCAATCCGCAACCTTTTCCGCTCGGTCACTGCGAAAGGCGAGGAGATCCGCGACCTGGCCCGCAAGAACCTTGATCAGTTTATGGCCGCCAAAGAGCTGGAGCTTAAGCGCCAGGCCGAGCAGGAGAAGGCTAAGGCGGACGCCGCGGCGAAGGCCGCCCAGGAGGCCCTGGCCGCCAGCCGAGGCGATCTGGATCAATGGGCGCCCGGAGACGACGCGGCCAAAACCGCGGCCGAGGCGGCCATATCGGCCGAGCACGCCGTGAAAATGGCCGAGGCCGGCGTAGCGATTCAATCAGCGTCCGGATCGGCCAAGGCCGCGAGCTACCGCACGAGCTGGTACGTCGCCGTCACCGACTCAAGGAAACTGGTGAAGGCGTTTCAGGACCATCCGGAAATGATCGAGCTTGCCACGCGCCTCGCCGCCGCCCAGGTCCGGGCCGCCAAGGGCAACCTGCGCAAACCCATCCCTGGGTGCGAGCCGGTGGAACGTAGGACGGTAGTGTGAGCCGGCCGCTCTCTGAACGCGGGGGCATGGCGGGGGAGCACAACCCCTCCGCCAAGCTCACCGAGGACCAGGTGCGCAACATCAAACGCCTGGTGCAAACCCTGAACGACCGCGACGTGTCAGACCTTTGCGGGATCCCCCGCCCGACCGTCACGGCCATCCGCCTCGGCTATCGCTGGGGCCATATTCGCCTGGAGGATGCGAAATGACGAAAGCGAACGAAAAGGCCGAGGTGGTGGACCACCCGGCGCAAAAGGCCGCAGATCGTTTAGGAGGAGGGCTGGCGCTCCTGCGCGCGGAGTTCCCCGAGAACCAAATCAGCAAGCTCCCGAAGCCCACCAGGGCGCAAACGGACGCGGTGAAGGCCGATTTCAAAAAGGGCGTGCGGTGTCTCGAATGTGGGGCCTGGCATCACCCCGAGGTGGTCCACCTCGACTACGTGGGCCACGCCGCCTTGACGGATCGGCTCCTTGACGCGGACCCCATGTGGACCTGGGAGCCGGTGGCGTTCACGGCCGAGGGTCTGCCGGCGTTCGATGCCACGGGCGGCCTTTGGATCCGACTCACCGTGTGCGGGGTGACGCGCCTGGGCTACGGCAATGCGGCGCGAAAGAACGAGCAGGATCCCGGCGCGCGGGAAAAGGAGGTGATCGGGGACGCGCTCCGGAACGCGGCTATGCGGTTCGGCGCAGCCCTTGATCTTTGGCACAAGGGCGATCTGCACGCCCACCACGTGGATGCGGACGCGGACGAGCAGCGCCCGGCGACTCGAGACGAGCGCGCGCCGGCCGGACGCATTTCGCCCGCCCAGGCCCGCAAAAACGGCGATTGGGAGCGGATCACACGGGGCATGGCCCTGCAGCGCACGCCGGACGAGCTCAAGGCCTACGTCAACCATCCGGACCAGAAGGCGATTTGGAGCAAATGGCCGGATCACTGGAAAGCGGAGCTCCGCGAAGAAATGCAGAAGGTGGGCCAGGCGCTGATGGACAAGCTGGAGCGCGAGCGATCCGAGCGGGATCTGGACACGCGCTATGATCCCAAAACGGGCGAGATCCGCGAGGACGTGCCTTTTGACGACGATATCCCATTTTGATGCTTGAATTTCAGGGAAAAGTAGAGGGGGGCCGGGTGGTCCCCCAGTTTCCGCAGGACGCGGAGGACCTGGGCGATTGGGAGGGCGCGACCGTGCGCTGCGTCCTCACCCAGGCGCGCACCCGCTCGCCCTCGCAGCTGCGGCTTTGGTGGGGCTTTTGCGGCAAGGTGGCGGAAAACTGGCCTGGCGCGGATTCTATCGACAGCAAGGCCGTTTCCGATCTCCTCAAGCTGGAAATGGGCCACGCCTATGTTTTCCGCGACGCGGCCGGCGGATACCGACGCCTGCCCAAAAGCATCGCCTTCAACGCCCTTTCCCAGGACCAATTCAACGGGGTTATGAACAAAGCCCTTGCGTGCGCGCACCGTTTATTCGGCCAGGAGCTCACGGACGCGTGCTTTCGGGAGGTTGGCCTCCTCGACTACGTGACGGGCCATCATGTCACATAAAGACAAGCAATTTGGGCGTCGCCTGCGGATCCGCCGCCAGCAGCTCGGTCTGACCCTGCAGGAGCTCGGGGACCGGCTGGACCGCATTCACCTGGTGCAGGTCCACAAGTATGAAACCGGTCAAAACCGCATGAGCGTTTCCAAGCTCTGGGAGGCGTGCCACGCCTTAAACGTCTCGCCCGATTACTTTTTTCGCGGCCTGAAACCGCCCAACCTTGATCCGAAAGCGGACGACCATCTGGACGCGATTCTTGAGAGCGCCGGGCTTGTGCCCGAGCTCGCCAAAGTTAGAGGCCTAGACGAGCGCGGGCGCCAGGCCGTCGCCGCCCTCATAAACGCCCTCGCTAAATAGCACGCGACACTTGACACGTCTGTCTCGCTGGTCTATGTCATGGGCTCGCGGCAAGGCCAAGGCGCCCGGACCGCATGGAGGACGCAATGACCGATCGTTTAATTTCCCTAGGCGTTGACGCCGGCTTTATCGCCTCGGAGGCGGTTTCCCTGGGCGTGCATATCGGCGTGGCGCGCGGCGCGACGCATCCCCTGGCTCGCCAGGCTTATGCCCGGTACGCGGAGGCCGAGCTGGCCCGGATCGAGGAGCGCGCGCGCATCATGCGCACGTTCATCGACGCCGAGCTGGCGGCCCTGGCCAAGCATTGCGCCAAAAACCCCGCTGAAATTGAGGCCGCGTGATGGGCGTTTTTAATTTCACCACCGCGCACCAGCGCGAGCTCCTGGCGGAGTATGAAGGCGACCGCGAGGCCTGCGTCCATGACCTGGCTTATCACTGCAGCGCCTGCCGCACGCCCTATGACAGCCGCGAGGACATTTACGTCGATGACAACGCAGATCAATTCTGCTCCGCCTGCATAGATCACGGCCGCGGCGTGTTCGATGGGCGCGATCCGGAGGACGACGCATGATTTCCAGACACACCCAAGGGCGCTGGACGGTAGGCGCGAACATAGGCCGCACCCGCGCGATCTGGGCCGGCCAGCGCATAATCGCGGAGGTGATGACCAGCATCACCCACGGCAATGAAGTGAATGTTTTGGAGGCCGAGCATAACGCCCACCTTATCGCCGCCGCGCCAGCAATTCAGGCGGCCCTGGGGACGCTTCTCTCTCGGGCCAGGTGCGGCGCTATTCCCTCGGCCGCGGAGATCGACGACGCCCAGGAGGCGCTTCGCGCCAGCCTCGGCATGGTGGTCAATTGATGCGCGACCTGAACACCCTTGACGCGACCGAGGTGAAGCGGCTTCGCGAGCAAGAGCTGCGCCTTTATGGCGTGAAGGGCGGCGCGACGGAAGGCGTTTTTCTGGTCAAACCCCTTCTGGGGCGAAATAGCCGGGGGCTGGCGCCCCCGCTTTGCGTCATCGCGTCCGTGGGCGAAGGTTGGGACCATGTGTCCGTTTCTTCCGGCAAGATACTGAAAACTCCGTCATGGGAAGATATGGATTATGTCAAACGCTTGTTTTTCAAGCCCTTTGAGACCGCCATGCAGCTTCATGTGCCGCCCAGCGATCATATTTCGTTCCATGATTACACCCTGCATTTGTGGCGTCCGCACGGGGTGGAGATTCCCCGGCCGCCCGGATGGATGGTCGGGCCGGCCATGACGGGCACAAGAGCTTTGGATAATGACACGTAAACCTGACATCGCCGCTAAGGCCGATTTCCGGGCGATACAGACCAAACACGCCCTGGCCGCTCCTACCGAAGGGGCGGCCTCTTTTTTGGCCCCCAGCAAGCGGAATCCGGGCAAGGCTTCGCGGTCTTATCGCAAGCCCGCGCCGTTTTGGTCGCGCGTTGATAAATCGGGCGGCCCGTTGGCGTGTTGGCCGTGGACCGGCGCTCGAGGCGGATCGTCCAACTTGTACGGAAAACTTGGCGTGCGGCGCGCTGATGGATCGAAAGCAAGCGCGTATGCGCACCGCATTGCGTGGACGCTGACACACGGAGAACCTGGTGATTTATTGGTTCGGCACAAGTGTGATTTCGGTTTGTGCTGCAATCCCGATCACCTCGAATTAGGGACCGCAAAGGATAACCATGACGACGCAGTTAAGCGCGGCAGAGCTAAAGCGCCTACAATCCTTATCGGGCGCAAGCATTGGCATGTTACAAACCCGAAAGCCTCGAAAGCACACCGAGGAAACCTTGCAGCGCGCAATCGTGCGGGTGCTAAATCTCGCACAGCCTAGAATCTTATTCTTTGCCGTACCCAACGGGGGCGCCCGGAGCGCCAGCGAGGGCGGCCGGTTCAAGGCCATGGGCGTTTTGGCCGGCGTGGCGGACTTGGTGCTCGTGTCACATGATGGGCGGGCGTTATTCCTGGAGCTCAAGGCCAAGGGGGGTCGGCAGAGCCCGGCCCAGGCGGATTTTGAGCACGCGTGCGCGGTCTCCTGCGCGCCCTATGCGGTGGCGTCAAACCTGGACGAGGCGCTGGCGATTGTGCGGGGCTGGTTTCCGGAGGTGAGCTTTCCCCGTGTGAGCTTTCCGCGCACGTGAGGCTTGCGTGTGAGGTGAGCTCGGCCGTAAATGCAAACCCCGCCCGGTGGTGAGCCAGGCGGGGTTCTTTGTTTCAACCGCGGGGGCAACGCGGCTGGACAAGGGCGCGCCGTTTCTACCGGTTGCGCCTTTGTTGGGCAAGCCCCCCGCTTATAGGGGTTTTTACTCATGACGGACGACGAGAAACGCGCGGACACCAGGCGCATGGCCTTGGCGTGGTTGGCGATATCCGACTCGCTCCTGGCGACGGATCCGCATTGCAGCATGCAGGCCCTGAAAACCGACGCTTTGCGGGCGGTTTCCATGTTCATCGCCCTGCACGAGGGCCGGGTTCAAACGGCGAGCATGCTGCGCACGCTGGCGGACGTGATCGAGCGGGCCGAGGCGGCTGACCAAGCTAAACAGGGGGGGGCGCTCCAATGAGCGTTCAGGCCCTCACGGCCGCGATAGCGGTGTATTCGATCCATTACCGCGAAAAAGCCGTCCTCCTGGTGCTGGCGAATTATGCGGACGAGGAGATGAAATGCTGGCCGTCCGTGGCCCGCCTGGCCAAGGAGGCGTGCATGAACGAGCGGACGTGCCAGCGCGCCCTCGCGGAGCTGGAGCGGCTCGGTTTCATCACCCGCCAGGTGCGCCCTTGCGCGGACGGCCGACAGCGAACCAGCCTTTACACGCTCCGGTTAGGAATGGGTGTCTATCTGTCACCCCAGCCTGAACCAGGGGTGACAAAAAAGGGGGGGGAGGGGTGTCAAATAGTGCATGATAGGGGTGACACCGCAGTCACCCTAACCGTAATAGAACCATCATTAGAACCATCAAAGAATCCCCCCTTAGATTCCCCCCTTGGGTTTTCAGCTTTTTGGGACGCCTATCCGCGAAAGGTAGGAAAGCTGGCCGCGGAAAAGGCCTACGCGTCCGCTCTCAAGAAAACCGACTCCGATGCGCTGCTGGCCGGTGCGATCCGCTACGCCCGAGAGCAACGGGGCAAGGATCCGGTTTACATCGCCCACGCCTCCACCTGGCTGAACCGCGGATCTTGGCTTGATGAGCCGCAGAAGCCGCGAAGCTATGATCCGTCCACCACGTTCCCGCCGTAAGCCATGGCGACGAAATGGGAGAAGGCGGCGCAACTGGGCATAGAGGTGCGGCGGGACCGTCCGGCGCAATATCTGACCTGCCCGGAGTGCTCGCCTAACCGCAAAAAAAAGCTGGCCCGGTGTCTCAGCGTGCGCGTGGAGCCGGACCGAATCATTTGGAAGTGTCACCATTGCGAGTGGAGTGGGGCGGCGTATGACGACGAAGGCGGGCGTGTGGGAAGTATTGGAGCGCCGGGGGCTAGACGTGGAGCTGGCCAGCAAAATGGGGCTGAACGTGCAAGTCGGCGCTGGTGGGGCTGAAACGCTGGTGATTTCTTTTGCTCGCCGCGGCGTTATTGCGGGGCGCAAGTATCGACGTTTTGACGGGGAGCCCAAGTGGAGGGCGGAATGGGCCGAGCATCCCATCGCCTGGAACGAGGACGTTCTCCTGCGCGAGGATCTGTATGGCCAACCTTTGATCATCACGGAAGGCGAGCTGGACGCGCTGGCCGCGATCCAGGCGGGGTTTGAGCGGACCATCAGCCCGCCCAACGGGTGCGCGGGCGCCACAGGCTCGGAGGTTCGGGACGACGCGGCCGCCTTTCGCTGGCTTCGCGAGATCCAGCCGCGCCTGACGCTGGAAAGCGCGCCGCAGATCATTTTGGCGACGGACGGGGACGAGGCCGGGTCAAAGCTTCTGCACGATTTGCAGCTCGCGCTGGGGCCGGCGCGGTGCAAATTTCTGACATACCCGAAAACCCGCCGTCGCGAGCTTGGCCGCGAGCGGTGCAAGGACCTGAACGAGGTGTTGCAGGAGTACGGCCTCGCCGGCGTGGTCAAAACCGTGCAGCGCGCGGCCTGGGTGGAGAGCCCAGGCGTCTACCGCATGAGCGAGCTCCCGCCCCTGCCCCCGGAGGAGGTTTTTGAGCCGAGCTACGCCTTGTTTCGGTCAAACTACAAAATCCGCCTCGGGGATCTCGTGGTGATCACAGGCGTGCCGGGGTTTGGTAAAACCACCTTCGTCAACGATTTTTTTTGCCGCGCGGCCAGGGACCACGGCCTTAACGTGGCCTGGGCGAGTTTCGAGCAGGAGCCCCAGCGCGATCACAGGCGGGCGATGCGTCGCTGGCATGGCGGCGACCAGGCCGCGGCGGACGCGTGGATCGACGAGCGCCATGTGTTCATCACCCCGAGCCTCACGGACGAAATGAGCCTGGAATGGCTCCTCGACCGCCTGGAGACCGCGGCGGTGCGGTTCCGGTGCAAGATCATGGTGGTGGACCCCTGGAACGAAATGGAGCACGTGCGGGATCGCTCGGAGACGCAAACGGAATACACGGGGCGGGCGATCCGCACCCTTAAACGGTTCGCCAAACGGTTTAAGGTTCACCTGGCCATAGTCGCCCACCCGGCCAAGATGCAGCGCAATAAAGAGGGGAAATATCCCCTGCCTAGTCTTTACGACATCGCGGACAGCTCGCATTTCTACAATAAACCGGACCTGGGCCTGGTTATTCACCGCGACGACGAAGGACAGACGCGAGTGATCGTGCAAAAATCCCGCTATCACGACGTGATCGGCCGGCCGGGGGAAGTGCTCATGCGATTTGACGAAGAGACGCGACGTTTTCGCGAAATTCAGCGCGTGGCGTGAAAAAGTTGGCAAAGCGGTGCGAATAAAGGCAGAACCGAGGCGGAGGACGTGACATGCGCGACGTGGCGGTAAGGGCGGCCGAGCTTTTGAACGACGCCAGTGAGCTTGGGGCTCGCCACAAAATTGCGATGGATGAGCTCAAAAAGGCCGCCGTGCGCGAAGCACACATGCGCGCCGCCCTCGTGGCGATCCTAGTTGAGAGCCGCAAGGCGGTTCCCACGCGGTTTGCGTCCACCATCACTCGATTGGCCCAAGGCGGCCTGGAGATCAGCGAATGACGATTGAAGTAGGATCCTACGCCTTGAGCGTGGCGGAGGCTTGTCTGCAGATGGCCACAGAGCGAGGCTTTCCGGCGGCCTCCAAACGCATGATCAGCGCAAACCAGTTTTTGGCGAAACAGCTCATGGAAGCGCAGGAGCGGATCGCAAGGCTGGAGCGCGACAACGCCCAGCTGCAGGCCAAGCTCGACCAAGCTCGGCAAGAGAGCGAGATCGCGCCAAACGTGATTGAGGAACTTACCCAGCTCGTGGAAGCGTCCGCGCAAACCTCCGCCGCCGCCCAGTACGACCAGGCCGAGCTGCAGGGGATCCGCCTGGCCGTGCAGAGCCTCAGCGAGACCCTTTACGGGATCCTGATGGCCGAGACCGCGGAGGACGGCAATCTGACGCACGAGCTTATGGCGCAGGCCAACGATCAACTGCAGGCCATGCACGATCAGGGCATCATCAGCCTGCCCGAACCGCAAGCCGACAGCGAGCTTCACGAAATCCACCCACGCCTTGCGGGGATGACCGGTGACCGGCAGGCCAAAGGCGCAGCGTAAGCCCCCCGCGCGGGCCAGGATCAAGCTTCCCCCGCCGCCGAGGCCGGGGCGTGAGAGCTCGTTTCACAAGAGCATGATCGAGACAGCGCGGGCTTATCGGTTTCTCGGTTACACCTATGAGGAGATTGCGCAGCGCCTGGGCGTGTCTGACCGGACGTTTTATCGCTGGTTAAAAGAGCGTCCCGAACTGCGGCAGATTTTGGAAAATGCCGGCGAGTTGGCCGATGGAAACGTCGCCATGAGCCTGTATCAGAGGGCCGTGGGCATGACGCTGGTGGAGATTCGCGAGGGCACGCATGAGGACGAAGAAACCGGCGAGCGAACCTTCCACATCGCCTCTCGCACAACCCGAGAACAGGCTCCCGACACCCAAGCTGCCCTGGCTTGGCTTCAAAATAGGCAGCCGGGCAAGTGGAAAGCCCGCAGCGAAACGGATCACAACGTCAACCTCACCGTCAGACGCGCCCTCCTGGAGCTCGGAGACGATTAACCTGGAGTATCCCATGAGCGACACCGGCCTGGCCGAGGACGTGCAGAAAAATACCTTCGCGCCATTCACGCGGAGCGAGCATTTCAACGGTGAGCGGGGAACCTGCAAGGCGGGGTGCGCTAGGCGGTGTTTCCTGGGCGCCTCGCAAAGCGCCCTTAATCTTTGCCCCAACTACACCGTCAACGCGGATTGGAAAGAGCCCGAGCCTGACCCCGTGCCGGCCGTAGAGGCCGATTACACGGCCGACGCGGACGTGGCGGTAAACTACCAACCCACGGATCTCGGCCACGGCAAGGCCGCGCTGAACCAGGAGCTGGCCAGCCTCACGGCCGCGCTGGAGACCAACACCCAGGATCTGGCTCAGGCCGCCGCGGTGCTGCAAAAGCTCACGGCCGACGCGGAGGACTTGCACGCCAAGATCGCCAGCGTGCAGCGCGCGTTAGGCGTCCTGCAGGGCGTTGAGCCGGACGCGGACCCGAACGACACGGACCCCAACGCCTAAGCATCATGGAACATGGTAAGGCCGCGCATGGAGCTGCCGCCCCTTGACGCTCCGGACGCGGCCGAGCCGTCCATGGTGCGCGTGGACGGGGATGAGATTTGGGAGGTTTGGTGCGAGGTGGAGGATCGGGCGCTCGGCATGCGCCCTTTCCAGATCGCCGCGGCCTACAAGGACGAACGCACGGCCGTGGCCAAAGCCCGGAGCATTGGCCGCCATGCAGTGGTGTATCGGGTGCGCAGGAGGGCCGTGCGTTGGGACTGAAACCGCACCAGGAGCGCCAGGAGCGCGCCTATCTCAGCCATGGGGCTGACATGCAGCACCGTCGCCAAAGGCGCGTAATCCCCATCCGCCGCAGCACCTGGCGGGCGATCAAGGCTTGGGGCGTGGTGCTGGCCTTCGCGGCCGGCGTGTTCGGCGTCATCTGGTGGGCGGTGGACCATTGACGAAACCTTTTGATCAGCTTGACCCCTTCGAGCGCCTGGCGGTGCTCCGCGAAATGATCGTCCGCCTCGATGGCCTGGTGCGCGATCTCAGGCGCTCTCGCGACGCCGACGCCCTGCAGGTTCTGGCGTTTGAGCAGCGCCTGGCGGGCATCGAGGCCGAGCTGATGCAGATCAAGCGCGAGCGCGGTGGAGAGACCATGGAGGACCTATTGCAGCCCGACACGCCAGACAGACGTGAGGGCTTGCAAGAGCCCACATTCCTAGAAATGCTGGCGCGTCGCCAAGGTGCGATGGAGGCGCTGGTCAGATCCCAGCGCGAGGAGGACAAATGACGGACGTGGATGAGCGGCTGGAATTTATCGCTAGCCAAATTTCGACGTGGCGCGAGGCGCAGGTGGCGCTGGAGACGCAGGTTCAGGAGCTGGCCGAGCAGCGCAAAGAGACGCTGGACGTGCCTCAAACGATGGCAAATCTGCACGAGCGTATTGACGCGGTGAGCAATCAGATTGGGATGCTTTGCATAAACTTAGACCAGTGGAACGTAGAGCTCGACGCCATGCGTAAGGAGGCCAAAGCCGCCCGCGCGGCGTTTGAAAACGTGCAGATGCACGCGTCTTTATTCGCGGGCCGGGCCGAGGGCGCGGAGAACCAAGCCCGCGAGGCCACGGGCCTGGTCAAGGCCGTGCAGGTGCGCCAGATCAGCGACTATGAGCGCCTGATGCGGGCCATTGCCGACATCGAAACCCACACTGAGGCTTTGAGGGCGCTCGACAAGCGCACCGAGCAGATGGACGCGCGGCTGGTGGACAGCGCCGACAAGATTGAGGCGCTGGGGCACAAGGTGGCCTGTCACGCCGGATTCTTGCAGGGCTCGGCCGAGCGCGTTGATGACATGGCAAAGGCGATCTACAAGATTAACCGCGCGGTGACCGGCCACGATCAGCGCCTGGGCGACATGCAGAAGGATGCGCTTAGCCTGGCGCACGAAATGGGCGCCCGCGTCAACGCCCTGGCGGCCGGCGAGCGCGCCACCATGGAGCGCCTTAGCAAGCTGGAGGGCGACCGCGGCGGTATGGTCAAGTTATCGACCGACCCCTACGCGCGACCGCTCGCGGGCGTCGCGCCGCCCGAACGGGTGATGGAGGCCGTCAAAAAGGTTCTGGACGTTAAGGGTGATCCACCCCTCACCTTCCGCTTGACCTGGTACGATCTGGAGCTCGCCGTCGCGGCGGGTTTGCGGGCGCTATGATGGCCTGCCCGGATCCCGAAACCCTGGCCGAGGCCGCGCCCCTTGAGCTGGTGGCCGTATGCAGCGAACTTGGCGCTACTATAGTGATGTTGTTTTTCAACCGCCCGCTGACGCAGGCGCAGATTATTACAATTCGGACCCTAATTGACCAGCACATCAGGATTTTGGACGGTGAACAGATCGGGCGGGTGCAATGACGCCGGCCGGATGGATCGCCACGCACAAAAAGGGCGGGCAGGCCATCGCTTTGATCCGCGAGGCGTTGCCTGCCTACACGGGCAAAGGGTGGGACGTGCAGCCCGTTTATGTGCTCACGGAGGCCGAAAAGAACGCGATTCAGGCCCTTCGCGAGGGTTGCCCGATGCTGAGCATACCTCACCTAAATCGGCGCATCGTGTCACTTGATGACTCAACCCCATGAACACAACCGATGCAGACGAGGCGCACGTGCTGGACGCCAATGGCCGGCGGGTGGCGATCAAGGATCTGCACCCGCGTCATGCGGCGGCTTTGGCCAAGCGGTTTCGCAAAACCAATGGCGTTTCGCTGGCCATCATTGAGGCCTTGGACAAACGGGCGGGCAGGTCATGAGCTTCACGCCTGACATAGCCGTGGGCGACGTGGTGCAGGCCCTGCGCAATCCGGGCGTCATAGACTGGCGCGGCGTGCCCATGGTGGTGACGGACGTGCGCGCCTGGGGCGTTATAGCGGAGGTTCGCTTGCCCATCGGTCCGCATGATGTTCGAAGCCGGGCCAGCGTCATCCCCGTGCGCCTTGAGTTTCAGGACCTGCGCAAGATCGGGCGGATGGAGGGATAATGCCGCGCGGGGCATACAAGCCCAGGCAATCCCAACCGCTCCCATCGGCTCCCACGCCGGGCAGGGCCGTGGACGTGCTCGACCCAGTGGAGGTTCTAAACCTTAAGCGCCTTAGGGATGATTTTTATTACTTCGCCAAGCATTGCCTAAACATCCGCACGAAGGACGGCTCGGTCGTGCCGTTTGTGGTCAACTCCTCGCAAAAGCACCTGCACGAGGCCATGGAGCTGCAGGAGCGCGAGACCGGCCGGGTGCGGGTGATTATCGTCAAGGCGCGCCAGGTGGGGATCTCCACCTACCTGCAGGGCCGGTTTTATTGGAAGCTCTGGCGATCCAAGCGCGAGCTTCGGGCCTACATTCTCACTCACGAGCAGCCGGCCACGGACAACCTTTTCGGCATGGCGGAGCGCTTTCAGCAGCTGCACCCGCCCGAGCTCGCCCAGCCGCCGCTTGGCCGCTCTAACGCGAAGGAGCTGGTGTTTCAGGATACGGGGTGCGGCTACCAGGTGGCGACGGCCGGCACCAAGCAGGCCGGCCGATCCAACACCCTCCAGCTTTTCCACGGCTCGGAGGTGGGGTTCTGGCCCAACGCCGAGCTGCACGTGGACGCCAGTTTTGATGCGGTGGGCGACGTGGACGGCACGGAAATGGCCCTGGAGAGCACGGGCAACGGCACGTCAGGCGTGTTCTACAAGATGGCCCAGGCCGCTATCCGCGGCCAATCAAAATTCATGGCGGTGTTTGTGCCCTGGTTTTGGGACGACAGCTACACCACGGACGGTTGGCCGGACGAGGTGCCCCTCAGCGACGAATGGTTGAGGTACGGCGCTACCCACAAGCTCGATTACGGTCAGCTTTATTGGGCCTACGAAAAGAACCGAGAGAAGGCCACCGCAATCTCGGCGCCCCTGGACAAGCCATGCTGGAAATTCCGGCAGGAGTATCCGGCCACTATTGACGAGGCGTTTCAAAGCTCGGGCGACAGCTTTATTCCCGCCATGTCCGTGCTGCGCGCTCGCCGGCCCGAGCAGCCGATCCAAGGGACAGGCCCTGTCATCTTGGGCGTGGACCCGGCCAGGTCGGGAGACCGCATCGGCATCATAGACCGGTGCGGGCGCAGGGCCGGGGAGCGGATCTGCGAGGCGTGGGATCCGCCGGGCAGCGCCACCGTTGCGGCTCAAATGGTGGCTCGCGTCATCGACCGGATCCGACCCGACGCGGTAAACATAGACATGGGCTCCATCGGGGCCGCGATTTACGACATGCTTGAGGACTGGGGCTATGGCTATTGTCTCAACGCAGTCAATTTCGGATCCAATCCGATCTCCACCGGCCCCACAGGGGACGATCTTTATTACAACCGGAAGGCGGAAATGTACGACTGGGCGCGCGCCTGGTTTGAGGACGAGCGCGGCGTGCAGATCCCCGACCGCGACGATCTGCAGGGCGACCTCACCTCGGCCGTGTGGGGCAAAGGGGCTACGCGGTATAATTCAAACAACGAATTGATTATCGAAGAAAAGGCCTCGATTAAGGAGCGTCTGGGCGCGTCGCCCGACCTGGGCGATGCTTTCGTGCTCACGTTTGCGGTGCCGTTTTCCCACCTGGCGACGGCGCAGAACCAACCGCCGCCGCAACGGCGCGGCAAGAGAAGGACCGGATATTGAAACGCCGCGCTTTTCTATCGTTCTTGGGCCTAGCGCCTTTAGCGCCGACCCTGGCCAAAGCCTTGCCGGACGCCCAGCCCTTGGTGCATGCGACCGAAGCGTTGCCCGCTTCGGACATGGCGGAGGTGAATGTCGCCCGCTATCTCGCGCTCCCGTACGGACTGGGCTACATGATCGCGCGCGACGATCTCAAAAAAGCGGCCGCCATTCGCGACCTTGAAGCGCAAAACATCGAAACCTTTTTCGACGTTGACGATTACAATGAGGCGTGGTGATGAACGAACGCGTGGTGGCCTTTCCTGGCCAGGTTATCCCAACCGAAGTGCAAAAGCCCAACGCCGACCTGGTGGATAAGCTGCGCCAGCTCCTGGCCGAGGCCGAGAGCGGCGTCATGCGGGGCATGGCTTACGCCTGCGTCAACCGCTCGGGCACGCTCACCGGATGGGAGGGCGAGGGCACGGTGGCCACCCAAGGCTGGGCGATCCAGCGCCTCATGCACCAGTACATGGACGCCCAGCTGCACAATGACGAGGACGACGCCGTATGACGGCCGAAGCTTGGCGTTTCCATGTGTGGCGGCAAAACCAAGTCTGCGCGCGGTGTGGAAATTCGCGCCAGGACGTGGAGGACGGCCTCGCCTCCATGTACTGTGAGCCCAAGCCGGCTTCGCCCGAGGAGACGGCCGCTGCAGACCGATGGTGGTTGCAGGTTTTTAAGGACAACGACGAATGACCGAACCCCAAGCCGGCATGCAGGCGATCTCGGCCATCCGCCAGCAACGTCGGCCGAAATACGGCAACGATATGGTCGTGCCCTGGCCCACCCTCGGCAGCATGGTGATGGTCTACACCCCGAAATTTCCTAGCGCCGCCGTGGCCATCGTGTCGGAGACCAAGCCGGAAAGCTACGTCATCACCGCCCACGTCATGGATCCCTCAGGGCGGGTGACGGTTTTGGCCGGCGTCGGCTGGAATCAGGGCGGACCTGGCCCCAGGTGGGACTGGCCCACGTTTACGCCCATGCAATTCACCCGCGCATGACCGCCAGCGTCAACGCTTACAGCCTCGGCCGTCCCGTCACCCTTGAGGATTGCGAGGTCGAAGCCGAAAAGCCGGTGGACTACACGCCCGACGCTTACGCCCCAGTGCGCGCGCTCCTGCGCGAGGCGGGCATGGCGTTATGGTACACGATGCGTGCGCATCCCGACCACCAACGCGACGCCTACGGCTACGCCAACGCCCTTTTAGAGGCGGCCAACGATCTTTTGAGGAGGCCCTTACGCTATGACGGCGGAGGACAGCATCAAGCGGCTGGAGAAGCTGGCGATCAAAGCGGACGCCTTATCGCGCAAGGCGAAGGGGCAGGCCAAGGCTAAGCCCGCCCCTCGATCAAAACCCAAGCTTTTGAGTTAGACCTCTCCCATGGGCTTGCCCACGAGGGGATGCGGCCGGGTGACGTTCTCGACCACTTCGGCCACGCCTGGCTCCATGTCATGGGCCGCGGCGCTCTTAGGATTAGTCTGCACGAAAATGGGTCCGTCCGCTCTGAACGCCCGCGCCACGGGTTTGGTGTGGGCCTCATGGTTCACGAAGGCCGTATCCGCGGCGTCCTGGGCGATCACAGTGTCCGCCTTTTTGGCGCGGGGCTTGCGGAACACGGGTGACCGGGGATCAGGAAGGATCCGGCCTTTAGGCGGCAACGTCATGGGGCGCTCCATTGAGTCGAGACGGGCGACGCTACGCCAGAACCGGCTAGATGCGAACCTGGGCGATATGCGCGAAAGAATGGCGCAGGTGGTGGTGGTGCGAGACGCACAAGCTCGCGCCCGCAAGGGCCAGCACTAGGCAGATGGACAGATTGCTCATGGACCACATGGCGCGTTCTCCTTCGCTGCGCCTATGGTTAGGATCATGGGTTAAGGGTTTGTAAGGTCTGGGCCCGAATCGCCAGGCCTGTACGATAAGAGGGGACGCATGGCGCAGGAGACGACGCGAGGGATGCGGGTGCGCCAGGTGAAGCCACTCACCCAGCCGCACGCCCGCATCAATACCGACATGCCCGGCGCAGATGCCATGGATCCCCACGCCGACAAGAACGGCTCCGCCCTGTCGGCCGTGAACGACGCCATGCCGGCCAAGCCTAAGGGCGTGCCCGAAAGCATCCATCGGCTCATGACCTTCGCCTCCACCTCAGGCAACCTTTGTCCCATGCTCGACCCTGGCCAGGTGGCGGCCGTGGGCCACTCCGCCCTTATGGAGTGGAGCGAGGACGCGGGTACGCATGAGCCTTGGAAAGAACAGGCGCAGGACGCGCTGAACGAAGCGGCTCAAGATGATCCGGACGCGCCGGCCGAGGGCACGGGCAAATCCACCCCCTGGGAGGACGCGTCAAATATCAAATACCCCATCCTGGCTAAGGCGACCCTCGATTGGAACGCCCGCGCTTACCCCGAGCTCGTCAAGGGCGACCAGCTCGTGAAGGCCAAGGTGTTCGCGCCCACGAACGACGGCGTGAGCCCTGGCGAAATCGCCAAGGACGGTCCCAAGCCCCAGACGCCGCAGGACCAAATGGCGGCGGCCAAAACCATGCAGCAAGGCGACCAGGCGGCGGCGCAGCTGGCGGACGCCAAGCGCGAGCGCCAGGCCCGCGCGGACCGCGTGGCGAAATTCATCAATCACGTCATTTTTTACCAGATGGACGGTTGGGAGACGGACACGGACCTCATGTTCGCACAGCTGCCGGCGGCCGGGCAGGGCTTCAAAAAGGTCTACATGGGCGTGGACGGGGTGCGCTCGGATTTCGTTTCCGCCATTGACCTTGTGGTGGATAATGACCGCACTAAAACTCTGCGCCGATGCCCGCGCGTGACGCATGAGTTTGAAAAATATCCCTACGAAATTGAGGAGATGCAGCTTGCGGGGCGGTGGAACGACGTAGACCTGCCCTACGTGGGCAACGATCCCCAGGCGCCCCGCAAGCTTGTGGAGCAAATGCGCAATGAGGACTTGGATCAGGACGGGGTGACCGAACCATACCTTGTCACCATCGACGTGGAGACGCGCCAGGTGCTTTGCATCGAAGCCGCCTACACCCTCGATGACGTGACCATTGACGAGGCGTCCGATGTGCCGCGCGTCGTGAAGTTCAACCGCTGGCGTTCCTATGCGGATTTCAAATTTCTGGTGGACCCCCGCGGCAAATTTTACGGCATGGGATTTGGCAAGCTCCTGGCCTCGATCACGGATGCGGTTGACTCAAGCATCAACCAGATGATGGACGCCAACCATGCGGTGATCGCAGGCGGCGGGTTTATCGGCTCGGGCGTGCGCCTCACCGGTTCGGGCCAGGGCGGGATCCTTTATTTCCAGCCGGGCCAATACCAGACGGTGAGCCTGCCGGGCGGCGACATTCGCCAAGCCATCTATGAGAAAACCACGCCCAACCTCTCGCCCGCGACGTTTCAGCTCCTGGAGCTTTTGCTTTCCGCGGCGAAGGACCTGGCTGCCGTCAAGGACGTGCTTTCCGGCGAGGGGCCGCAAAACGCCCCTGTGGGCACGACGCTGGCGATTCAGCAACAGGCCATGCAGACGTTCAGCGCCATATTCAAGCGCGTCTATCGCGGTTTCCGCGAGGAGGCGTCCATGATTTACGAGTGCCTGCGCCGGTGGCGAAGGCCCCAGGACGTGCAGCTTTACGAGGAGCTGACAGGGGGAAACTGGGACAACGATTTCGCCGCGGACGATAAAGACTTAGAGCTCGTGGCGGATCCCAACGTGATCTCACGGCTCATGAAAATCTCGCGGGTGCAGGCCCTTACGCAGACGGCGGAAAGCGAAGTGGGCAAAGCCGCCGGCATGCTGGAAAGCGGCCCGGCCCAAGAGCTCGTGCGCGAAGCCCTTGACGCCATGGACGTGGACCGTCCCGAACGGTTCCTGGCTAAGCCCCAACCTAACCCCGAGCTCATGGCCAAGGTGGCCCAAACGCAAGCGGACGCGGCCAGGGCCTCGGCCGGCGCGGCGCTGGACCGTCAAAAAGCGGACAAGCTTGAAAGCGACGCCAACCTCGACCGAGCCAAGGCGCTCCGCGAGCTGGCGCTCGCCACCAACGAGGCCCACGGAGTGAACGCCGCGGCGGACGCCGCCGTGGGATCAGACACCATGCAGGAGGCCCAGGCGCCCGATGGACAGACAGAGCCAACCCAACCGAACCCAGGACAAGCGCCAAGCGGCGGAACGGCCCCCAGCCCGGCCTAAGCCCCTGCCCCAGCCGCTGCAGTATCAGCCCGACGCGGAGGAGTTCGCGGCCTGGTGCGAGCAGCGTGTCACGCGATGGGTGGCCACCGTTTGGCTGATGATGGCGGAGGCTGAAAAGCGCGCCTGGCTTGACGCCAGCTGGAGCGAAGGCTTGGCCAACCCACAGACCTTAGCCGCCGCGCGGGCCTCCGCGACGGCTTACCTTTCAATGCTGGAGGCCACATGGAGCGACTACAATGGTTTTATCGCGGGCAACAGCCCAGGAGCTGGCTCGACGGGATCTAGACCGGGCCAGACGTAACGGACAGCTTCCCCCAGGCGTGAAGCTGGGCGTCCCGACCCTCGGCAGCGTGGGCGACGTTTACCTGGAGGACGTGCCGAAACTGGAGGATTGCTCACCCGGCATCGAACCCACGGAATACAACGTGGTGATCATCATGGCCGAGGTGCGCGACATGGCCGGCGGGATTTACATTCCCGACGAGACCAAGGAGCGCCTGGTGGACGCGTGCCAGGTGGGCCGCATCATCGCCACTTCGCCCGTGGCGTTTAACTATGACCGCTTCCCCGCCGGTTCTACGCCCAAGGTCGGGGACATGATTTGGTTCGCCCGGTTCGCCGGGGGAATTTTCACCGGCAAGGACGGCAAAACCTACCGCCTGATCAAGGACAAGGACGTGATGGCGGTGATCCCGCCCGAGGGAGCAGTCCATGCCGAGGCCTAAGCGATTTGCGGAGCGCGAGGCGGCCATCGCCGCGGGGGTTAAGGTAGCGGAGCGGGATCCGCCCGCTGCGTCACCAAGTGACACGGACAACCTTGACGCCGGCCAAAACGTGAGCCAACCGTTACGCCGGACTGGCGCGATTCTTCCCGAGGCGGGAGACGCGGCGGTTTATGAGCCCGTGGCAAGGACCTTCGGGTGGGTTCCAAGGGAAGAATGGACCAGGGATCCGTCGCAATGGACGGACGCCAAGGCCTTCCTGGAGGACCAGCCCCGCCGCCTGGCAGACATGAAATCGCGAATCCGGACCCTCGGCCAAGTGACCGAGCGGCAGATGGAGGAGGAGCGAAGGAAGGCCAGAGAGGAGGCGGAGCGGGCCGTCCGGGACGCTGCAGCATCCCAGGATCCAGATCGCGCCGTCCAGGCCGCCGAAAGGCTGGCGCAGGCGGCGGGGCCTCCGCCTGAAACTCAGGCGTGGCTTTCGCGAAACCCGTGGTTCCATAACGACCCCGCCGCCCAAGCCCTCGCGCGCACCGTCGTGGACCGCGAGGTGAAAGCGGGTCGGACCTATTCGGAGCAGCTTGCCGCGGCCGAGGCCGAGGTGCGCAAAAGATTTCCCGAGCATTTCGGCGGTGCGCCGCCGGATCTCGGAGAGCCCCGAGGGGAGACCAGGCTTTCCGATCTCGCCCGGCGCGAACCTCCCCAGATGGCGGAGGGCCAGCGCGGCGGATCAAGCCGGCGAGCGGACAAGGCCAAGGGCTGGGCGGAGATCCCGTCCCTCGACCGCGAAGCCATGAAACCGTTTTTCAAGCGGTTCAGGTCACGCGGTTGGGAGGATCCCAAGATCCAAGCCGAGCTGGCGGCCAGTTACTGGGCTAACAAAGGGGAGTGAACGCGGCGCGTCTCTCCCCATGAGAGGCGAGCATGACGGACCAGGCGAGCGCGACCCCAGACTATAACCCGGCCCGAGGCCGCGAACCTCGGGCCGAGGGCTTCAAACGGGAGCGCCGCCGCCGTCGCAAGGGCACCATCACGCGCATGGCGCAGATGAAGCTCGATATCTTCGACCCGGCCGAGCTCGACCTGGCGAATTACGTTTACCGGTGGGTCAACGATGAGGACAACCGGCTCGCCATGCTCACCCGCATGGACGACTACGATTTTTGCAACACCAGCGACATCAAAGGGTTCGACGCCGCGCGCTCCGCAATCGACACGGACAGCGAGAGCGATAACCGGGTGCGTATGATCGTGGGCACTAACAAGGGCGGCCACCCGGTCTATTCCTACCTCCTGAAAAAGCCTCGCGATTATTACGAGGAGGACCAGGAGGAAGGCGTGCGCGCCCGCGAGGACATGATGGCCGGCCGCGTGTTTCGCGGCGAGGCGAACAACGAGCAGGAGGAGGGAAAGGACACGGAGACCTTTTACGTGCCCGACCCTGCAAACGTCTCCCTAGGCGGGGTTCCCCGCCGCAGGGGTCCCGTCACCCGCACGACGAAAGGCTAAGGCGCACTCATGTCCATTTCTAACCAAAACACCCCTTTCGGTCTCTCGCCGGTCCAGCGTTTCGACGGCGCGAGCTGGCGCGACAGCCTGCGCAAGTATTACGTCCCCGCGGCCAACACCAACGCGCTTTTTGTGGGCGACCTGATCGTAAAGGTGGCCGGCTCGGCCGACATTCAAGGCGTCAACGGCATTGATTTGGCGTCCGCGGGCGGCGCCGCCACGGGGGTGATTTGCGGATGGCTGGGGGTTTGCGCGGCCGGTTTGGCCAGCCCTGCCTTCTTCGCGCTTTCGGGCACGCCGGGCAACATTTATCGGCCGGCGTCAACCTCCTTTGATTATTACGCCCTCGTCAACGATGACCCGGAAGCGGAGTTCTGGATCCAGGAAAACGACGATTACGCCACCACCACGGCCAATCCCCTGCCCGTGGCCGCCGTGGGCAAAAACGCCAACATCATCCACGCGGCGGGGTCGATCTACACGGGCCTGTCGGGCACCATGCTGGACGCCTCGACGGTGGCCACCACCTCGACGCTCAATCTCTCCATCAAGGGGCTAGTGGGCCAGCCGGCCGCGGTTCCGGGCGCCCTCTACGGCAAGGCGATTGTAACCATCAATAACCATACCGAGACGCCGCACCAGGCGGGCATCTAATCGGCCCTTGGAATCAACCTTTTAGGAGCTTCGCCACATGGCCGCAGTAATTACCCGCTCGAATCATCCGGACGCCCTTTGGCCGGGCGTCCTTAAATGGTTCGGCCTTTCCTATGACGAGTTTCCCGACATCTGGCCGGAAATGTTCGACGAGGTGGAGGGCGAGCTCGCCACCGAACGTCTGATCGAAGCCACCGGGTTCGGTTTGGCGCGGTCAAAGCAGGAAAGCGCGCCCATTTCCTACGATGCGGACGGGGAAGGCTACGCGACCCTCGCGACGCCGGCCGTGATCGGCCTCGGTTACCAAGTCACGCGCGAGGAACAGGAGGACAACCTCTACACGGAGGTGTCCCTGCCGCGTTCGGAAAGCCTGGCGTTTTCCATGCACACCACCATTGAGCTGATCCACGCCAATTTTTTCATCAACGCGTTCAGCTCCTCCTATCCCTACGGCGACGGCCAGCCGGTGCTTTCGGCCTCGCACCCTACCAAATCGGGGCTGCAGTCAAACCTGCCCACCACCAACGCGGATTTCTCCGAGGCCAGCCTGGAGGACATGCTCAAGCGGGTTTACCTCACCCAGAACAGCCGCGGCCTTCCCATCTCGCTCCGGGGCCGCAAGCTCGTCGTCTCGGCCGCGGACATGTTCAACACCACCCGCGTGCTGGAGAGCCAGCTTTCCACCAACACCTCGAACAGCACCAACTCCATCAATGCGGTAAAGCAGATGGGGCTTTTGCCGGAGGGCGCGGTGGTGAACCCCTATTTCGGCGTCGAGACGACGCAGGCCTGGTTTCTCCTCACCAGCATCGCCAAGGACAAGGGCTTGGTTTCGATCTGGCGGCGTTATCCCGAGCTCGAAAAGGACAACGACTTCGACACGGAGAACCTGAAGGCCAAAACCACGGCTCGTTTCGTGGTGTCTGTGGGCGATTGGCGCGCGATCTACGGAACGCCCGGCGTATAACCCGTAGGGGCATCGTGTCACATGAGCCGCGTCCGGCTACGCGCCAACACCTATCGCGGGCCGGACGCTTGGTTCATTTGCGACGTATGCGGCCAGCGTTGGCGGCGCTCCCAGATGCGCACCCGGTGGGACATGCTCAAGGTGGATTGGAAATGCGACGATCCGAGGCCGCCGCAAATGGAGCCTCCGGACGTTTACCCCGAGGGCATGCCCTTTCTCGACGCCCGCCCGCCCCAGGACAATCCCGACGCCCTGGTGGACGGCACGCACCTGCAGAGCGTCACCGGGGGATTTGTGGCCACCACGGGCGTTGAGCCGGACTACAACACCGGCCAGACGCAGGGCCTGGGTGAGCTCTCGCCGCAGCCGATCTATAACTCCCCGGCTCCTGACGCTAGCCAAGCCTCGACCGTGGCCACGCGCACCATCCGCACCGGGCCGGTGTCGGCAGGAGGTGAGAATTGACAACCATCGCCTCCGGTTCTGACGGGACGCAAATCTCGGGTTATCCCCAGGTGACCAGCGTGTTGCCCACGGACCTTTTCGTCCTGCAGCGCAGTGACAGCGTGGGTCCGGTTGGGACATGTTGCATTTCCGCGGCCGATCTTATTCCGGCGTCCACCTATGACGTGGGCATGAATTATTTGTCCGTGCCGGCGGCCAGTTCGGTTTTCCTGACCTTTGCGGCCGTCCGCGCCTTCACTCTCCCCTCGGGCTTCACAGGCAGCGTGGCGGAAACCACCAACGAGGCCACAAGTATGGTGGCGCTGACGATCCAAAAGAACGGAACCAGCATCGGGACCATCACCTTCGCCGGCTCCGCCAGCTCGGGCAGTTTTTCGGGCGAGGGGGCGAGTTTCGTGGCTGGGGATCTTTTGGAGATCGCGTCCCCGTCTGACCTTTACGGCCTGGCCAATCTCGCCATCACTTTCGCGGGGACTTTGGGATGACCACCACTTTCCGCCTGATTGAGGGTTTCGACGTTTATCCCAACATTAACTCGACCTCGGCCGGCCTGCAGGCCCGTTGGCTATCGGTCGGCAATTACGGCGCCATGGGGCTGACCACGGGACGGTTCGGGGGCCAAGCCTTGGTTTCGGGACCGTCCAGCTCGGGCTCGCCGGCCGTCGCCTATCCCCTCACCATTGAAAACGAGGGCGATTCCGGAGTCGCCCTGGGCTTTGCGTTCAACCTGCAAATCTCAGTGACGCAACAGCGCATCGCCACCTTGCGCACGGGCGGGGCCACGGGAACAGACGTGTGCGGCATCGCGGTAAACAATAGCCAACAGCCTTATATTTTTGGCTCCAGCGTCTCTACGCCCCTCGCCACCGCCAGCTTGGCCCTTTCAACGGGCTCGTGGCATTATTTCGAGCTAGTGGCCAACCTTGTGTCCTCGGGCAGCTTGACGCTTTACGTGGATGGGGTGGAGGCCTGCACCTATTCGGGCGCCCTCACCAATACGGTGGACAGCCTGGTGTTCGGCACCTTCACGCCCTCCTCATCCGCCGGCCTCGGCTACTTTGACGACGTTTATTCCACCGCCTCGGCCACGCGCCTGGGCGAGCGGCGGGTGGAAACCCTCTATCCCGACGCGGCCGGCGCGGATTCAGGTTGGACGCCCCTTTCGGGCGCAAATTACGCCAACGTCAATTCGACCATCAATAACAACGGGTCCACCTACGTCTCCACCTCCACGGCCAACGAACAGGACCTCTACGAGATCGGGCCGCTCTCGGGACAGCCCAGCATCATCGATGCGGTGCAGGTGCGCGTGTCCTGCGCCAAATCCGACAGCGCATCCCATGTCCTCACCACCAGTCTGCAGAGCGACGGCAACCTGGTGCAGGGGTCGAATTTCGCCATCGCCGGGACCTACCTTTACGATCTCGATATTCACACCCTGGACCCCAACGGATCCATCGCGTGGACCTACGCCGCCGTGAACGCCTGCCAAATCGGCCAAAAGCTCGTGAGCTAAGCCATGACAGGCAATGTCACCGTCAACCAGACCGTGGCGGAGGTGCTGGAAGCGTCCGGCTCCGCCCAGGTCAACCAAGTGGTGGCGGAAACCGTGGTGCAGGACCAGGGCACGCCCGTGCGGGTCAATCAGACCGTGCTAGAGGTGGTGACGGCCGTGCCCAACACCCCCAGGGTCAACCAGGTGGTGCTCGAGGTGCTTTGCAATTTGGTCAATGCGCCCGCGCCGGCTTATGTTTCGGTCATGCAAAGGGGGTGATCCATGTCCGTCACGTTCGATCCCACCTTCAGCGCCCTCGCAGGACGCGCCTACCGCCTGATCACAGGCCAAAGCGCGGACGTTAACGGCGGCGCCCTTTCCGCGGACCAGATGACCCAAGCCCTTTTGGCTGGAAACCTCATGCTGAAAAGCTGGCAATCGTCGGGGGTCAACCTTTTCCGCCGCACGCAGAGCAGCCTCACCATCGGCGTATTGCAGGGGACGCCGACCAACCCCTACCCGTTCAGCCCCAACGTCATCAATGTGATGGAATGCCGGTGGGTGGTGAACCCAGCGCCCGATCTCTATGAGCGGCCCATGGGGCCTTACACCTATATTCAGTACATGCAGCTGCCGAATAAGTATTACGGCAACGATAGCCCCAGCGTGTGGATGTACGACCGCCAGCAAGCGGGGTCCAATCTCTATCTTTTTCCGCCGCCCGTGAACGGCGGCACGGTCAATTGCACCACCGTGCGCATCGCCAACGATATAAACAGCGATTCGGACGAAGTGGATTTGCCGCAGGAATGGCTTGAGACCTTTGTTTACTGCCTGGCCGACCGGCTCATGGACGACGAAACCCTGGCGGATGCGGCGCAGGCGGCCAACACGGCCCAGCGCATCACCGCAAGGGCGGAGCGGCTTTATCGCACCGTGCTCGATTTTGACCGTCCAGACGAGATTTTCATGCAACCCTACGGCAACGCCGGCAGGCGATTGAGGAGGCCCTGATGGCGTTTAATGCAACCCTGACACCCGCCGACGCTTATGCGGTGACGCCTTCGGACACCGTGTCCAATCCAGGCGTGGCGCTTTATGTGGGCGGGGCGGGAAACGTGGCCGTCACCACGCAAAAGGGCCATGTGGTCACGTTTCAGAACGTCCCCGCCGGATCCATTCTGCCCATCAATTTCGGGCTGGTCATGGCCACCAACACCACCGCAACCGACCTTGTAGCATTTTTGCCCTAATGCCCCTCTCGCCTGGCCTCGGCATCAGTCCGCCGTTTAATTTAGGGCCTCTCGTGGCCGGCGGCGGCTACACGGGACCAACCGTCGATTCGGCGGCGCAGACGGTGACGGCGGGGTTTACGGACAGCGATTCGGTCACCATGCCCGCCATCGCCGCGGGCGACGTGGTGCTGGTGCAGATCACCCAGACATTCCACAACGCCGCCGTGGTGAGCTGCACCTCGCCTAATCTGACCTTCACCAAGATCGCGGACAATCCCAACCCGGACGGCTCAGGCTTTGGGGGAAATTGCCATGCGGTTTATTACGCGGTGGCCGCCGAGGCCCTGACTAACGAAGTGATCACGGGGACCAATTCCGGCGGTTATGGCTTTGGCATGGGCGCTTTTACGGTCAACGGCGCAAACGCCTCGCCCCTTGATCCTAATTCATCCCTGCCCGCCACGTCGCTCACGGCCACGGTGGGGCTTTCAACCACGGACAAGCCTGATCTCGTGGTGCTCTTTTATGGCGATAGTTCGAGCTCAAACGCCATCGTGCCGCCGGCCGGCTTCACCCAGATTTACAACGTCGCCGGGGCGCAGGAGAACACCTTCCTGGCGGCCTATCAAAAAGCCTCGGGACAGATATCCGGCGGCTCCTACACCTTCACCGGCCCTACGTCCTCGCCGTCCATCATCGGCGTTGCATTAAAGGTTTAGAGGAGCGGACCATGGCAAGAGCTGATTCGTGGATCGCCAATGCGACGCGCAACAAAGGCAAGCTGCACACGCGCCTGGGCGTGCCCGAAGACGAAAAGATTCCCGCCAAGAAACTGGCCAAGGCCGCAGAACGCGGCGGGAAATTAGGGAAAGAGGCGAGGCTTGCCGAAACCCTAAAGGGCCTGCGCAAGTAGCGCCCGCTTTGCGGCTTCGGCCGCGCCTGGGCTGGACCCAGGCATGGCCAGGCCTCCGCCATCGGGGTGGAGATCGACCTGGCGAGCAAAGGAGGCCGTCATGGCCATGATGAAGTGCAAGCATTGCGGAGGTGCGCACAAAAGCGAGGACCATGCCAAAATGGGCCGCAAGGCCGAGGAGCATAAGGCCGGCGAAAAGGGCGCTCGGGCCGAAATGCACAAGCGCATGGAGCGCAAGGCCGAGGACAAAAAAGAGGAGCGCAAGATGCGTCCGCGCGAGGAAAAGCGCGGGTCCATGGAGGGCGCGCGCCGCATGAACGCAGAGCCCAGGGCCAGAACCGGCGGCGACCTGAAAACCGCCCCCGTGGCCATGCGCGAGGGCATGGCCAAGCGCAATGCGGTTCCTGTGGTGGGCTCGCCTGGCCACCCGCCAGCGCCCGGCGGCTCGGTCAAGGTGGTCCATGAACATCATCACTATCATCACCGCGCCGGCTCTCACACAATGACCCCGCCCATGAAGGGCAAGGGCATGAAGGCGGAGATGAAATGATGCGGGAGAAGCGCAAAGCGGGCGGGGACTGGATGCTCAAGCAACCAGGCCCGCGGCCGGGGAGCCTCAAGGCGATTCCCGAGCAAAAGGCCATCGCCATGGGGTTCGCTTCGCCCGAAACGCCGCGGCGGACGAAAACCAACCAGAAAAATGGCGAGACCGGCGAAACCAAAGCGCCGGGGTTCACCCAGCGCCGCTAACTGATGCCGGCCCTGGATCTCGCCACCACGTACTCGGGGCGCCCTCGCCTGGGCGTCCCGACCTTGCGCATGGTCAACGCCTTCTCGGAGGCGACGTCCGGCGGCCCCACGCCCGTGGTGCGCACGACAAGGCCAGGGCTCACCGAACAGTATGTTTTGGGGTCAGGGCCCATCCTGCGCCAGTTTCAGCTGCCCGGCGTTCTGAATGGGGCGACGTTTTCTATTTCCGGACCCGAGCTCTACGAGGGCGACACCCTCCTCGGGAGCGTGGCCTATAGCGCCTTCCCCCGCATGGCGGCGGCCAACGGCCAGCTGATGATCGTGGCTGGCGGCGGGCTCTATTGCTATCAGAACGGCGCCCTTACCCAAATCACAGATTTCATCAATGACGAAGGCGCCCTTCCGCCCTTTTCCGGCGTGGCGGTGCTTTACAACATTTTCGTCTATCCGGTTCAGGGTACGAACCAGTTCTTTTTTTCCACCACGGGCGATGGGACGTCTATCGACGCCCTCAATTTTTCCAGCGCCCAGACCAACCCCACGCCCATCGTGGAGGTGTCCACCCTGGCCGAGCAGCTTTATTTCCACAAAAGCCTGGCCACGGAGATTTGGAATTTTACCGGCCAGCTCACCGCGCCCTTTGCTGAATCCCAGGGCTCGACCTACACCCGCGGGGCGGCTTCTCAAGGGAGCGTGGTCTCCCAGGACAACGCCCTTTTCTGGGTGGGCGAGGACCTGGTGGTCTATCGCTCCAATGTCATTCCCCAGCGCATTTCCACTTCCCAGGTGGAGGACGTGCTGCAGCAAGGCGCGGACGACAGCGCCGGCATCATCGGCTTTTCGTTCAATCTGGAGGGCCATGCCTGGGTGGCGTTCAATATCCCCGGTCCGAACCAGACCTGGGCTTACGACTGCCAGACCCGCAACTGGTATCAGTGGGGCACGCAAAACGCTGAAAACGAAGACCCTGGCCAGCTGATCATTCAAACGGCCGCCGGCCAGTCTGATGGATCCATCCTGGGCGGTTCTTCCGTCGATGGGACGGTCTACGCCATAGACCCCACCGTCTACACCGACGCCGGCCAGCCCATTCGGGTGGTGGTGGGCGGGTTCATTCCCATGTCCGGCGGCCGGCTTCGAATCTCATCCGTGTCCTTGCAGTGCGTCCGGGGCGTCGCCAACGGGACCGTGCCTGATCCTGTCGTGCGCCTGCGCTTTTCCGACGACGGCGGGCGGACCTTTTGCGGCTGGATCCCCGCCAAGCTGGCCTATGTGGGCAGCTATAACCTCAAGGCCATCTGGCGCGGCCTGGGCGTCGCGCGCCAGCCGGGCCGCCTGTTCGAGTTCGCCATTTCCGATGCGGTGACCATCGCCATACAAGGGGCCAGCTACAACGAAGCGCGGCCATGACCACGAGCGCCACCGCGTTCCAGCTTCCCCAGCAAAATATCCCCGTGGTCGATGCACAAGGCCGCGTCACGCTGCAGTGGTTTCGGTTCTTTCAGCAGCTCGGCGTGTCGGGCGATCCATCCGGAGCTATCGCCGCTTTGGAGGCCGAGGTGGCCACCCTAGCCACGGACGTGGCGACAGCCGAGAGCCAGGCAGCCCAGGCGGTTACCGACGCATCAGAGGCCCTCGACGCCGCCAGCGCCGGCCAGGTCCTGGGCGCCATTGCCCTCAAGCAGGCCGTAAGCCCCCTCCGGATCTCCGGTAGCGGCCTTGCAACGTCCGGGGCGTCCTCCATCACGTTCGCCGGGGCCGGGGCCACCGTGTCACATGAAGGCGGCGACGTGACAGTGACCGTTCCGGCAACGGTTTACTCGGTCGGCCTCTCAGCGCCCGCGCAATTCAGTGTTACCGGATCGCCCGTCGCCACGTCCGGCACGCTGAATTTTTCCTGGAACACGCAAACCGCCAATGCGGTGTTGGCCGGGCCGTCAAGCGGTTCAGCAGCAGCGCCCACGTTCAGGGCGCTCGTGGCGGCCGACATTCCGGAAAACCTGAACGCGAGCATTATCTCGGGCTTTTGTCAGGTCAACTACGGCTCGGCCAACCCTTATTTCCAATGGTACAATTCATCAGCCGGAACAAACCAGAAGTATCTCAGGCTGGTGTCCGACAGCATTGGCGATTTGATCCTTCAAACGGTCAATGACGCCTACACCGCCGCCATCAGCATCTTAAAGATAGACAATTCCGGGAATCTTTATCTCACGAGCGCGGGCCTTAAAGCCCTGACGGATCAGGGCGCTTGGTCCACCTATTCGCCCACCGTCTCCTCCGGTTCCGGCTCCATTACGTCCTACACGGTCAATTCGGCGCGCTATCTGCAGCTTGGAACGGTGGTGCATCTTTTCCTCAGCATCACCATTAACACCAACGGCACGGGCGCGGGCGCGGTGATCGTGACGTTGCCGGTTTCCAGTACAAGTCTCGCCAACGCCGTGGGCGCCGGGCGCGAGACTAGTCTGACAGGCAAGATGTGTCAGGCCATCCTGACCAGCGCCACCACGGCGGAGATCGTGTTTTATGACAACACCTATCCAGGCGCTAACGGCGCGGGCATTTTGCTCAGCATGACCTATGAAGCGGCGGCGGGATGACCCTGACCTTTAACAATTCCGACACCCAGCTCCTGACCACGGCCCAGCCGGTGCTCGTGGGCGATCAAGGAGCGACCTACATCATCACGGCCGCCACGGTGGTGAACACGGACACCGAACAGCACGAGGTGAGCGTCTGGCGCGTGCCCAACGGCGGATCAACCAGCCTCGCCGGCACGCAGATCATTGACGCGCAGCCCGTGGCGGCCGGCGAGACCGCCCAGCTCGGCCTCGTGGGCCAGAGCCTGACCAATGCGGCGACCTTGCAGGCCTTGGCGGATGCGGCGGACGTGCTGAACCTCAACCTTTCATGGGTTCAAATGTGATGATTCATTGGAAACCCATGGCGTCAACAAGCCTCCTGCGCACCTTGGACTGGGAGGCGCTGGACCTGATCGCCAACCACCCGGCCGTTAAGCCCTTTTTAGGATTCCCGCCCGAGCTCACCGAACGGGTGACCTACAGGCGCAGCGTGTCCAATCCGGAAAACTACGCCTTTGTCACGCGTTCGGGGCTGGCTGCCGTTCTTTTTCTTCGCGCAGCGCCAGGGCTTTATCACGTCCACACCATGGCCACACCAGACGGCCGAGGCCGCGAGATCGCCCGCCTGGCGGCCGAGGCGGTGCGGTTTATGTTCATGGCCACGGACTGCCACGAGATCGCGACCATGATTCCGGACGGCAACCGATCGGCTTTGGGCCTCGCCAACCTCAACGGGTTTAAGCATGCTTTCCGGCGCGAAAACGCCTTTTGGTTTTTTGGCCAGAAAGCGGGAGCGTCTTACCGTTACCTGCGCCTTGAGGATTACATCCACCGATCCCGCGCCTTGGAGACCCTGGGCGAGACGTTTCACGCGCGCCTGCATCTGGCGGACGTGGAGGTGGACCACCCAAAGGACGAGATCCATGACCGGTGGGTAGGGGCCGCCCTGGCCATGTGCCTGGAGGGCGCCCTGGCCAAGGGCGTGGGGAATTATAATCGCTGGGCCGCCATCGCCGGCTATCAGGCCGTGCGCCTGGTGAGCGTCACGCCGCCGCTAATCGACATGGGGACCGCGCACGTTCACATTGCCGGCGGCGGACTTGAAATCCTAAAAGCGGGGAGGGACTGACCATGCCGGGCACGTTTGGCGCGTTGGTGGCAGGCGGGACCAGTATCGCAAACGGGGTTCTTGGGGCGCAGGGGCAAGCCGGCGCTGTGTCGGCCGCTCAATCGGCCACCAATGCGAACAACACCCTGGCGAACCAGGTTTATTCTACCAACACAAACAACCTGCAGCCCTTTGACACGGCCGGCCAGGCGTCCACAAACGAGCTGGAAGGCCTTTTGGGGATCGGGGGAAACCAGGCCCAGGCTAATCAGGCTTTCCAAACCTATCTCAATTCCACCCCGTACCAGTTTAATTTCACACAGGGCACGGATGCGGTTAACACCGCCAACGCCGCGAGTTTTAATTCTGGGGCGAATGAGAAGGCCTTGGATCAATATGGCCAGGGCGTGGCGGGTGAGGCGCTGCAGGGCTATGAAAGCGCCCTTTCGGGCGTTTCAAGCCAGGGCATCACGGCCGGCTCGCAGCTCGCCAACACCGGCACGCAGTATGTGTCTCAGGAGAGCTCGAACAATAACAACCTGGCCGGCGTGGAAGGGGCGGCGAGCATCAATACGGCCAACGCGGAGGAGAACGCCCTCAACGGCGTGGCCGGCTCCGCAACCTCGGCCTACTACGCCAATCCGTCCGCCTTTTCCGGCATAGGCGGCGGAAGCGCGCCGTCATCGGTCTATAGCGGGGCGGCGGGCATAGGCTCGACCCCTGCCCCCATCACGTCCAACAGCGCCTTTTCGGGCATCCCCGTGCCGTCATCCGACGCATCGGGTCTCGGCTCGGCCGCGTCCTCCGCCTTAGGAGCGTTCTAAATGGGCGACTCGATCCAGTTTCAATCCGCAACGCCCATCCTTCCCAACGCGCTGCAGAGCGTGCAGGGCGGTCTGCAGCTTGGCCAAGAGCTCGGCCAGGCCAACGCGCTGCAAGGGCTGGATTTCAACGATCCGTCCAGCGTTGACGCCACCATTCGGGGGCTTGCGGCCCACGGCGCCATTGACCAGGCCAATAGCCTTTCCAGCCTGGCGTTCATCAAACCGTTTCGCGAGGATGGAAACAACGCCCTTTCCCAGATTCGCAGCGCGGCCGAAGGGTCCAGCACGACGCCCACGCCCTCCACCGCATCCACTATGGGTCCGCTCGCGGGCGACGCCACCCCGCCATCAGCCGCATCGGCCCTGGCCGGCGTAGCGCCAGCTGGCGGACCTGTCACCACCCAGCCCTTGCCCCCGGCCGCGGCTCCTGCATCGCCGGCCGCCGCCCCACAAGGCGGAAACCCAACGCCCGCCGATCCCGAGGCCGGCATGACCCCTGAAATGCAGCTACAGGGGGCGCAGCACGCGAGCCAAGCGGTGCAATACCTGCGTAATTTGCCGGTGGATCAACGCTCGGCCGTGTGGAACGGCAAGGACGGCGAGCCGGGGGTCAAGGATTTCTTCGCGGAGAAGTACGGCGTACCCCCCGACCGTCTGGCCGCCATTGATAAGCAGCTCACCAGCGACAACGGCCTTGAGGTGTTGCAGGGCTTATTTGACACCCGCGCCCACGAGCTCGCGATCCAGACCGCCCACCCGGCGGCCGTGGCGGCGGGCCTAGCCCAACCCCCGGCTGGCGCTCCTCCGCCGGCCGTCGCTGGAGCGCCAGCCGCTCCGCCGGGGCAAGGCCAAACGGCGGGGCCGGCAGCGCCGGGGGCCGGTCCCGCCGCACCCTCCCCGCCGGCCGCCGCTCCGCCCGCGGGAGCCCCTGCAGCGCCGGCCGGCGGAGCGCCCCAGCAATCGCCCGCCACGGGCGCCGCGCCGGCATCAGGTGACACGGTAACCCCGCCGCCCACCAACGGCCCAGGCGGTCAGGGCATTTGGGGCAAGCGTCTCTTGGACAATCCGGAGGCCTTGATCGCGATTTCCAAGCTCAAGGCGGCAGGCCTTGATTTGACGCCGCTTACGGCCGCGGCTGAATCGCAAGCTGCGCCCGAGTACGCGCAGGAGGCGGCTGTGCGCAACGCCGGCCCGCTAGAGGCCGCTCGCCTCGGCACGGCGTCGCAGTACAACCAAGTCACTTTGAAAGGGCCGAACAATACCGAGATTCCCATGACGCAAGAGCAGGCGATAATGATCGAAAAGCTGCCGCCAAACGTGCGCGGGCAAGTCATGCAGTATTTGGAGGACAACCACCTGGGCGGTTTGACGCCAGCCGCGGCGGCCTACCAGCAAGCGGGGGGCACGGCCCTGGCGCAATCACCTTACACGCGGGTCGAAGTGCCGACGCCTTCGGGCGCGCCGCGCGTTTTGAGCGGCGCTCAGTTTGCCGACCTTACCGGTCAGGGCGGGTCGTTTCAGGGCATCACGCCAGCCGCGCAGGCCTCGCAAACCGGGCAGGCGGACGTGGCCACCAAGCTGCTCACCCCGAACCCGGACGTGGAAACCAACGCCGGCAAAAACGTGGCGGACATTCAGCGCGCCATGCAGGCGGTGGCGGCCGTGGGCAAGCTTGACAATAGCGCGGAAGCTAAGCTGCAGCTTTCCAAAGCCTTGCGCACGGCGGGCCTCGGCGGACCGGACGTGGACCAGCTCACCTCAAACCTTTCCACCGCCAACCAGCTTTTCAACGGCCTGGTCGCGACGGCGGACAAAGACACCTTTGGGGGCCGCATCACCAACGCGGACCTGGGCGTGGGCCAAAAAAGCGGCATAGCCCTTTGGACGCCTAACGACCAGGTAAGCACCTACTTGGCCACCAAGGGCGCCATAGAGCAGCGCAAGCTCGCTTTCGAACGGTTCAAGCAAAACTACCAGGGCGACAAAACCAACCCGCAGGCCATTTATGACGCCTGGAACAAGCAGGGCGGATCCACCTCGATTTTTGCGGAGCCGATTTGGCAATCCGTGCAGATCGGGGGCAAGCCGGCTGTGATCCAGCGCCAGGTCAAAGGCCAGACATGGCTGCAGGTAGGCGCGGGCACCGGTCACCCGTTTTACGTGCCCCTCAACGGCAACGAAGGCGAGGCCGTGCAATAAATGGCCATGGACCCGAACGTCTCCGATCTGATCGACCAAGCCGCGGACCAGTTTGGCGTTCCGCGGAGCCTCGCGCACGCGGTGGCGGCGCAGGAAAGCGGAGGCAACCAGGCGGCCGTCTCGGCCAAGGGTGCACGGGGCGTCTTTCAGCTGGAGCCTGGCGCGGCCCAGGACATGGGCGTGGACCCCACCACCCTGCAGGGCAACGTGGTGGGCGGGGTGAAATACCTGCGCACCATGCTGGACCGGTACAATGGCAACGTGCCCATGGCCCTGGCGGCGTACAATGCCGGGCCGGGCACGGTGGACCGGGCGGGCGGGATTCCGAATAATCCCGAGACGCAGGCCTATGTGCCTAAGGTCATGGCGAGGGCTGGAATGGGCGGACAAAATCTCCCTGGCGTGAACGCCCCCGCTGCCGTGCTGGATCCCGAGCTCATGCGCCTGGCGGGTCTTACGCCGCCCCAAGGGAGCGCGCCGGCCTACGCCCCGCCCGCGACCTCACCCGCTGCGCCGCCGAGCCCTGCGCCCAGCAAGGCCGAGCTGGACGCGGCATTCGCCCACGGGGGCGCCGCCGCACCGCCAGGCGGCGTTCCCAGCAAAGCGGATCTGGACAAAGCTTTCGGCGCGGGTGGATCGCCAAGCGGCCAGACGGGCGGGGCCAAGCCCATGACGCCGCAAATGCAGCGGGCCATGGCGGACGCCCAAAAGGTGCAGGCGAACGACCAGGGCGACGCCGGCATGGCGCGCCTGGCGGACCAGCTTACCCTGGGCTTCGGCCCCATCATCGCGGGCGGTCTGCAGGCCGGCTACAACGCGGTGACGGGCGGGGAGAAACGCTACGGCTACGGCCCGGCGGAGGCCTACCAGGCCACAGTCCAGGCCCAGCAAGCGGCCGACGACGCTTACGCGCAAAAACACCCCTTGACGGCGCTGGGTCAGAACGTGGCGGGGTTTCTGGCCCCCGGCGCGGCGGCGGAAAAGGGCGCGCTCGCGGGCGTAAAAGCCCTAGGCGGCGGGGTGGCGTCCCGCGTGGCCACGCGCATCGGCGTGCCCTCGGCCCTGGCCGGCGTGCAGGACGCGGTGGAACAAACCAATCGCGGCCAATCTTTGCCTGACGCGGCAGCCTCGGGCGCGCTAACGGCGGCGGAAACCGTGCCCTTCGGCGCCATGGGCGAGGTGTTGCCCAAGATCCTGCCCAAGGCCGCGCCTGTCGTGCGCGCGGGAGCCCTTCCCCTTGCCGGGTCGGCCATTGGCGGCGCGCTTGGCGCAGGCCAGGCGGCGCTCACGGGCCAGCCGCTCCTGCCGGGCGCAGAGGGTGGAGCAGAGACGGGGGCCATGTTTGGCGCGCTCGGCATGATCCACGGGGCCGGCAAGCGCGCGGGCGTTCCCGCAGCGTCAGACCGGGCCGTCGCCCTCGACACCCTGGCGGACCATTTGGAGAAAAACCCCACGGATCTGGCTGATGGCGGTGAAGCGCCCACGGCCTCGCACCTGGGTGAGAACGCCTCGCCCCTGGTTTATCAGGCTGCGAGCGAAGGGGGCCAAGGCGGCGCGCCCGTCGCCCAGGCCGTAAGCGAGCACATGGAGGCCCAGCCGGCACGCGTCCACCAGGCGTTCCGCGACGTGATAGGCGAGGAGCCCACCACTGTCAACGCCCGCGCGGACCAGGTGCAGGAGACTTTAGATAACGACCCGCAAAGCTTCAAGAACCAACAGGAAGCCCTGGCGGAGGTCCAGGATCCCCAGGCGATCAAGGAACAAATCCGCCAGGGCCTGACGCACGCCACGGGCATCGACCCCGCCACGGCCCAGGGCGACACGGTATCCATGATTGAAAATGCCCGGCGCGCGGAGGGCCAGGGCTATGACCAGGTTCCGGGTTTTGCGGAGGGCGTGGATCACCCCGAGGTGAATCGCCTGATAGCCGAGCAGCCCGAGATCGCGCGGGCCGTCAAGCGCGCGCAAATGGAAATGGATCTTGAGAATCGCGCCCGCCCGGACGTAAACCCGCCTGGATCCGCGCCCAACCCGGCTGCGCAGGCTGCGCCGGCCACAGTTGCGCCCAGGCCCGGATCCGACATGACCGTGGCGGAGTTTCAGCGCCTGGTCAAAGCTTCCGGCGCTGAAAACGGCTCAACTATCGATCTCAGCAAAATCCCCGTGGACGCGCAGGCGCCGCCGCCGGAAAACGCACCCCCCGCGACCTTGCCGACCCTGGCTGCTTTAAAGCGCGCCGCGTCCGATCTCGGCCGAGATTACCCCCGCGGCAACCCGGTGGAGCGTCGCAGCGCCGCGATTCGCAACGGCGCGTTGACGGCGGCCCTGCACGATTACTCCCCCGCCCTTGCGGCCTTGGACAAGAAATACGGGGACACGTTCAAAGCGCAGGAGGCCTACGAGCGCGGCAAGGAGGCCATGGCCGGCGGCAAGGGCGTGGAGAGCGCAGCCGAGGCTAAGGCGCGCATTGCCGAGCAGACGCCGGCCGAAAACCACCACGAGCTCCGGGGCGTGGTTGCGGACCTGAACAATCGCCTGGAGGGCTCTAGCGGCCTTCGCCCTAAGGACGTTTTGAACAATGACCGGCTCATGGCGCGCCTTCGCGCCTTGTCGCCCGCCGCGGCCGAAAAGCTGGAGGCGAACCTCAAACGCGTGCAGGACACCCTGGACAAAAAGGTCCCGAAGAACACGCCGGACCAGGTTTTCCGCGAGAACCGCCAGGCCGGCGCGAAGCTATGGTCCAGCCCGCCCGATCCCAAGGCTTTTGCCCGATCCTTCGCCCAGCTCGGCAAGAACGAAAAGGCCGCCATGCGCGTCGGCGCATTGGGCGACATTGGCGAACGTCTGCAGGGCAAACCCGAGGTGGTGGCCACTATATTGCGGGATCTTACAGACCCCGTGAAAGGCCGGAATTTCCGCACCCTCGTGGGCGATGAAGCGGCGGACAAGCTCATCGCCATGGCCCGACGCGAGGTGAAAACCGCAGGCGACGCCAAGGCTCTGACAAAGGCCAGCGCGGGCGCGCCGGTAAAGCCGCAGGAGCACAATATCGCCTTAGGCGCGGTGGTGCATAACGAGCGCGGGCCGGCGGACCTTAGCGGCATCGCCTCGGGCGCGCTGACGGGCCTCAAGGTCAATACGGCGGAGAACGCCTACAATATCCTGAAAAACGGCAAGATGAGCCCTGGCGCGCGCACGGCGCTTGGCCAGATCCTGGCGCAGCCATCGGCCAAAACGGCGGAGGAGCTGCAGGCCCGCGCCGGAACGCGAGCCCGCATCAAGGCGAGAGATTCGGCCCTGGGCGCGCTTTACCAGGCGGCTAGGCCTGGAGTCGCCGCGGGCCTCGGGGCTAGTACGGCCGGCGCGGTTCGGTCGGTTTTGCGGCCGGCGCGTAATACACAGGACGGGGCTCTTTCGGGCGTGTGAAGGCGCGCACCCCGAATAGCAAAGCAAGCGGCAGCACCAGGGGCCAGAAAAGCACGCCCACGGCCAGGACGCAGAGACCCGCCAGGAAAGCCGCGGGGAACATGACGAAAGCCCCCCACTCGCCCTCTTTCTCGCCGTGGACCATCAGCATCAGCATGGTGATCAGCGCCAAGGGGATGCCTACCGCAAAACCCGTGTGCATGTAGGCGGTGAAGGCCGGCCAGCTATCGGGCGGATTCGTCACAAGCTGGGGAAACTCAACGCCTGCCTGGGCGTCTAGGCAGGCCACTTGCTGGTTAGACGTGAGGGACTGATCAGCGCATTGCATGACTAAACACCTATCCGAAATTTGGCGAATTGATAGCCGATCAAAAAGCAAAAAAGGCACAATAGGGCCGGATTAAACTTTGTGATCAAACAGATTACTGCAATCGGTATGGCGAATATCAAGAAATAAAGGCGTTGCTGGGCCATGGCCTAACCCTCCCATCCCAAACGCTTCAAAAGAGCCGCGTGCTTTTCCGCGTTTTTCTCCTCGGCCGCCCAGGCTTGGCCTTCGGGCGTGCCGAGAAATTCGCCATGTTTGTGCGTGGCGACGGCCTCCATGTAGTCGGCCAGCGCGGGATGCGACCCCTCGCGGCGAAGCTTAGAAACGGCCTGGTCTATGTGCGCCGCGTGCATGTCCTCGATCAGGACCTGACCCTTTGAGGCGCTATTGTAATGCGTGAAAGTCATCGTTTCGTCCTCCAGAAATCAGCAGCCGAGATCGGCCGCTATCCAACCCATCTCAAATTTCGCCTTGCTCACCAGCTCGGGCCGGCGGCCGGCGGCTTTGTCCTCGCGGTTCCACTCGCGCACCAGATTGTAGGCCTCGCGGCGCGCCCAGGTGGCCATGTCCTCGTCGGCCTTGGACCGCAGAACGGCGGCCTGCATCAAGGGCAGGAGGACCTTGCCCCGCTTGGCGGAGCGATTGTGAAAAGCCTGCTGGTGAGCTGGGCAACAAAACGTCGCGGCGTGATGCTTGGCGCTAAAATCCGCCCCACACTCGGGGCAGGTGCGATTTCCAAACGTGGCCATGGGTGCGTCCTCCTGGCCATCTTTATGTCACACGATGACAAGCGACACAAGTGTCTTATTCGACGGTCTGGCCTTTTTTCCGAATCAGCTTCTAGGTACATTCGCAACGCTCCAGCGCGGCGGCGTCATGCGTCGCGGCGTCCTCCTTCCTCTCGGCTCATGGCCGCGCTGGAGCACCAACCCAGGCGGGGGACTGAATGACCGTTGCGGGCCGTTTGACCCTGCCGAGCGCCGAACCCGCCATCAATTCGAGCGGCGATCTATCGGTAGGCGCGACCCTCACCGTTTATCTTACCGGCACGGACACCCTCGCGACCCTCTACGCGGACCAGGCGCTCACCACCGCGATCTCAAACCCGCAGACCAGCAATTCGGACGGGTTTTTTTACGCGCAAAGCACTTCGATTTTTGCGGACAGCTCGCAGAATTACGACGTGGAGCTGCAGCTCCCTACGGGCGAGCTCTATCAGTACAGCGCCCTCAGCCTGGTGGCCCCGCCCGCCTCGGCCTCAGGCTATGCGCCGATCAATTCGCCCACCTTTACCGGCAACCCCCAAGCCCCGACGCCGGCCGCGAACAATAACAGCGCGAGCATCGCCACCACGGCCTTTGTGGCCACGGCGCTCTCCGCCTATGCGCCCCTTGTCTCGCCGGACTTTTCGGGCACGCCCACGGTCCCCACGGCCGCGGTGGGCACGGACACCACCCAGGCCGCCTCAACCGCTTTCGTCATCGCCCAGATCGCGGCCGGCAGCGAAGGCGCAACCGAGATCGTGGCTAGCGCCCATGTCACCATCACGTCCGGAACCCTAACGATTGCGGGAAACAATGGCTTTTCAAGCATCACGAGATCGAGCGCCGGCGCCATCAATTACACGTTCAGCACGGCAAGGCCGGACACCAATTATCGCCTGGCCGCGAATGTGGAAAACACCACCCAGCTCGCCGCCGTCGCCCCGCTTGGCAATAAAACCATCGCGGGTTTCTCGCTATCCGTCCTCACCCAAAACAATATCCCCACCGACCCGGCGGGGCTTTCGGTCACCGTCTTTGAATAAAGGAGGCATTATGACGGACATCACCCAGCCCGAGCCAACCGAGGACGCTTTCAACCCTGGCACAACCGGCGAGCACGATTCCAAGTCTCAGGCGTTCATTGCCGGGCTGATCATCGCCGCGGTGACGGTGATCGCGGTCTCGCTGATCATTGCGGCGACGTTCAACGCCGACGCCGCCAAAATCATTTGGCCCATCGTCGGGGTCGGCCTGGGCGGCCTGATCTCCCAGCTCAACGCACCCACGGGGATCGGCGCGGTGATCGCCTCGGCCGCCAAGGCCTTCTTGCCCAAATGACCACGCCGGCCGCGTTTCGACGCGTGCCGGACATTTGCGTCAAATTCATCGAGCGCGAGGAGGGCGAACGCCTGACGGCCTACCGCGACAAGGCCGGCATGTGGACGTGCGGTGTGGGCCACACCCAGGGCGTGACGCCCGGCACGCGGTGGGACCAGGCCTTGGTAGACTGTTACCTTACCCAGGACCTGCAGACGGCCGTGCAGCGCCTTTACTGGGCCATTGGCGAGCCGGCCGTCATGAAGCTTTCAGATTATCAGTACAGCGCCCTGATCTCGTTTGTGTTCAACGCCGGGGAAAAGGCCAGCTGGCACGTCTGGGGCGACATTCGCGCCGGCCAGCTCGCCCTCGTACCTGGCCAGCTCAAACTATTCGATACCATCGGCGGGAAGCCGGACAAGGGCTTGGCCAACCGACGCGCCGCGGAAATCGCCCTTTGGCTTGGGAAAGATCCCTTGTGCGCGGACTATCCCCTCAGCAAAGCCGCGTAGATGATTCGTTCATTAGCTTTTGTTAACCATCGACACCGGAAGGAGATCACCCCATGAGCTGGCTATCGCGAGCAGAAAACGCTTTCATCAACCTGGTGGACGGCGCTGCCGCCAACACCAACCTGATCGCCAATCCCACCACCCCCGTGGAGGGCGCCATCAACGCCGCGGCCGGCGTGGTGATCCCGCTCCTGGCCAAGATCCCAGGCTCAAACATTGTCGCCGCGGGCATCACGGACGCGGACAGCTTGGTGGCCGCTTTGGAAGGCAAGGCCAACCCCGCCCAGATCACCCAGGCAAACAACGCCATTTCCGGCGTCACCACAACGCTGGGCACCGAGGCGGCCATGGCCGTAAACAGTTTCTTGATTCAAAAAGTGGGCACGAGCTCCACCGCCATGGTCGACTCTGGCGCGGAGGCCCTGGCCACGGCCGCCATCGCCATGATGTCCCAAAGTTCGAACAAGAGCGTGGACGAAATTGCCCAGGCCCTCTCGGACCTGGTGGCGGGCTTCGCGGCGGCCAATCCGTCCACGACGACGGCCGCCACGTCCTCCACTGCAGCCAGCACGAGCTGACCATGGAAACCGGGGGCGAGCTCATCAGTCACACCGAATCCCTGGTGGTGGGAGGCGCGGGCCTGGCCTTAGGCCTAGCTAACCTGGCCCGGCTCTCCTTTGGCGACACGCGCGAGCATGCACGCATGCAGGCGGCCCAGGAAACGCGCCTGCAGGCCGTGGAGCTGCAGGTGGCCAAGCTTTGGGAGGAGACGGCCGGCGTTAGGCAATCATGTGACACGATTACCCACACGCAAGCTGTGCTCTCTACCCAGGTTGCCGCATTGGATCGCCTATTTGGCGCGCGCCTGGACGCGGTGACGGGATCGCTTCAAACCACCATTAGCCGCCTGGCCGACATAGTGGACCGTCACGCACCTGATCGGCGCGCCGCCTAGTGCACAATCGCCCAGGTCATGCCCGAGCCCTGCACGGTCACCCTTTTGCCTGCAGGCAGGGCATGATGCGTGCGCAGGCTTATTCGGCCCCTGGGCGATCCTTCCAGGTTCAAGATCGTCAAATAATGGCCGCCTTGCACGGCCGTAGAGCTTTCCACTATCGCGCGGCGTTGCTGAAACGAGCTACCCACGGGGTAAGTCTTCCCTTTCAGGAGCGACCAGAGTTTCGGTCAACCCCGGCAAGCTCACTCATGGCGCTTCCCCTGCAGACGTAAAACCCTCGACCATGAAACGGACCATCTCCAGGGCTTGCACGTAGCTCAACAGGTTGGTGCCGTAGGGTAATCTCTTAAACTCATGCGCGGTCCCCTTGTTGCCGATAGGCTCAAAGGTTATGCCACCGTCAGGATTGAAGTCTTCGGGAAGCGGCCATTGAAGAAACCGCTCTGCCATCTGCTTAATCTGTTCTTCAGATAGTGCTTTTGGCTCTGCGTTCGGCGCGGTAGGTGCAATCCGCTCGCACCGTTCTAAGATGTCGGCTTCGCGGTCGTCCCAGCCTTGTTTGTAGCCGGCCTTGAAGGCGGCGCGCGCTATCGTGACGGTCGGGTCAACCCCTGGCTGGGGGTGCGTCAGCTTCCGGCTGATGATCGTCGCTTCCATCGTTTCTTCAGCCGCCGCCCACGCGGCAAATAGATCGCTGCGCTCAGTCATGTTCCGCTCCTCCTTCAGGAGAAACAC
>Ga0209208_10000731_pt1 | contig 44133 bp, 51 predicted proteins | sample S1TSphfallax_3_FD_187694 | JGI IMG/M metagenome (GOLD analysis project Ga0209208, IMG submission 187694) | Host-associated microbial communities from peat moss isolated from Minnesota, USA - S1T2_Fd - Sphagnum fallax MG (SPAdes) (version 2) | ecosystem: Host-associated > Plants > Peat moss >...
TATAAATTATAAATTATAAAATATAAAATATTTATAAAAGTTTATTAAATAAATTATAAAATATAAAATTATTTATATTTTATAAATTATAAAATATAAAATATTATTAAAATATTATTAAAATATAAAATATAAAATTATTTATATTTTATAAATTATAAAATATAAAATATAAAATATTATTAAAATATATAAAATATATATATATAAATTATAAATTATAAAATATAAAATATTATTAAAATATATATATTTATAATTTATATTTATATTTTATAAATTATAATATTAATAATTTAATAATCTTTTAAAAATCCAATAGATTTATACTTTTCATATTGTCTATACATATAAGGACGACTATCAGGATTACAATTAATTATTTGAATATATGGTCTAATCAATTTCAAAAGTTTAATAATTCTAATTACTTTTTTAACATAATACTTAAACAAACTTTGTTTTAATAATCTAATTAAATACCATTCACATTCGATAAGATTTTTTTGTTGTAGATATACTACACATTCAAGTTGACGATATTTTGTAATATTTTCTAGTAGATAAATATAATCGCTACCTTTACATTTTGGAAATTTATACATATCTAAACATCCAATTAAAAATAAATACTTTATAAATCTCAGTTCTCCAAACATTATAGCTTTTGAAACCAGTGCACTCGATTGTGTAACCCAATTATCATATTCATCAAATTTCATAAGTTGATGTTTTTTTATTTGTTTTAGTGTCTTAAAACAATCATAATGATGATTTCTAATTGAACTGAGATAATGTTTAATAGTATATTTTTTCTTTCTGTTAGGTCTTCCACAAATATGACATGGACCATTAAATATTGGATTTAAAGTACACCAATTCATCAATCTTTCAGAAAAATACTTCATAGATACTCTTGTTAAATTAATATTACAATGTAAACTTTGTTATATTTTCAAAAAAAAACAAAGTTATTATTAATAAATGGAACTAGATTTTGAAAAACTTCCAAATGGAAAGCTAAGACCATTGAGACTTTTTAGACCATATTTTAATCAGGAAGAATCGATAAGATCTTTAGTTATATACAATCCAGAAGGTGGACCAGATTATGGATTGTATGGTCAAACTCAAAATCCTTTATGTTCTGACAATTATAAACAGTGGTCAAATGGAACAGGTTTAACAATAAGATATCCAAAACAAAAATCATATAGATAAATCTTTTATTGCAGTTTAACAATAAAAATTAATAAATCTTTGCAAGTATAACTAAATTAATTAAAATGTCAACTCAGTTGGCTTCGTTGGATCCAGCTTCGCTGATGACAACTTCGTTGGAACCAGCTTCGCTGATGACAACTTCGTTGGAACCAGCTTCGCTGATGACAACTTCGTTGGAACTAGAAGATCTACTTAAAAAAGAAACATTTTTATCTACATTTAACGATCCTGTATATTTATTATATAAAGATCATCAGAGTTTATATTGGCCTCCTGAAAAACTAGAATTAAGTACAGATAAAGAAAGTTTTCAAACATTAGATGAAAATACACAGCAATTTATATCATCTATTTTAACCTTTTTTTTGATCTCAGACGCACAAGTTGGTGATAATGCTTTGCTAAATTTATATACAAATGCAGAAACTATTTCAGAAAAAGCTTTTTATGCTAATCAAGTCGATAGAGAAATGATTCACGCAGAAAGTTATACAAATATGTTTAAAGCAATCGGTTGTGATCCAAAAGAGTCAATGTTAAATTATCCATCAATTATTAAAAAACGACAATTTATGAAAAAATATTATTCGAATGAACATAAAGAAACTGTAAGATTGGCTTTTGGCATTGTAGAATGTATATTTTTTGCTTGTTCTTTTTCTGGTATATTTTTATTGCATAAACGAGGTAAATGTAAAGGTATTTGTCAAGGTAATTTGTATATAATAAAGGATGAACAACGTCATTGGAAATTTAGTTGTTATTTCATTAGAAAATATATAAATGATGAAATTGAAGTAGGTCAAAAGTATTTATTTAACATGATTATAAGAGATATGTTATTAGAAGCTGTCGATATTGAAAAAGAATTCTCAGAAGATATTTTAAAACAAGATATTGGAGAAATGACAAAGATTAAATTAAAACAATATGTTGAATATATGGCAGATCTATTTCTCAAAGAATGTGATCTTCAACCTATATTTAATGTAGATCAACCATTTGATTATATGGATATGTTAAACGCAAGTGTAAAAGAAAATTTCTTTGAAAATCTACCACAAAATTATAAAGGAATAGAACCTGGAGATTCATTTAAATTTAATAAAAATGATTATTTTTAGTTTATTATACTAAAATGATGTCAAATTAACTTTGTAAATATACTTTAAGTTATACATTAGTTTATATTTTTAAAATTATTTATATTTTAATCTATAATTCAATTTCAAATTAACTTTATAAATATTTATTCGTTATATTCTAATATAACGAATTTCTAATTTAAACTACTGTATATTTTAATCTATAATTCAATTTCAAATTAACTTTATAAATATTTATTCGTTATATTCTAATATAACGAATTTCTAATTTAAACTACTGTATATTTTAATCTATAATTCAATTTCAAATTAACTTTATAAATATTTATTCGTTATATTCTAATATAACGAATTTCTAATTTAAACTACTGTATATTTTAATCTATAATTCAATTTCAAATTAACTTTATAAATATTTATTCGTTATATTCTAATATAACGAATTTCTAATTTAAACTTTATATTTGAATAAAATATAAATAAAAATGAGTAATCTGGACGATTTTTTACTATTAAATTCTGCTTACATGCCAAAAAGTGTACCATATTTTATGCTAGGGATTCTAGCAGTTTTTTTAATAATTGTGATCGTTGGAATTATATTTAAAAATAGAAAAAAAAACGCTAATAAAAATGATAGTGGGTGAAATTATTAAACTTGGTTTTTTATTAGCATATTTAGTATCTATATGGATAGCAACTTGGGTTATATGGGGTGCAGATAACAATAATAATCCAAATCTTGTAAGAAATACAAATAAATATATTTTCTTTGCATCATTTTGTGGTGTAGTAGGAGTTACAGTTGCTATAATTTTATTAGTATATGGTCCAGGATCTAAAGCTAAAGCTGGAAAAGGAGCTGTTGCTTCATTAGCAAATATATTATCATAAATATAAAGTTAAAATATTATCATAAATATAAAGTTAAAATGGAAAATAACAAATAAATTAACATAAAAATAATTTATGTTAAAAATGGCATCTAAATTAAAATATCTTGGAACAGTACTTTGTATAATAGTTTGTATTGTTCTTGCAATATCCGTAGGAGTATCGTTTCCAGTAGTTAAAAACAGTCCAGATCCTATGGCTGTTAATATGGCTCTTGTTAGTCTAATATGTGATATTTTAGCATTTGCGTTTATGGCATTTGTAACTGTTTTAGTAATATGGTCACTATTTAGACCATGTGCTAAATGTACAGATTGGTTAACAATTATTTTCTTAGGCGGCTAGTTCATTAATATCACATAATAATTTATCACTTTGAAGTTTATTTATCAACAATTCATTGAGTAAATTTTGACGTATATCTTTTTTATTTTGTAAAGATTCAAGACTTCGATTAAGAATATCTTTCCCTTTAAATTTTAAAAACTCATAAACTACAACTTGTAATTCTTGACTAATTTTATTGTTTATAACTTGAACAGAACCAGGTACTCCTAGCATCGTATGCGGTAGTAATCCTAGCGTCGTAGACGGTACTCCTAGCGTCGTAGACGGTACTCCTAGCATCGTAGACGGTACTCCTAGCATCGTATGCGGTAGTAATCCTAGCGTCGTAGAAGGTACCGTCTATGACGCTAGGAGTACCGTCTATGACGCTAGGAGTACCATCTACGACGCTAGGAGTACAAGATTATCATCTTCAATTTTTAAAAGTAATTCTAACATTGATTTTTCAAATTCAATATCTTTTGAATTATCATCTATGCTTTTAAGTTTTTCTTTAATGTTTTTTATATTATTATCATATTTATGTTTTTCAAGAAATAAAGTATATTTCTTTTGTGTTATAATTTCTTTATCAAGTTCGTACATATTCAATCTATTATCCTTATCAATACTTATAATTATTCAAATTCATAACATTAATCTTAAATTTTTAAAAATTTAAGATTAATTCTATAAATCGAATCATTTGAATAATTACAACAAAGTATTATAACAATGTGGGAGAACAATTATCAGTATCCTGTTGAATTTAATACTACTAATACAATTATCGATAATAATATTTTACCTGGAGGAATTAAATCTCCTTTGTATTATAGAGGTAAATATGTACTACCATCATGTTGTAATAGAATATGTGTAATAGAAGCAAAAGATACAGCTTCGCTGTCAACGGCAGAGCCGGATTTGCTGTTGACAAGTCAGTGGAAACCACCTCCTAATAATATAGAAGTTATTGAATCACTTCAAGAACAATTTGAACTTTGTAAAATTACAGACAATTTAAATCTGTTACATTATGCAGTAGAATTTGGACATATACAATGCACTAAAAAACTGTTAACAATACTATCACAAGATATAAACGAATACCGCTATGGATTAACTCCATTGATGATAGCATGTAATGGAGGATTTACTGAAATCGTTGAATTATTATTGAAAAATGGTGCAGATATTAATCTATTTAGTAAACGAAAAATTAATTATAAATTTGTAACTGCATTATATATTGCAGTCTGTGGTTGTTATTTTAAAATTGTAAACTTATTACTTCAATATGATGCAGATATTATGATGATTTATTTATACGATGATACAATATTACATCTTGCCTGTGAAATTGGAAATATACCAATAATTAATAAAATTCTAGAAAAACAAGATACAATTGAAGTTAAAAATCATAATCCGAATACAATTATAGTATTAGCCGATATACAACATAAATCGATTAGAGTGTTAGATAAACATGTTCCTTTAAAACCTACAAAATTAATTAATCTACGTAATGTTGTTGGAAGAACAGCTCTTCATAGAGCAGTATACATTGGAAGATATTATCTTGTCAAAATTTTAATAGATGCTGGAGCTGATGTTAATGCACGATCTGAAAAATCATATACTCCATTACATTCAGCTGCTTCTAAAAACATGTTTCCTCATGAACTAAAACATATAAAAAATAATGAAGCTAAAACTGATATTTCTTATGGTCACTTTCAGTCGTGTGTTGAACTATTAAAATATGGTGCTGATAAAACTATTAAAAATGAAAATGGTCAAACTCCGTATGATGTAGCTTCTGATGAACAAATTAAAAGTTTACTGAGAATATAAAATTACATTGTTGTATATTTAAAAATTTCATTATTTAACGATTTACCTGGATTCCATTTTAGAAAATATGGAATTAAACATAATATAATAATTAAAACTATTATATCAACAATAAAAACTTTCCTTTTAATTGGTGGATACCAATTATTATATTTAGTTATCTGATCCAACGAAGCTGTCGACGGCAGAGCCGGAGCCAACAGAGTTGCCGGTTCCAGCTTTGTTGTTGACAACTTAGTTGGAGGTTTTAACCATTTATAAAACAGAGAAAGATAAGTTGGACCCATATTTCGTTGACAAATATATATATAATCATACCAAGCTAGAATTATATACGGGAAAAATATCATAGCTAATAGAATCCATTTATTTTTAGGTAGAAACCAATAGATTATAACTATAAAAATTGTAAAAACTATACATTTAATATTAAACGATGGCTCTTCACAATAATATACTGATGAATCACACATTTATAACATTAATTTTATAAACTTTAGCGAAAGCTAAAGTTTTTAAATAGTTAAAGATATAAACATTTTTGTTTACGATCTCTAAGGATAAATATCTTATCATAATCGGATAAATCTTTTTTGAATAGTTGTATGTGAAATACCTTCTACAACTCTAGGAGTACACTTTTTTTAGTTTGATAAGAATCATTGCAGAATTGATTATCTGACATGACTATAGCTAAAGTTATATTTGTCAAAACATAATAAAATTTATAGATTATAAATTTAAATGAATATTTAAAATGTAAAGTATTCATTGAGATTTCGTATAGTTTTATCAAGTTCATGATATTTATCTTGATAATAATGTTTCTTTTCTTCTAATTTTTCAACTTCAGTAATTCTTGCTCGAGTAGGAACATTCATAAAATGTTTGAAAATATTCATATTTTTATTGCTATATTATGGATATAGCAAGTAAGAAAAAAGTAAATTTGTTAGTTTTTATCTACACAACCAGTTCCAACGGAGTTGTCAGAGGCAAAGCCTGTTCCAACGGAGTTGTCAGAGGCAAAGCCTGTTCTTATTTTCGTTAAAATTTCTTCTATTTCATTTTGAAGTATAACGATTTCATTGAAATAATCGCTTGAAAGTTTTCTAAGAATATTTATATGTTGTTCTTTTTCTTTTAGTAGTTTCATATAATCTTGTTGCTCGTCTATTCTTTGTTCAATAATACTTAGACTACGTTTTAATGTTCCTTGAATATGATTAAAAAAATCATATGTATATGATTGTTGAGATTTATCTCTGTACATAACAGAAAAATTATTAGGATCTCTTGAAAGATTAACATATGTTTGTTCTTTTTTACGATCTTCGTCAAGTTCTTTCAGATATTTTTTAACATCAGGTATACGATTGACATCATCTTCAAGACTTTTAATTTCTTTTTCAGTATGATGATACGCAATTAATTTATGATAATGTTGCTCTTTAAGTTTATCAAGTTGAGTAGTTAAATCTGAAAGTGTGTTCATTATTAGATAAATATTTTAAGTAATAAAAAAAGTAAATTTATCAATATTTTAAATAAATTAATTCATCAAGTTTACAATTAATAAATTTAAGTTTAAATATATCATTAGGTGAGATTTTTTTAGTATTTTCTACTTCGACTAAGTTTAACCCTTTTAAAATTTCACATACAAGTTCACTACAAAACATTTTTCTTGTTTTTATAGATGGAATTGGACTATGTAATGTTAATAAATTTGGACTCAAATCATATTTTAATCCTATGTAAAAATTAATACGATTTAAATCACTTATTTTAAAGTTTTGATTTGTAATTATTTTACACACTGCTATCTTTTTATAAACGTTAGACTGTAAAATATCTATTAAAAGTCTAAATTGAGTTCCAAAATATGATTTACCACAAACGTCAAGAACATTATCATTTAATCTTCCGGACATAGTAGATTCTATAACTACAAATTGTTCTTTTTTAATACATGGAATTTTAAGTTTTGTGGAATATATAAGCAATCCACAATGAGAAAATAATCCTTTATTAAATATTTTTTCAATTTTCTTAATAAAACGTGATACAGGATCGCTAGATGAAAAAAATATTATATATAATCCATTTATATCTAAATGTACTTCCATGTTATTTTTATTGTAAAATTTTTATTATAATTATTGTGACCGTTGTCATCAGCTTAGCCGGTTCGTGTGATATATTCCCATACTCTTATCGATATCTTTACATTTTCATTAAATTATCTAAAAAAAATATATTCATAAAACTATCAATTTGAATTCATTTTAAAAATTTCTATTTTATTATAAAAATTATAAAAAATGATATCTGTTACAAATCATACGTATCCAAGTCAAGAAAAAGCTAAATTGGTTTACAAGGATGATTCAGGAAGAGCATTATATGCTGGAGGATTATTGTTATACGATGATGTAGGTATATACCTACTCAAAGAATACGTTTTTAATAAACTTTTTGATTATGAGTACACAGATCCTGGTGGAAAATATGATTTTAGGGATTTACATATTGCAAGAACAATATATAGAGAATTTCATGAAGAAACCTATGATGCATATAACATAGATTATCAAAAGATTAGAAAATTATATGATAAACCACAAAATAAAATATTTGTATGTTTTAATAAAGATAAAAATCCAACTTATGTATGTTTGCTAGCTTCATTAGAAGAACTTGATATTAAAATAGATTTAGAAAAATTTCAAGAAGCAAGAGATGAAGGACTTAAACATAATCCATTGGTACCAAAAGAGTATTATTCTTCTTATGAATTTGTAAGAATACCTTACAAAGAAATATCAAGATACTACGATAATCTATTTAGTTATAGACTTAAACAAATATGTCAAAAATCATTTTTGAAAATGTATATAATAAAATAAAATTTATCCACCTGCAAATGCACTATTATCCCACATATCAACTGCTGAATTGACTAGAATTGGAATATTTAGTTTTACAAATATAAATCTAATTAATCTAGCAATAGTTGGGGTTACAGAAACAAATATTTCAATAAAAAATAAAATGGTTGCCAAAATTAATACAGAAATAGATGTTTGAGTCGATTGTAAATATCTTCATCAGTTGTTACATTCTTTATAAAGTAAATGTACTTTATAAAAAATTATAGAATATTCTTTATTTATAAAGTACATTTTACTTTATAAAAAATCATAGAATATTCATTTATAAAAGTATATTCATATTTTTTTTATATTATAAAAATATTTATAATTTAATAAATGGCAAGTTTTATACCGGGTAGTATAAAACAACCTTTAAACTTTATACAAGGTCCAGAATATCCAGATATTAAAAAAACAGGATTAAGATTTGTTGATGCTAAAAAGTTTTGGCAAGTAGATGCAGGATATGAAATAAAAAAAAGTGAAGCTTATCCATTTTTTATGAGTGGTATTATTACATATGAAACTAGAAATAGAAATGAAACTAAATATGGAAAATCAAGTCATAAATCTGTAGTTAATGAAGAAGTAAGATATCCATTAATATCTCCATATGACTTACTACCTATAAGCAAACAACCAAGATTACCAGGTCCAGTACATGTTAATCCAGGTCTAACAGGTTATCAAATATTCCAAGAAAATATGATAAATGAGGTATATGGTCATATTACAGATAGAGTTACATATGTTCCTTCTGTTTCAACAGCAACTTATTATTTATTATCTTAGTTATATTGTACAATACTTTTTAAAAATATAAATTAGTATTGTTGTAAAATACTTTAAAAAATATAAAGTATTATTGTATAATAATATTATAAATATATTATAAATATAAAAATAAAAATATTATAAAAATAAAAATATTATAAAAATAAAATATTATAAATATAAAAATAAAAATATTATAAATATAAAATTATTGTAAAATACTTTAAAAAAAAATAAAATATTATAAATATAAAAATAAAAATATTATAAATATAAAAATAAAAATATTATAAAAATAAAAATATTATAAAATACTTTAAAAAAAATATAAAGTATTATTGTATAATAATATTATAAATATATTATAAATATAAAAATAAAAATATTATAAATATAAAAATAAAAATATTATAAATATAAAAATAAAAATATTATAAATATAAAAATATTATAAAATTTTATAAAAAGGTTGTTTTAATCTTTTAAAATATTGATCATCATCATAATTTCTATTTAAACATTTATTTGAAAAATTATTATCGAAATAATATTGTGAAGATTCTTCATTTGTACCATAGAATATTACACATCTATGATTACAATCTTCAAGTAGTTGTGAATGTGGAACATTTTCAACTACTATAAATTGTTTATATAGAAATTTCAATTTATCAATCATAAACTTGTCTAAATTTTTAAATCTGTTATATGAAATCATATAGTTATAATTTAATGGTACATTTTTAGTTAATACAAATTTATCATTTTTACAATCTATACCACAATACATAAACTTATATATAACTGTACAATTACATATTATTTTTGTAGGTTTTTTATTAATTAATTTTTGATATAATAATTTAATAATAAAATAAAACGCATCTTTAAATGTCATATTTTCAAGTGTTTCTTGTGATAAATAATCTATTATTTTTTTATAATGATTATTACATATTTGTAAAGTTTTGCCATTATCAAAGTCAATATGTTTAAAACTTTGAAACATTTATATGTTTACTAAAAGCATACAAATGTTTTATAAATAAAGCTTTATTTATAAAACATAATTTAATTTTTATACATGTTTTATGAGTAAAAACATGTATAAAAATTAAATTATGTTTTATAATCATAAAAAATTTATAATATTTATAAATGAAATCTAAAAGAAAAATCAACAAACATAAATATAAAAAATCTAGAACCGTATACAACGCAAGGAGTACTCCTAGCATTGTAGATGGTACTTCTAGCGTCGTATACGGTACCGTCTACGACTCTAGGAGTACAAATGACCCACACTATGTTTGTTATGATCATATTGTATATTATCCCGATTTATCTAAATCGGAATATGAATACATTATGAGTTTTTTATCTAATTCGTCATATAATTATAATTGTAATTATCCAAAAACATATAAAAAATAAAAATCTTTTTAATAAATGGTAAGACGTTCACGTAGGAGACGTTCACGTAGATCTACTGCACGTACTGTAGCTGTACGAAGATCTATAAGGGCTATGTTAAATTCTGCTCGCAAATATTCATCAAAAAAAATAGGAAAAATAATGCGTTCGTTATCTTCAAATTCTGGTAGACGAAAATCTAGAAGAAGGCGTTCTAGCCGTAGACGATCAAGCCGTCGAAGAAGGCGTTCTAGCCGTAGACGATCAAGCCGTCGAAGAAGGCGTTCTAGCCGTAGACGATCAAGCCGTCGAAGAAGGCGTTCTAGCCGTAGACGATCAAGCCGTCGAAGAAGGCGTTCTAGCCGTAGACGATCAAGCCGTAGACGATCAAGCCGTCGAAGAAGATCTAGACGTTAAATATTTACTTAATAAATGAGAATGTTGTATACTATTATCAATTTCTTTAGTTTGTACCGTATACGACGCTAGGAGTACATCAGCTTTATTTTTAAAAAATTGAATTAATTATTGATGTGAATATTAATATAAAATTAATACTTATTAATTTTTAAATTATAAATGAATACTATTATTTATTATTTAATGTTAACAAGTTTATTGTTTGTATTAGTAATCTGTTCTGGAATGAGTATAAATTATGCAAATAATAATGATCAAACCGATTTACAATCTACAATAACTGCTACACTTGTATTTTTATTGTTATCTTTATGTGCTTTTATATATGCATTCTATCAAAATAGAGATTCCAAAGTAAAATATATTATATTTATATTATTAATGTGTTTAGGTATGATAATATCTCAATTGATATATATAACTCAAGGAACATTATCTATGTTAACTCCATTTATGATTGGTAATGCTATAATCTTACCATTAATTTTTGTATCGTTTATATTGTTATATTTCAATTTTATAAAAAATAAATTAAGATAATTATAAAATGTATGAAATTAATATATTAAAATTAATATATTAAAATGAAATTAATATATTAAAATTAATATATTAAAATGAAATTAATTCTAATAATAATTTTTTTATTGTTTATTATAATGGGATTTTCATGTGCTCAATTATATATAGATATACATAATGAAAATGGAGAGTCAAATATTACACTGGTTGGATTATTTATTGGATTCTTTTTAATTATTATAAGTTTTCAAATATTTATAAATTTACTTCAAATACGTTTTCATGGTAATTTTTGTTTAGCAATACTAATTGGATTATTATATGGATTTATAATGTGTTTTGTATTATCATCGGGTATATTTTTACAAGAATTAATACTATATAATATTCCATTATATGACGATTTTACATCATTACAGTTATATAATATAAAATCAAATATTTATCCAGTAAATGTAGCTATACATTCAATAACATTTACTATTATAGTCATTAATATTTGTTTATTTATCGGCTTACAAATATTAACATAAGTTTTTTATATTTTAAGATTTTAAAAATGAATATAAAAACTTATATATTCATTTTTAAAGTCTTAAAATATAAAAATGTATATAAAAACTTATATATTCATTTTTAAAGTCTTAAAATATAAAAATGTATATAAAAACTTATATATTCATTTTTATATTTTAAAACTTTAAAAATGAATATAAAACTTATATTTTTAATTATATTATTATTATGTACACTTAGTTTATCAGGTGCATCGTTATATATTATTAATACAGATCAACGATTTAAATTTGTAATAACTTTTGAATTAGTTTTATTAATATCAGCAATATTTCTAGTTAAAGTTTTTAATCTTCGTGAACATATAGATATACATATGCTAAGTTTATTATATATTTGGTTAATATTAGCATTAGGTATTGTATTGATGGAAACAATTACACATGCAACAACAAATGATGATATAATTGTATCAACTAAAATGATAAATACTGGAGTTTTTACTATTTTAGCGGTATCTACAGTCATAACACTTATTGCTGCAGATATATACTTATATTTTTAATTATATTATTATATATCATACTATAATTTGTTTATTAGGCTATAATAAATTATCATACTATAATTTTATAAAGTATTATACTATAATAATTTGTTATAGTTATAATACTATATAAAATTTTACTATGATAATGTTATAAAGTATTATACTGTATAATAATTTGTTATAGTTATAATACTATATAAAATTTTACTATGATAATGTTATAACAAATTATCAGGCTATAACGTACCTATAATACAAATAATTATCTTTAAAAACTTCACCTTCACGTTCTATTTTTATCACTGAATGTATAGGAATATTTAAAAATTTTATAACAGGATCTCTACTTAAAATTAATGGTAATTTTGTCAATGTTTTAAGAAAATAAAATTTTTTTAATTCTATAAGTTCTTCATTTGATACTAATAATATTTTACTTACAGTTTCATTTTTAAAAATATTAATTTGTAATTCTGTGATATCAAATAATTCTACATAACATAAATTTATATCGGAATCAGAATTTTCCAATTGTAAAATATTTTTATTGTGGATTGTATAACATTCATTCATTGTTAAGATTAGTTTTTTTGCATCTGGAGTACATGAATTATATATTATAATAATATGTTTCTGAGAAAAATTTTTTATTAATATTTTTATTGCAGGTTTTCCAAAAGAATTGCACCAAAATGTATAAATATCATTTGGATAATTATTATATTTTATATAAAAATTATGAAATTCACTTTTATCATATTCATAAACATTATAACTAAATGGTATATCATTTAATTTATTTCTTTGTAATATATATTCAGTTAATACTGTTATAGATTTTTTAATTTTAGTATTCTTAGTATCGTTTGAGTTTTCAATATCAGTTAATGAATTATTTAAAAACATTTTAAATTCATAAAATTTAAATCAAATTCATAAAATTTAAATTTAAATCAATTAAAGTCTAAAATATATCCCGATCCAGCTTTGTTGTTGACAACTTCGTTGGATCCCGGCAACTTCGTTGGATCCTGCAACTTCGTTGGATCCGGCAACTTCGTTGTATCAATAACATGGATAACATTCATCAAATAATTTTAGTCGATAATTTAGATAATTTATTACTTACTTTGTATATAGTACCAGAAACTACTGTTAAAAATGTTACTGGATTAGAAGAAATGTTTGATATGACAAAACAAAAATTTGAATTAATGTCTCTAAATGGTGAAACTATAAATAAACCTTCATATTTTTTTAATGATTGGATTGCATTTTTTAATGATTCAAAATCACTTACGTTAATGAACACAAATGAAGGAATTGAAAATACAAATTTTAGAATACTAGTTGAAAATTTTTCAAATGGTACAGTACTTGGATCTTTGAAAGATTTTACAAAAATAGAAGACAAGTTAATCATACTTCCAAAACAAATAGGAGAACTTGTTAATCCTAGACTCAATTTCGACTTGAAAACATTAGAATTTTATTTTCAAGGAGTTGAAGGTTTCTGGAAAATAGTAAATCAAGATATTTTAAAAATAGAAAATGGTGAACAACAAGATGATTTTTCAAAAGTAGCATATTTGACTATCAATCTTATTTAAAAAATAACATAAAAATACAACATTAATTAATGTTGTATAGTAAATATTTATATTTTAAATAAGATAATTTTTCAAAAGTAGCATATTTTGACTATAGCTCCTTAATATTACTAATTTTTTGTTACTTAAAATAGTATTTAAAAATGTATTCGACATTAAAATGTCTTAATGAACAAGGTAAACCAATATGTCCCCCTAAAAATGAAAAACATAAAATCTATTGTGATGTAAGATCTGGTTCATGTTATTCTGCAACTGCAGATGGAAAACCATGGGGTTTTGATAAAAAGTTTTTAAAAGAAATACCAATTTCAGAAAGGGCTAATTTTATATATAATGAACAAGAACATCTTTTTGGTCCTAGAAAAGAAGTTGAAAGACACATAAAAGTTATAAACAAACAACAAAATCAACATAAAGGAGAAATTTATTCAGAATCACAATTATCTAAATTGACAGTAACAGAGTTACATTCTTTAATATTAATTAGAAATCTTAAAATATTAAAAAAATTACCAGGTGAAGATACAAAATCACAATATATTAGAACTATATTATATTATCAAAAACAATATATAAAAAGTAAATCAAAAACTATTAAAAGATCTAAAAAGTCTAAATCGAAAACTATTAAAAGGTCTATTAAAAAGTCTAAATCGAAAACTATTAAAAGGTCTATTAAAAAGTCTAAATCGAAAACTATTAAAAGGTCTATTAAAAGGTCTAAATCGAAAACTATTAAAAGGTCTATTAAAAAGTCTAAATCGAAAACTATTAAAAGATCTAAAAGGTCTAAATCGAAAACTATTAAAAGGTCTATTAAAAGGTCTAAATCGAAAACTATTAAAAGATCTAAAAGGTCTAAATCGAAAACTATTAAAAGATCTAAAAGGTCTAAATCGAAAAGTAAATCTAAAATTGTTAAACGTAGATTAACTAGAAGAAATAAAATTAGACCATATACTGTAGGACATAAACAAAGATCTAGAATTACTCAACGAAGATCAAGTAGACGATCGGCTAAAGCTAGTTATAATTTAGAAAATACAGCATTAACATATGAACCTGAAAAACTTGTGAAAAAAGAAATTATTGACACAAGTAATAACAATATGTATTATATACCTATTCTTTTACAAAGATATAAAAATCAAATATCTGAATTATTGGAAAATTAATTAGAAAATTAAGATTTTTACTGTTATAAAAAATTTACACATGGATAATCTTTCAGAGTCAAATTCATTAGAACTTTTAAAAATACAAGATAAAGAAATTCTTTTAAATAAATTTATTGAATTTTATAAACTCAAATATGAACAAAAAGAGAAAATAGATTTAGAATTTATTACAACCGAGTCAATTTTAGATGATATGTTAGCTTTAAAATGTAATATAGATACTATTGATCCAAAAATTAAAGATATTGTACAATTATCATTAATTGAGAGTATACCAATACAAGAACAAAAATATAGAGAAGTTAGTAAAAAATATGAAACAATAGAATCAAATATAGAACAATTATTAAAGGAAATTAATACTTTGATGAAAACTTTAAATTTATAAAATTGAAATTTCTATTTAAAAATTTTTTAATTGAAAAATTAAAATACATATAGTATAATGAGTAAATAAACAATGTCTGAACTTTCAGATATTAAAGATGACAAATTACAAGATAAAGTATTCGTTCTTCCGGATCTAGCTCTTCCTTTGAAAACTTCGTCGGATCCAACGAAGTTGCCGGATCCAACGAAGTTGCCGGATCCAACGAAGTTGCCGGATCCAACGAAGTTGTCAACTGCAAAGCAGGATCCAACGAAGTTGCCGGATCCAACTAAGTTGTCAACTGCAAAGCAGGATCAAATATCAAATGTAATACATCAAATAACTAAAACTTCAAACAGAATAAAATGTTTAAATTGGTCTTATAAATATAATAATAAAGAACGTATAGATTGTATCTATATAACTGGATATAATGAACAACATAAAAAATGTTGTATAAAAGTTAAAGGTTTAAAAGTATCTGTATTTGTAGAAGTAGAAAAACAATATTGGACAAATGAACGCTTAGATATGTTTAAAGAATTTTTACAACAAGAACGTATATATATAAACAATGAAAAATTAAAAATAAGAAAGTCATTGTATGGACTTGAAGATATATATTGTTTTAAATTTTTTCTAGATAGTTATATATATATTTACAAAATTAAAGAATTAAAATGGACAATACCTTTTAAACTTCATGAATATGATATAAATAATCTAACTAAATTTGTTGTTAAACACGATTTACATTTATGCGATTGGATAGAATTAGTAGTTCAACCTGTTATAATCAATGAAGTATTATGTTTTACTGTAATGCCTCATGATATTCATAAAATTAAAGATAATATCTTAGTTGAAATTAAACCTAAATTATTTGGTTTTGATATAGAATGTGAAAAAATTGTAAAGTCTGAAGAAGAATCTGATGAAGACAACGATGACGATAACATAGATGATATTGATGAATCAATGATAATACAAATTTCAATTGATGTTAGACAATTTACTCAAAGTATATATATATTATCAATATACGATTTGGATAAAAATCAAATTGAAGATGAAGATCTATGCATAACAAATATTAAAGCTATTGTAGTTAAAAATGAAAAACAATTGTTACAAGAGTTCTTTAATATTTTAATTGATGAAGATCCAGACATAATTACAGGATATAACACATTACAATTCGATTGGTCTGTTATAATTTCTACCTGTGAAAAAAGATATTTAGATTTATACGACCAAATAAAAAATAAATTGGGTAAATATTTGGGTATTAATACTACAATAGTAAAATATAGTTGGGAAAGTCATCAACAACAAGTTAAAAAATTTTATTATCCTGATATTCCAGGAAGATGTAATCTCGATTTAATGGAACATATTAAAAAAAATTATTCTCTTCCATCATATACTTTAAATAACGTTTCTGATCATTTCTTGAACAAAAAGAAGTTAGATGTAGATTATCAAACTATTTTTATAGTTTCTAAATTTTTAAGAATCGTTAAAAAAATATTAAATTCTTCAAATGATTCTCTTTTTAGTGTATATACATTGTTAAAACTTAAAGAAAATATTGATCTACTTAAATCTCGTGATCAAATGCTTATTGAATTTAGCAAACAGTTAATGAGTTGTTCATCGATCTCAGAGTTTTTAGAAATTTGTAAAGGTCCAGTTTCAAAAATTGCTAAATATTGTATTGTTGACAGTTTACTAGTTTCAGAACTATTTTATAAATTATCAGTATTTGAATGTTGTTCAGAGATTTCAAATTGTACATATGTTTCACTTAGTGATGTTCTTTGTAGAGGTAATCAGATAAGAGTTCTCAATTTAATTTATAAGTATTCACATTCACAAAATATTATTGTAAATAAACCTTCTGGAATTTATGATAAAAGTAATACTAATCTTTCTGGAAAATATTCTGGTGCAAAAGTACTTGACCCAGTATTAGGTTTTCACGTAGGTGTCATTTGTCTGGATTTTATGTCACTATATCCATCTATAATTATTAATAATAATCTATGTTATACAACATTTAAGCCGACTGTTCCAAATGAACCAAATAGATGTATTAAAACACCAGAAGGTGAATTTTATTATACTAATAACAAAGGTATATTACCTATAATTTGTGAAGATCTTATCAATGAACGTAAACATGTAAAAACTTTAATGAAAAGTTGTAATCCTAGTGCAATAGATGGTTCCGGTTTTATGTATAATGTTTTAGATAAACGTCAATTGGCTCTAAAGATAACAGTAAATTCAGTATATGGATCAGTTGGATCAGCATATGGAATGAGAACATGTAAAGCTATAGCAGCTTGTGTTACATTCATAGGTAGAGAAATGTTAACTACATGTTGTAAAATTTTAACGGATATGAATTATCAAGTTATTTATGGAGATACAGATAGTAATCTAATTAAAGTACCTGCAAGTCCTCTAAACGATCCAAAAGTTTTAAAAACATACGATTTGAAAGATCTTTTAACCGAAGAAGAAATTGTAGAATGTAAACGTAATTATGATAAATTTGTGTATAACAGAATAAATAATCTAGGTCATTCTTTAGCAAAAGAAGTAACAGATAAAATTAATGAAATATATAATTCACATTTTATTTTAGAATTCGATTATTGTTCAAGATATCATTTGTTTCTTTCGAAAAAGAATTACGCTTGTCAATATTATGACAATGATAAAGTCGAAGATATTAAAGAAAAAGGTACATTTAGTATTAAAAGAAATAATAGTCCAATAGAACGAAAAATTTTTAAACAAATAATATATTCAAAATTTAATGATTTAGATATAATTTATAATTTATGTATGAGTATTAATGAATTATTTACTTTAACAGATTCAAAAGAATTTATCATTACAACACATTTTCAAACTCCTAAAACATATGCTAATTGTATAATCAAAGATAAATTATATATAGATAAAAATGATCCTACAAAAAAAACAAGCTTTACAACAGATAAAAATTGGGATCCTAGATTCGCATTTGTAGGATGTCAACCACATATCATGGCAAATATTAAGCTTATAGAAAGAAATATACCAATTCAAGAACATTCTAGATTTGAATATGTTCAAACTTTGACAATGTATGAACATAATAAAAAGAAAGGTGAAGCTGCTGAAAGTTATGATTATTTTCTTAAAAATAAAGTATTTCTACGTATTAATAAAATTGAATATTTAAAAAAATTAGTAAATCCAATAGATAAAATTTTAGTTATACTTGGATTTGCAATACCAGATCTTAGACCATTTGAAGAAATACAAGAAGATATTAAAAATGATGAAAGTTGTGACGATAAATCTGTTATACTAAAATGTAGAAAATTGATGAAAATTAATAAAAAAGGTATTTATTTATTATATAATTCACATTATGTTCTCGATAAATTATATAAACAAAGAAATATAAAAATATCAAAAGCAAAAAGAACTATTATGGGTGAATTTTTAAAAGTGAGAACACATTATGAAAATGTTATCGAAGAACTCAATTGGTTATTTTCAAAATTTAATTATACATGTAATCATCCTACATTTGTAGAACATAATGGAAGATATTATACAGAGTATAAAATATTTAAAATGTTTCAAACTATTTAACTTTTTTAAAATATTTTATACAAAGTATAAAATATTTAAACAACTAGACTATAGTTATATATTTATGAAGATTTAGAAAATATATAACTCTAAATGAAGTTTTAGAGAATTGATATTTAAAAATATTTTTGGTGTTCTATTTCTAATGAGGATTTATTTAATAGTAATCTACTATTTAATAGTAATCTACAATTTTATGAGTAAATTAGACCATATACTTTTATATGGTTTCAAGCATCTTGAATATTCAATATGGTAGAATAAATTAATAAGAAAATAAAATTTTTAGATCCATATTCTATTGGTTTTTATTGCACTCATAATGATTAGATATTATCTATTCACAAATATAACAGTGTAGATTTTACAAACTAAATACAGATCTGAATATATCAGCATTTTTACTAGATTTTTCAGTAAATATTGGTAAAGCAAATATAACGGTATCAAAGTTGAATAGCTTTAGTTGATTTTTAAAAGTTTCTGCGACATATCTTGTATAATCTTCAAAATTTTTATCAAACGTAAATGCTCCACAACCCCAGGGTCCAAGTAAAAGATTTTTATGACCAAACATAGTTGCAGTAATAAGTACATTTCTAATTTTATCAACCATTACAGATCTATCTACGTGTTCAACAAGTGATGTTGTTTTGTTGTGTTTAAAATTAATAGCTGCTGCTGTTATAAATGAATGATATTTTTCAGATATTTTGTCGTAATATTGATTTCTAAAAACAGGTACATCTGGACTATAAATACAAAAGTTAGTATAATATGGTGCTAGTTTACTGTAAAAATCTACTAGTTTTGGCTCGATTTGATTTTTATCTAAATCGTATAGACATGCATACAATGCACTACATCTCATGATTTCTTCCTCTTGTGCAATTGCACCGGAAGAATATCCTCCACCAGGTCGAGTGCCAGATGAATGATTAAGACAACATAAGTTATCAGTTTCTGAAAGTATTTCGGCTACGCCTTGGTATTTTAAGATTATTACAGTATTATTTTCCTGTGGTTTTAAATCTAAAATTGGAAACTCAGTAATTAATTTTGTATTTTTTTTAAGTTTTTTAGGGTTATACATATTGTACAACTGTTTATTTTCAGCATAAATAGCTGTAAGTTTATAGTTTGGCATGTTATATTATATTTGTTGAAATCTGATGATCATTTATTTAAAAAATTAAAAAGTAAATTTTTGTTATGGGTATAAATCATGACTACTGCGGAAAAAATATTATATGAAATTGGTGAAATAGCAAATAAAAAATATACTTCATTGACTGTAATAACAAAATATATAAATATTATAGATGATCAATATGCAAAAATTAAAACTATGTCTAATGAAAGAGATAATATAATTTTAAAATTTTCAGGAAATAATATTATTTATGAAAATATTAAAAAATATATAACTCGTGATCTTGAATTTTATAATTCAGATTTATATGAACAAATAAAAACTGTTAAAGATCAATTACATAATTTTTTTTCAAAACGGAAAACAACATGAAGATAAACGTATTAAACTTGCAATTGAACTTGATAAATTACAAGATCAATTAGATAACCTTGAACTAGAGTTAAAGTTTAGAACTAATATGTTTACTACAGATATAACTAGTAGAATAAATAAAATATTCTATAAACATATGACACAATTACAAAATAGATTTAGTTTTTAAAACAGTTATTAAAAACATTAAAATTATTATCATCTTTATTTATTATTGCAAAGATCACTTTTTTAAATACATTTTGAAAAGTACCATATAATAAATTTTTAAAACATTCTGAAATATTTTTCGGATTATTCATATATTCTCCACATCCCCAAGCTCCTAAAATTAAAGTTTCTGCTCCCGAATAAGCTGCAGCTTGTAGAACATTAAATATTTTTACAGGCATTTTTGATTCAACATCATAACGTGCAACATTATCTGCAGCAGCTGTTAAAAATGTACATTTAATAGGTTCAATAAATTCAAACTTAGAATTGCGTATTACCGGTACATTTGGACTATATATCACTTTATCTGTATAATAAGGTTCTGAAGGACCACCATATAAAGAATAAAAATTATCTAGTATTGAATTAAGAAGACATGGATAAAGCATAGAACATCTCATTATTTCATCTTCTTGTGTATTACTAAAATTGGATTTATATCCTGGACCGCCAGGTACATCTCCCGATGCAAAATTCAAACAGAAAATATTTGTACCTTCTACGAAGCTAGGATTACCTTCTACGAAGCTAGGATTACCTTCTACGAAGCTAGGATTACCTTCTACGAAGCTAGGATTACCTTCTACGAAGCTAGGAGTACCGTAGTCATAATTTTCAATAATAGCGTCTATTGTATGAATATCTTCAATTGAAATCTCAGTATTAAAATTTTTAAGTTTTGTTATTTTATGTTCATAAAATACTGTTTCATTTATAAAATTAACATCCAATGATATTAATTTTGATGATTTATTATCTTTAGATTCAACATAATAACAATGATCTTTATAAATTTGACAATTTTCTTTGTATATTTTTTTAAATATTTTATATTGTTTATTTTGATCAAAACTTGTACACATTTTTATATTTTATACCATTAAAAAATATAAATTTTAATGGTAATTATATATATCTATTTAAAATATGCATTTCTGCTTTAAAAAATTCATCTGCAAATTTTAAAAATTCATACATTTTAGAATCTTTTCTGAAAATTAAATTGTTACTTTGATTATTACTTCTTTTTATCAATTCATATGTTACACTTTTTAATTCTGTACCTATTATATTTTTTATTGCTAATACAAATATATCATATTTTAAACTGATAGTATTATTTAAACTGATTAAGACTGTATCATATTTTAAATATCTTTCAAATATAATTATATTTTTCTTTATTATATATTCAATTAAACCAAGTGATGTAAAATCTTGATTGTATTCTCTACATTTTGAAGCTTCGTATTCTGTTAGTAATTGTGTATTTTGTAGTTTTTCTATTTCTTCACCTTTGATTATTATATTTTCTATATACGATTTTAGTTCATCTGTCAGTAAATGTTTTATTTGTTCATATTGTACTTTAAAACTTGTATTTAATTTTTCACTCAATGATCTTTCAGTCATGTTTAATAAATCTAGTATATATGGACTAGACAATCCATATCTTTTAATAGTATTATCTCCGACTACACATTTTAAATAGTTTTGTAATTCACCTTGTCTTTTTGGAGGTAAAAGTTTTTCAGCTTGTAATTCATGAGTAAAATCTTGAAGTCGTTCAATACGATCACGTCTTTCTTTTTTAAAACAACATGGTACCATATTTTTATCTTGAACTCCTGGATAAAAAGCAACAAAAGGATCTTCTAAATCTCTAGGTATACTTACATAGAATCTTTCTTTATTATATTTAAAACCTGGATGATTTTCTAGGAATTCTGCATTTGGAAATCTAAATATAAAATCGTCAAATGTAATCATAGTATTTCTTCTTATCCTTTCAGATTCAATTAAATCATCAAATGTTAAATCGATATTTGATTTTAATCGTTTATCTAAAATTCGTTCCCATTCTTCGGTATCTTTATTTCTTTTGAAATCTAACCACACAGATTTAGCAGTTTGAAAATCTTCAGCTTTTTTACTTTGTAGTAAATCAGTCATCATTGATGAAACTTCTTCAACGTCTTCGTATTCTATAACATGTTGAATTAAGCTATTTATTTGTTCATCGGTTAATAAACCTTTATAAGGATTACTATCGGGACCTTTAATATTTAGAGCTTCAGTTCTCATAGCTACTATATGTCTCACAGCTTCTAATGATCTACTTACAATATGTTTAAATTCTTCCTCTGATTCAACGATGTAAGGTTGAAATCTTTTTTGACATTGCTGTGTATATTTTTTCCCAAATATATTAGGTTCCAGTTCTTTCAGTTGACTACTACGCAAGCCTGTTTTCTTTTGATATGTTTGCCTACTTTCAATAATATAACCTGGAATTTTAGCAACATAAAGTTTTCTTAAATTTTCAAGATTTGTATCATATTCTAAAAATACAGAATTAAGTATAGAGGTTATATAATCCTTTTGTAAATTTGATATGAATTTATTCTTTGTGTGAAAATAATATTTAGTTGTTCCTTTTATTAAACTGAGATCTATTTCTATTTTAAATGTTACACGTTTTTTAAATTCTGTAAGTTTTAAAGATTCTGATAACAATACATAAGGATTTTGAGTTAAACAATCTAGGAAATAAGCTTTTTCCAATTTTAAATTAGGTATAAGTTCTGCTGTTATTTTAGTTTTTTTGCATGCTAGTATTTCATATGAACTTAATAAATCGTTAATAAGCTGTTGTTGTTCATCATTTGACCAATTCTCTTTGAAATCGAAAATTGATTTATAACCTGATATTCTTATTTCACATATTTTATCTTTTTTATACGTTGCAATGAAAATAGCTAAACCGTCATAACTATTTAGAAATGTTATAGCTGAAATTGAAGATTTATAAAATGTATGATCTAATATACGTTGCATTTTATTTTTAACCATTCCAATTATTCTACAATTGATTGGGATAATATCTTTAACAAATAAAGAAACAGGTTGTTTATATGTTAATACAAGTACACATGAAGTACATTCATTTACAGTTACATATTGTAGATGTTTACATTTATCAAATTCTTTAATTTTAGATTTTTGAAATGAAAGATCTTGTTCAATACTACTTTTTGAAATAAAAATATCTGATACCAAATCATTTTTATTGTTCACATTACTTCCTAAAATATCTTTTGGAGTTATTTTTGTATTTATTTGACCGTTTATTTCCGTTGGAAGATATTTTATTCTATCATTTGTTCCATATGCATAATAAATCCACAATTTAAATAATTGTGTTTTCATTTGTAAACTGGATCCTTCAAGAAAATCGACTATATTTTTTATAAATGTTTCTTCTATTAAATACTCAATGGGTATTCTTTTTAATACATTATAGATAGAGCATATATTTCCGGTTATATCACAATATAAAAATATTAATTTTAAGCAATTATCTGTTTTATTATCATGATTGTCTATTAAGTATTTAAATTTATAAATTGTATCTATCATAAGAGTCATTTTTGTTATTAAACTTTGTTTATTTGCTATAAAAATTATTTATAATCATAGGACTTATTAATTTTCATTTTTTCTCTGAAAATAAAGAATCTGGAATTATAGTTTCTTCGTTATTTGGTAATTCATCTGGTAGAAAATCTAAACATTTGTCCAATGAAAAATCAACTTTTTTAAGTTCTGTGTTAAGTAATTGTAAATTTTTATCTTTTGTAAAAAAATAATCACAGATTATATTTATAGGTTCATTATTTTTAGAAACTAGGAGTATTGAAAGATCTCTATTTTCTAATAAATACTTGATAAATAGATTTACTGAATCAAATAAGTCCATATAAAACTTACTTTCAACTGTAGTTTTATTTAAAATAAATGTTAAAGCTTTTTTAATTTCAGATAATGGTATATCGATACCTCCTTGATCATTTGTAATACCATAATTTATTTTACATTTGTCTACTATATTATCTTTTATTTGTGTAGGATCTTTTTCTAAATAGAATAATTGTGTTTCTATCATATTATATACTTTACGATATTCATTTAAAATATTTATTATGGTTTCTTTTAATATTGTAACTTCTCTTGCTAACATGATAAGTCTCTGTTCTATTTTAGAATCCATTTATATTTAGTAAATACAAAACTAAAAAAGTTTTATATTTAGTAAATCCATTTATATTTAGTAAATACAAAACTAAAAAAGTTTTTGTAAAAATTAAGTTATCGATTATAGTTTTGTATAAATTACAAACATATACTTTTGTAAAATGGAACGTTTTAGTTTGATAGTTTTTGAAGGATGCGATAATTCTGGAAAAACTACTCAAGCTGAACTTTTAGCTAAAAAGATAGATGCAATATTTATATCATTTCCTGTACGAAGTACAGAAACTGGTAATAAAATTAATAACTATTTAAAAGGAAAAATAAAATATTCAAATAAAGATATACATAGTTTATTTGTACAAAACAGATTAGAGTTTAATGAATATATACGAGATAAAATATTTGAAAATAATATAATTATTGATAGATATTCTCATTCTGGAATAGTTTATGGTATTGCAAGTGGACTTGATAAGGACTATTGCATTTTATCAGAATCATCATTTTTAAAACCTGATGCTGTATTTCTATTGAATAATAATGTATATAATGGTCCAGAAGTTTATGAAAATGTTGAATTTCAACAAAAAGTTAAAGATATCTATAACAATTTTATAGATAAAAACTGGTATAAATTTGACTCTTCTAATTTATCAATTGAAGCACTTCATGAACAAATATTTATAACTGCTAATGAAATAATTTCACAAAAAAAATATGGTCTTGTAAATTTTAATTCATAAGTTTTTATTTATTTTCATAAATTTGTACAGGTAATACGACGCTAGGAGTACCGTCTACGACTCTAGGAGTACCGTATACGACTCTAGGAGTACCGTATACGACGCTAGGAGTACCGTATACGACGCTAGGAGTACAAATTATTTAGGAATTTGAGATAAATATTCTACAAATAATGAATATTTATCTTTAGGTAAATTACATAATATATCATTTAACATTTGTATCCAAGAATCTATTCGTACACCTCCTACAAATCCAGGTTGTTGAGTAGCTACTTCTCCAGGCTGTTGACCTCTTATAACATTTCTAACGGGATATTTATTTCCCAATTTAACAGCAAGATAATCCAGTTTTTGATCTCTTGCAACTTTAAATACTCTAGCTATAAAATCATCTACATTTTTATATATAGTTTTAACTGAATTATATATATCAGTTAATATTCTTCTTATATCTATTTCTTGTCGAATTTCTGTTAATCCTATGTAAAATTCACGGTAATATTGAGGACTTAAATTCTTAACAAGATAAAGTTGTAAATCTAAAAGATTATTAATATTACTTGGAATAGAAACATAGTTTTCATTGTATAATCTCAAAAGTTGGTTTAATGATAAATCATAAATATCTTTAGCATCTATATACATACTAATATTTTCAACAGCATCTGCAATTTCTTTTCGTTTATGTTCTTCTTCTTTTGTAAATATTTTAGCTTGATTTATTTTAAGTTTTAATTCATTTATATTTTGTGAATTTTTTATTGAATCTAAAATTATTAATATACCTTTATTTTTAGATGTTGAAAGAATCATTTTAAATTCTTGTGAATTTGTCAAAGGAGTATCTGGTATTTTTATTTTAAAATGAGGCGGTATAATTATTTTAAAATAATTAAATAATTCTATTAGTTGATCATTTGAAAATTGTAAAAGTTTTTCATACTCTATATTATGTTTATCTGCAATTTCTTTTATTTTATCTATATCCGATTTTACAGTAACTACAGGTCTTGGTTTTGGTTCACCAACTAATTGCTTATACATCTCTCGTTTAGTAATAAATTCGTTTATAAACTTTTGATTTGGAAGTACCTGTCGTGTATGTGGATTTATATACAACCCATTTTTATTTTTATGAAACATATTTTTAATGTCATTATATGTAAAACATTCAATTCTTCCATCCATATCTATTGATAATAAAGGTATATTGATACCATCGATATCAATTGTAACTTGTGGAGTATCTACTATACCTTTTTTTTCATCAAAGTAATAGTCTTTTCTTTTCAAAATAAAATCAATATTTCCATATTTATCAATTACTAAAATATCCTCTATTGGTAAGTCTTCATAGTCGATATCACCATCATTCAGTGATTTATATAAACATTTTTTATTAGGATATAAATCTTTAAATTTTATTAAAGGTTTCTTAAGTTCATGTTCCATAAGATTATATAACTCATTACACACTTCATTTTTTTTAGTTATATTATCAGGATTATTTGATTTTATACCCCATTTTGCAGCATAATCATATAAAGCATAATTTTGTAGAGATTTTTCATCATTACAAATTTTTTGCCATTCAGTTTCAGTTCTATCAGTGTTTACAATATATCTTGCATAATTTCTAACATCTAATCTTTTAATAAGTTTTATATGGTCTCTATTTGCACCAGATTTTAAAAGTATAAAAGCAATAATATTTGTTGGTGCGTTCATTAGTGCAGTTTCTCCATTTGAATTTGTTTGATTTATATCTACTCCACTTCTTATAAGTTTTTTAACTTCATTTATATTTGAGTTTTTAGAAGCTATAATCAATGGAGTATCACTTGGAAGAATTTCTTCTATTTCAAAAATTGCAGGAACATCAAATAAACGTTCTAAAATTTTAGTTATTTCTGGATTTGTTACATACATTCTTTTTATGTCTAATATGGTTTCATTATTCTTAGTTTTAATATTAATATTTGCACCTTTATTTATTAATGTAATTATATTGTCTAATTTATTAGCTTTTATAGCTTTTATTAAAGCTGTTTCTCCGTTAAAATCTTCAGCATTTATATCAATACCATTATTTAACAATAATATAATCATTTCTGGTTCTGAGTAATGTGCTGCAATCATTAACATATTTTGACCATTTAATACAAATATATCTCGTACATTGGTATATCCCATTAAATATCTTACTTTGCTAATATTACTTCCTTTTACATTCATATATAATTGTTTATCTATATCACTAAGCATATCAACCATTTTAATATTGTTTATAACAACTTTTAATGCATTTATTTTTGTTATCTAATGTCATAAATTTGGAATCTATATTACATTGTTTAATACATTGATTTTGTTGATAACATTTCTCTTCGCAATCGATATTACCTTTGCAGAAATCTTTACAAAAGTTTAAAACTGAAGTATATCTATTATTCAATGATTTATATGGATCCGGTATACCTTCTTGACGAAGTGATGTATAATACTTATTGCATGATAGTAAACATCTTGTATTATCATATCCTAAACGATTTGTTTTATCTGAATAATATGGATCACAAGAATCTATACAATGAGTATAACCTTGTATATAATTTGAAAGACCACCAATAGTTGTCATTTGTTTAGTAAACTAAACTTTAATATTTGTAAACATATTAAACTTTAATATTTGTAAACATATTAAAGTTTAATATATTTAATATCATTACAAATATTAAACTTTAATATTTGTAAACATATTAAACTTTAATATTTGTAAACATATTAAACTTTAATATATTTAATATCATTACAAATATTAAAGTTTAATATTTGTAATGATATTAAATATATTAAACTTTAATATCTTTACAAATATTAAATATATTAAACTTTAAAATTTAAGAATATATATGTATAATTTATATCAATTCCTGTACAGTCACGACGCTAGGAATACAGAAACTGGTAATAAAATATTCAAATAAAGATATACATAAAGCTTTAAAATTTTATTAAACACTTTCTTAAAAATATTTATTTATATACTTTAAAAAATAGTTTAAAGTATGAGTTGTGTTCACACTTTTATAGAAATAGATGGCATGCAAATATGCTCATCTTGTGGTCTTGAAGACGCATTTCAATGGCACTCAGATGTACAAAAAGAAACTAAAGTTCCAAATATAAATAACAATGCTTTGTCTAAATACTTAGACGATTTAGATCCTAAATTTAGAAATAATATTTTAACACATTATGATAAAATATTAAATATAGTAAATCAAAGAGGAACTGGAAAAAGGGCTTTATTAGCTGTAATAACAATGTATTTATCCAGAGAAACATCTAATAAATTAACTTGTAAAGATGTATGTTTAAAGTTTAATATTCCTAAAAGTTATTTTAGTGAAGCACAAAATATATTTTTAGATATAAATCCTCAATATTCTGTTATTATTGTAACAGTATCAGATTTTATAGATAGTTTTGTAAATAAATATGATATTTCAAAAGATTATAAAATAATAAAAGAGTATTGTAAAGTTTTAGATGAATGTGTTGATCTAGTTAATCACAATCCTCATTCTGTTTGTGCGTGTTTAATTTTTAAATTTGTTAAAAATGCTAAAAAAAATATATTCATGAGAGATGTAAATATCAGTGAAGGATCATTCAAAGAAATTACACATATAATAGAGAAATGTTTAAAAATATAAATCTGATATAAATTAGTATTTATCAAACTGAATTTGAAATTATTCTGGTTCAAGAGGAAAGTTTGGATCTTGTTGAATTTCAAAATCTTCTTCAAAAGGGTTAAATATTGGACCATCTTGTTGAACTCCTTCACCTATTATATCATCATTATCTTGTTCATCCAAAGTATCTGCAACTCCAATTAATTTATTATATTCTAATAAAACTATTGGAGAATTATCTTCTGTTACTCTAGAAAAGAAGTAAAGTAAAGCATCTTCATAAATATTATTTACTGGTTGTTTAGATAATAATTTTGTCAATTTTTCAATACTTATAAGTTTATATGTATTTCTATGTCTATTAATGTTTTTAGCAAGAGTTAGTAATTGACTTGGAGTTAAATTAAATACTGTTTCATAATTTATATATTGTAAATTATCAATACTATCTATTTTTTTTCTAACAGATTGTAACTTCCAATCTGGTAATCTAGTTACTTTAGGATTACTTAATAATTTTTGTTTTTCATCATATTCTGATATTTTTTTATTTATATCTTCAATTTGTTTCTGTGTAAAATTTACTTGATTGTATGGATTACGAAATGTTGCATTTAGATGTTCAAATGTCTCATAATGATTTTTCAATCCTTTTAATTCATCAACAGTAAAACAATATGTTTTATTTCCATCAGCTAGAAGTTCAGTAAAGTAATATACTTCATCATAAGGAACACTATCAAAATCTACACCAGATATAATATTAGGTTCACAAACAACTTCTGGATATTTTTCATGAAATGTTTTTTGATTAACAAGATCTATATACTTATTCCATAATTCTAAACATAACTTAGTTTTTTTATTTATTACTAATGGTACTCCCATTACACTTGCATGTTTTCTTAAAATATCTATATCTTTATCCGAATATGAATCTGCACATATTTTTTGCCATTCTGTTTTTGTAAATTTTCTAAAAAATTCCATATCAATTGTTTTTTTCTTCGGCTTATCTATAAGTCTCAACATGAAAAGTAGCATATTACGTAATCCTCTTTTCTTTATACGAACTATTTGATTTCTATCTGCTCCTTTACCAATTAAATACATTAACATGAATAAATTCTCAGTAGCTAGTAATATATGTTTATTTTTATGCATTATTGATTCAACATCATGTAGTTTCAAGTTATGATATTTAGCATCATATAACATATTAATATCTGCTCCATTTTCAAGTAGAAGATCTATCATTTGAAAATTTTTATATATTGTATTACGATTTGTAATATATACAACTTTAAATAAAGGTGGTGGGTAAATACCTTCATCTAATACAGTACCATTTACATCGGCTCCATTATGTATTAAATATCTCATACAATCTTTAAGTGTATCAAAATCTTTTTGATTTATTTTGTTAAGTATTGATAATCCTAGAATTATATACTCTCGTAATAAACTATTTGGATGTATTTTTTGTTTAATAAATTCATTTATTATAGAATAACGCTTATTATTTTGTAATTCTAAAACAAAATAAAACATTATTCCAAACGAGTTAAATGATTTCTTAATATCAATTTTTGATAAAAGATATTGACATGCATCAATTGTTTCTTGTGTATAATTAGTTACTTTGTTATCATTATATAATTCTACCAATAAAGATAAATGATAACCATTTGGATAAAGTGGAGCATTATTATTAACTAAATATCTTATTATTTTAGATTTTTGTTTTAATATTGCATGACATATTATATTAGTAGCTATTAATGCATTACATTTATAATTTACAAATACTTCTTTAAATATTTTATAATATATTTCAGATTCAGGTATATCGTTTATTATATGTACTGAATATTTATAACAATCAGACCATTGATGATATTTTATTTTCATTGTATATCTTAATATATATCTTATTATTTGTAAACATCCTTTATCTATAGCTATATCTAATAAAGTTCCTTTTAGATTATATGCTCTATCATTTAATAAATTTCCTGTATCAAGAAGATTATCATTATATTTATATCTATATGTATATGATAAATATACAGGTATTGGTGCACTACTTACAATTTCATGAAATTTAACTACATTATCTGTGTCCATTGTATCTACAATGTTTTTTATATATTGAGCTGCAGATTCTTGATTTCTTAACATTTTTATTTTTGAATAAAAAATAAGATAAATGACTTGTCAACTAATATTAGAAACAAATATAGATGATTATATCAGAGCTGAATATTATATGTACATTTTAATAGGTTACTATTTTACTAAATTAATAAAATTATACATTTCAAATAATGAACAATATGATTTTAAATTTTATCTAATTTTAGGATGGTATATTCATGATAATTTATGTTTAAATATTAATTGTAATAAATGACAGATTTTAGAAAATTGATTGTAGAATTTCTAGATGATATTTCATCATTATATCCAAGAGCTAAATCGATTAAAAATACTAAATATAGTGACTATAATATATACACTGAAATTAAAAAAATAGAAAATAAAAGTGTTGATGATATTGATTTATTCTTTGATATACCAGTATCAGCAATTTTTTTAAGATCTTCTGAAGATAATCAGAATTGCATAATAGATCATTTAAAAAAAATATATTTTTCAATTTCAGAGATAAATATTGATAATTTATCTAAAATACAAAAACCTTTAGAATGTAAAACGATTAATATACAAAATATTGCCAATATAGCAAATATGTTGGGTTCAGTAGGTTCAAATTCTACAAGCTCTACAGGAGGTATAGATTTAAGCATGTTACAAACTTTATCAAGTCTAGTTGATACAAACACTATAACAGCAATATCCAATATTGTAAAAACACAACAAGAAAAATCAAAAGATATAAAGTCTTCTGAAGATCTAGTTAATTCAATTAAAGAAATGGTAAATTCTGAAGATTTTACACAAATAGCTGTTTCTTTATATGATACAATGAAAGTTAATGAAAAACGCTAAACTATTTATATCTTGTTATATTTTGATTACATATTGTAAATATAAAAAGATATAAATAGGTTATATTTACAATATGTAAATATAAAAAGAGATAAATAGGTTATATTTACAATATGTAAATATAAAAAGAGATAAATAGGTTATATTTACAATATGTAAATATAAAAAGAGATAAATAGGTTATATTTACAATATGTAAATATAAAAAGAGATAAATAGGTTATATTTACAATATGTAAATATAAAAAGAGATAAATAGGTTATATTTACAATATGTAAATATAAAAAGAGATAAATAGGTTATATTTACAATATGTAAATATAAAAAGAGATAAATAGGTTATATATTTATATCTTGTTATATTTTTTGACTACAATATGTAAATATATAAACTATAAACAATATTAATTATAAATAAATGTATTCTATCACAAATACATTTCCATTTGTTCTTAATTGTAAAACAAGTAATTACATAATTAAAAATGATCAAGTATCTCAAAATGAAACTATATTTCTTCCTAAAAAAAGTTTAATTGAACTTTCAATTTATAATATTCCATTTAGAATATTTGAATTAAATAAACCTGTAATATTTGGTATTACAAGTGATGATCTTGGAGATCATAATTCTAAAATTTTAACCAATGATATCGTAGATCTTAAAATTATAAACATGTTACCTATAGATATAACTGTAACGTGTTACGGTACTCCTAGCGTCGTATACGGTACTCCTAGCGTCGTATACGGTACTATTAAAATACCTGCAAAGTCTTTTGAATATCTATTGCATGGAATAAATGTAAATGATGTTTTAACTTTTACAGCAAATAATATGTGTCTAGGTAGAATAAGAATTGAAAATATGTATATACGAAGAATATTAATAGGTGAACTTATTCCAAAATAAATTCATTTAATAATCTTTGATTACGAATTGAAAAAATCAAAGATTTTTTTCTTTTTTAATAAATGGTAAGACGTTCTTCACAGAGAAGATATAGGTCTAGATCATCAAGTCCAAAAAGAAGAAATTCAAGAAGACGTAATTCAAGACGTAAAACTCAGAGAAAGGGAGGTAATTGTATGATTCAATGTGCAAAAACTGTTAAACGATTTCCACCAGAATTACGATTTGAAGAACAAGGATTGTGTGTAAAACGTTGTGCGAGAAAGAAAAAGTCAAAAAGTCGTTCTTATTCTGGTAGAAAAAGAAGACATAGAAAAAGATATTGAATAAATATTTTATAAACTAATAAAATATTGATACTTATGTCAATGTTATATCAAATCAGATCATACATTCTAAGTTGAATCAATACAATATTAATTTATAAAATGATATTTTGCAAAACTGTAAAACACATATATGTTAAAAGTTTTGGTAATCACCGCTACGTACAAGCTAGCAAATTTTCAATTTGCGTTAATATCAAAATGGTGATCTCATTGGGTCAGTAGATCTGTTATCATTTCTATAACAGATCTAATAGAACCAATAAGTTATTAAAATTATGAAAATATTTAAATTTTAGAAATATAAATTCAGCTTTGTTGACAACTTAGTTAATTTGATATTTTGCAAAACTGTAAAACACATATATGTTAAAAGTTTTGGTAATCACCGCTACGTACAAGCTAGCAAATTTAAAATTTGCTTTAATATCAAAATGGTGATCTCATTGATATTATTAACCCGGTGTATTATAAACTAATATAACCGAATCAAATATATCAATAAGTATTATTTATCTTTAAAAATATTTAAATTTTTTAAAATCAAACATATATTTACTAAGTGAAAAATCAAATTTATATTTGATTTGATATTTTGCAAAACTTTTAACATATATGTTAAAAGTTTTGGTAATCACCGCTACGTACAAGCTAGCAAATTTTAAATTTGCTTTAATATCAAAATGGTGATCTCATTGAATACTGGCAGTCCATGAAACAAAAATCAAAAGATTTTTTATCTTCTTCAACGAATGTCAGCATTCAATAAACAAAATTGATAATTGAAATATTTAAATTTTTATTAAACTATTTTATATTTATAAATGAATATAAAAATTGAATCTGATTTTAAATTTAATAAGGGAAATAAATTACCTTTACTTTTAGTAGGTCCATTAAATCATATAGTTTGGATAGCAATAAAAGATGAGGATGGTAGTGTCAATTCAACTTTTGTTAACAAGAAAACTAATAAAAATATTTCTTATAATTATAAAAATGAAACTGAAGCATATATAGTTAGAGATGAATTATTAAAATCACATTGGTCTTATGGATTTTTACCAACTTTATCTTTTGGACAAGGAGATAACAAAACTGAAATCAATCTGACTTAAGTTTTAACTTTATCTTTATTCGTGAAAATCTCATAACATTTCATAAATATTATTATTTTAAGTTAATGTAATATTTTTTTTTAAAAAAATATCAATTACATTTCATAAATATATATTATTTAAGTTAATATAATATTTTTTTCAAAAAAATCTCATAACATTTCATAAATATATATTGTTTAAGTTAATTTAATTTTAATGTTACATTTTTTTTCAAAAGATTCACATAACATTTCATAAATATATTGTTTAATAGTATAAATATTTGGACGATGATCTGGTCTATTTCTTAGCATACTATACATAATAGATAAAAATTTATCAGAAAACAAAGTATTCATTAAATTATGTTTATATAATCTTAGTTTACGATTATAAAACAAAAATAGTATATAAGACATTCCAATAGATAATTGTGATTGGGTTCCAACGAAGTTGTCAGCAGTGCATCTGGTTTCAAATGTAAGATTACTAAATTTATCTTTTTTTCTTTTTGTATAAATAAATTCAGGATATTTTTTGTATGTCATAGCATACATTATTACTCCCAAACAATAAATATCAACTTTTTTACCTGAATATAAACATTCTGTAAACATTTCAGGACACATATATGGTCTACTTCCATATTTACCTGTAAAATATTTAACTTTTGATAGACTATCAATATTATATAATTTCAATCTTGATAAATTAATATCAGTAAAAACAAAATTTGTAAGTGATACATTTCTAACAATAATATCATTGTTGTGACAATATTCTATAATATTTACAAGTTCATACATAATTAATAAGATTTTTTCTTCAGATAAACATGTAGTAACTGTTAGATTATATAAAATTCCAAAATGTTTTGGAAATATGTAATATATTACATCATTAAATTTCATAAAAATTACATTATGTGTAAAAATAAATTCATTAACATCACTTTTAATTTCATTTTTTAATTGATTAAAGATTGGACATATTATTCTTGTAAATTCTTCATTTGTAAATAAATGATAATAAAGTATATTATGTGTATTTAAATCTTCACATTGTAAAATTTGTGTTTGTCTTATATAACTTGATACACATATATTACCATATCTAATATTTGTAGATATACCTGTATACAACCCACATGAAATATCTTTAACTATATCTTCTCTAAATTTTAATTTATCAATTTCAGTAAGAATTTCATAATATTTTTTATTAACATTATCTATCAGTCTAACCATTATAAGTTACAATTCTATATAATCATATAGAATAAATTAATTTTTATGTATCACTTACAAACGAAGCTAATTCTTTCCCAATTTGAAGAATATCTTTAATTTGATATTTTTCTGGACGTTTAGAATTATAATGTAACAGTTTATCTATGTTTTTTTTGTAATAGTTTCATTGCATAATCCATCATAACCTAATGTAGAACCCATTATAGCTCCAGCATAATATTATTAAATAAAAATTTGTTAATTTATTTTAATAATATTATTAAATAAAAATTTGTTAATTTATTTTAATAATATTATTAAACATATTTAAAATAAAAATTTGTTAATTTATTTTAATAATTGGTTGAAAAATAAAAGTAAATTGGTTTAATATTATTAAACATATTGAAAAATATAATTAAAATTGGTTTAAGTTAAATAGAATATAAAAATAAATGATTTTGTATGAAAATACTGTTCCAAATAAATTTATTATAGATTTCTCTTATTTATCTAGTACACCAGAAGATCAATTTTTCCCTTTTGAAGATATACACAGTTTAAAAATACCAGAAAAATGTGAAGAGTGTTTAATTTTAATTTCATCTACACCAATCAAAAAAACATTAGATAAAGTTATTAAACCTTTTGTAAACTTTGTTAAAATAACATTAGCAATAAGAAATTATGATGATAGTAATTCAGATGATGGATATGAATGTGAAAACTGGCAATTATTTTGGGCATCTGCAGTTAAATCTTTAGACGAAAAGAATATAGAACCTGATGTAAGAGATGCTATATTTTCTTATTATTATAAGTTACCAAGTTTAATTCAAAGAAGAATATATGAATGTATATATAAAAATATTAATATTGATAGGTATACATTCACAAAACAATTAGAAAATACCCCAATACAAGTGTATCAAACTAATGGAAGAAAAATAATAGAATCTAAACAAAAGCTTATAACTAGAGCTATTAATACTACTTTACATAAGAATATCGATAAAGTCAGATATGCAATATGTGTTTCAGATTTCTTAGAAACTGCATTTCAATTGATGGAACATACTACTGCCGAAGTAATAGTATTATGTCGAGTACAACCAAATTGTGGAGATGTTGATGTTACAATTGTTAGTAAATTTCTAGATCAAAAAACTATTTTCGATGAATATGTTTTATCTACAAGTGGACATTTTAAAAGATCTATAATAGATTTAAAATTTTTTACACAATTATGCGAGTAAAATCATTGAAATGGTATAGGTTTAACTACATTTTCTGTAAAAACATAAAAAATCTTATTAAAATATTTGAACGTTTTGTAACATATAACGTTTTAATATGTTCATATTTTATACTATTTAATTCTAAATTTTCAAATATTTTAATAAATATATTATATTGTATATATGTTACAAAAAAATATTATTTCTTTATTAATATTTAAGTATATAATTGTTTCTAAATTGTATAATATTTATATAAATATTATTTATAATAATTTATAATTTATAATATTTTATAATTTTATATTTTATAATATTTTATATTTTTATATTTTATAATATTTTATATTTTATAATATTTTATAATTTTATATTTTATAATATTTTATAATTTTATATTTATAATATTTTATAATTTATATTTTATAATATTTTATATTTTTATATTTTATAATATTTTATATTTTATATTTTATAATATTTTATATTTTATAATATTTTATAATTTTATATTTATAATATTTTATAATAATTTATAATTTATAATATTTTATATAATTGTTTCTAAATTGTATATATTTACAAAAATTGTATAATATTTCTTTATTAATATTATTTATATAATTGTTTCTAAATTGTATAATATTTATATAAATATTATTTATATAATTGTTTCTAAATTGTATAAATATAAATATTATATTTATCTAAAATTATAAAATTTATTCATACATATAAATGACTCAATATTCAACATCTTATGACAAAGCTATTAAAGTTAAAAATTTTCTAAAGAATAATAGTTCAATTATACCAACAAATGATATTCTGCAAGAATGTTTTATAACCAATTGTGACATAAATCTCGATCAAGATATTGTAAGTATCATAGCATCCGGTACATATGGAACAGCTGTACTAGTACAATTTAAACAAATGAAAAATAAAATTAACTCTATTCTTAAAATTGTACCTTTTATTACAGCTTGTAACTACATGGCTATTAATAAATACAATCCAATTCAACCAGAAAATGTTGAATGGATAATATTAAAAAAACTAAGAGATGAAATCATTATACCATTTAATTTCAATTATATTATTTATCCAATTTCATCATGTCTTTGTAGTACTGTAGATATTAGACATCCAGATAAAGCTAAAATATTAAAAGATTTTATAAATAGAGTTGTTGATCAAACACGAACACTAGATAATAATAAAAAAAATGAATATAAAAGTTCTATACATTTTAGATTAACTATACTAGAATATGCTGATTTTGCAACACTAATAGATGTATGTAACGATTTAACAAGATATTCTAATTTTCAAGATCATGCTCTAATGCAAATCATTTTTCAAGTTTTTATGATTATAGCATTTATACAATCTAAACTACCAGGTTTTAGACATAACGATTTACATCCAGGAAATATTCTTGTAAGACGTGATAAAAGAACTTGTCATGAATATAAAAATTCAAAATACAGTTTCAGAATAAAAAATTATTTAAATATAAGTTTAATACTTAACGATTTTGATTTTTCAGAAGTTTTACATTCGATAAAAAACTGTAAAGTTTTAGCACTTGATATGTATATAAAATATAAACCTAAATGCTACGATTTAGATTTTTTTCTCAGAAAATTTTTTGAAATTTTTAAACATAAAATATCTTATAATATATATTCAATACTTGTTCCACTATGTCCTGAAATTATACAACAAAGAAATTCAACAATATATAACACTTTAATAGTTGATAAATGGGGATATTTACAAATTAATAAAGAAACAGAAAACATTTTAAACAATATAGAACAAGATTATTTGATTAATCATGAACCTGAAAATATATTTAACAATTATTTTACATTAAAATTTTTTAGACCATATATTGAAATTTCTAAACGTTAATAGTGTATTTTTAATGTAAATATATAATTGTTAAATTATATTTACATTAAAAATTTTTTAGACCATATATTGAAATTTCTAAACGTTAATAGTGTATTTTTATGTAAATATAAATGATAAATTTATATATTTACATAAATATATAAATGATAAATTCATTGAAACCAACTTCGTTAGAACAAGCAAAAAATATGTATTATTTGTTAAAAGTTTATAGCAATATTACTGATAATAATCTGCTACAAGATATTGTAGACAAATGTAACACTTTTGAATTTTTTATTAAAAATAAAAATTTAGGTTATATTCAAAGAGGTTCCTTTGGGATGGTATTTAAAGGGTGTAATACCATAGAAGTGAAAAAAGATAAAACAATAATTGTTCCACAAAATTGTGTTGCAATAAAATTAATTCCTTATAGGATTCTATCTTACGAAACTCCATATGATCCTCTTTTACCAGAAAATGTTGAATGGATTGTACTAAAGTATTTACGTAAAAAAATACTAGATATAATACATTTTCCTTATATTACTTATCCTGTTACATCATGTATTAGAAAAATAGATGAAAATAAAATAGGAAAATTATTTAAACAAAGGTTAATTTTTAACCATATTTACAAAGCTAATAAAGATGAAGAATTGAAAGAAAATTTTGATAAAACTTGGTATAGAATAACTGTATTAGAATATGTTGATATGGGAGATCTAGGTGATTTTTTATATTATATTTCACAACATTTTAATGGAATTATTCCTGATATTTTTATTTATAATGTGATAATACAAACATTTTTAATATTAGAAAATATACTTGAATTTGTACCAGGTTTTAGACATAATGATCTAGCATTGAGAAATATTCTTGTTAAAAGTCACAATGAAGAATATCACATATTCGATTTACATAGAGGTACATACAAACTAAAAAGTCTAGGATTTAGTCTAGTATTTAACGATTTTGATTTTTCTGAAGTTATTGGACTCTATCAAAATAAAAAAATGATAGAATACTATTATAGTTTAGGATTGGATTATTTTACTGAATTTGCTGATGTTAATTATTTTTTAAGATCGTTCGGATATATTTTAAACAAATTATCTTCAAATATTAAATTATTTATGTATACTATATGTCCAAAGTTTTTTTTTAATACATACATCAATAAAGAAAGATATGAATATGCTACAATCAAAAATAATAGAATTATTCCTTTTAAACATTCAAATAGTTTACCTAAAACTAATACTATTACAAATTTTATTTTTGTGTATATGGATCGAGTAATTGAAAATAGTTCATATGTAAATAATTATTTAAAACAACATAATTTTAATCCAGTTGATTATTCTTCTGATAAATTACTTATGAAATTTAGAAATAATCTGAAATATCCAGAAAATTTTATTTTAGAAAAAAACATTAAATATACAATGAAATATAAACTTAATTCAAATATAATAATTACGAAAGATACTTTTATTTTAGAATTTCAACCTGGTACTCCTAGCGTCGTAGATGGTACTCCTAGCGTCGTAGATGGTACTCCTAGCGTCGTATACGGTACTCCTAGCGTCGTAGATGGTACAACTTTTCAAAATTTACAAAATGAATTTTCTAATATTTTATTAGAACCCAATAAAAATATTTCTAAAACTAATCAAAAACCAGTTAAACCTGTTCAATATTTATATACACGAAAACAAATTAAACCTATAAATAAAATATCAAAAGAAGAAATGTTACGCAAAGGAAAAGCGTTTAAAGATAAATATAAATGGGCTACAATTGAAGATAAATTGGCAAAACGACATCATATATACACCCAATATTTAAAAGAAAAATATAATATCAATAAAGATAGAAGAGAAGAATATAAACAGCAATATAGAATTATGCAAAATTTAATTAATCATGTACCAGATGAATTTGATTAAATTTTTATAAACTTGTTTAAATGAGCAGAAGTTCACAGGTGTCTTCATTAGATCAAGCTATAAATATATATAATAAATTAAAAGATTATAATAATATTACTAACAATGATGATCCATCGCTGTTGACAGAGGCAAAGCTGGATCCTGCTTTGCAGTTGACAACTTCGTTGGATCCGGCAACTCTGTTGGCTCCGGCTCTGCCGTTGACAACTTCGTTGGATCCATTAGAAGATTCAGAAAATTGTAACACATTTGAATTTTTTAAAAATAATTTCAAGTATATAGCAATGGGTGGTTTTGGAATAGTTTTTAGAGGATGTGAAAATAATAACTGTGTTGCAATAAAATTAATTCCTTATGATTTTGAAACTAAAGATGAACCTAAAATTTTAACTAAAAATATTACACATCCAACAAATGTTGAATGGATTGTACTAAAGTATTTACGTAAAAAAATACTAGATATAATACATTTTCCTTATATTACTTATCCTGTTACATCGTGTATCAAACATGTTGAAGATAATTCTTATTTAAAAAAACTTATTAAAAGTATAGTACATAGAATCACATTATACGATAATTATTGGTATAGAATAACAGTTATTGAATATGTAGAATATGGTGATTTATTAACATTTATAGAAAATTTAGAAAAAGAATATATTCCAAAAATTCCAAATTGTATTATGTATAATATAATTTTTCAAACGTTTTTAATTCTTGCAAATATAATAGAAATTATACCAGGTTTTAGACATAACGATCTAGCAATAAGAAATATTCTTGTTAAAAGTCACAACAAAGAATATCATATATTCAATTTAAAAAATGGAACATACAAACTAAAAAGTCTAGGATTTAGTCTAGTATTTAACGATTTTGATTTTACACAAATTTTAAATTCGGATGATACAACTCAAATTGGAAATTCAAAAATAGATAAATATTATAATAAAGTTAATGTTAAATATTTTACAGAATATGGAGATATATACTATTTTATTAATAGTCTTTTTTATATTTCAAATTCTTTTTCAGAAACTATTATGAATTTATTAACATCAATTTGTCCAAAATGGTTATCATCATACGATTTTGAAACTGATGATCGATTAAGAAGTATTGTAATACAAAATAATGAGAGAAAAAATCTTTCACTAGGATCTGAATCAAATTATATTACAAAATCTCAAGATCAATCAACATTTTTTTTGATATTTATTGAAAGATTACTTGATACAAGCATATATGTATTAGATTATTTAAAACACCATAATTTTAACATTAATGATTATTATTCTTCTAAAATACTTGATAAATATAAAAATAATATAAAATATGATAAAGATTTTATATTGCAAGAAAATTCTTCAATTGTTTATAATATTAAAACTACAAGACCTATTAATATAAAAAGTGATGATTACATTTTAGACTTTATGAAACAATCTCCAATTATTGCAAAACATATACCTCTTTCATCTCCTACAGATATAAAATCACTTCAAGATTCAGATAAGCTATTTAAAAAATCATTAGAGAAATATAAAAATGATAAAGGATTTCTAGAATCTAAATATAATTTCTGGAAAAAAATGCTTAAAAATAAACAATCACAAATGTTATTTAATCCTGATCCATCTTTGATGTTGACAACTTCGTTGGATCCAGCTCTGCCGTTGACAACTTCGTTGGATCCATTAGAAATAGAAAAAATTAAACATAAAATTGATATTATTAAAAATTTATTAAATCAAAGTAGTTAAAATTAACAGTTTTGAAGTATAAAACTGATAGTTTTACTATAATAAAATGACTTTCCCTACAGTTGTCGTAAATTCTTCTAAACATGATATAAATTTTCAAAATGAATTACTTAAACCAAACGAATCTAAAGTTTTTAATTTTAGTAAACCTGTTGAACATATATTTATGAATACTAAAAAGGGATCTACTCAAAGACCTATACCTACTGGATCAACAATAGAATTGAATGAAACATTTATAAAAGTAGGTGATGCTAAAATAGAGTGTTTCACAATGCAAGTTAATATATGGTTATACGTTTTGATAGTTCTTATTGTTTTACTAATTCTAGTAATATACTGGAAATTAAGCTAAATTTTAATAAACTTTTTTTGTTTTTCAATTATTATATGACAATTTATATTTTTCTATTTGAATTGCTTCATGTTCTGTTATTTCAATAGATATATACATAAAATTATCATCTAGAATTACTGGTCTATCCTGAGATAATATATTAAATATTTCAACTAGATTTGGTACAAGAGTCTCTGATACCCCTATTGGAGACGATTCTGAGATTTGTATCATTTATCATTTATAAATTTCTAAAATGAAATTACAAACAATGTGTATGACAGTTATTCTAAAATATATACATATTGATAATATACCTAATTTACAATTACCAAGTCATATATTATTACATATAATTTGTCATTATAATTTACTTGAAGGGAAAAAAATTATTGAAAGATTATCACGTATGAGAATAACTATAACGGATATTCCTGAAGAAAGTAGACGAATGTATCAAATTTATAATGATTATATTCCATTTCAACATACAATTTAAATTGTGTATTTGTACAGTTATATTCACAATTTAATATAACTGTACAGTTATATTTTAAAATATTCACAATTTAATATAACTGTACAGTTATATTTTAAAATATTCACAATTTAATATAACTGTACAGTTATATTTTAAAATATTCACAATTTAATATAACTGTACAGTTATATTTTAAAATATTCACAATTTAATATAACTGTACAGTTATATTTTAAAATATTCACAATTTAATATAACTGTACAGTTATATTTTAAAATATTCA